>Ga0209642_10001169_pt1 | contig 17397 bp, 20 predicted proteins | sample RifCSP19_2_FD_184025 | JGI IMG/M metagenome (GOLD analysis project Ga0209642, IMG submission 184025) | Soil microbial communities from Rifle, Colorado - Rifle CSP2_sed 19_2 (SPAdes) (version 2) | ecosystem: Environmental > Terrestrial > Deep subsurface > Rock core/Sediment | place: Rifle... | reverse complement strand
TCTTTTATCGATAATAATGCTAGGTGCAATTTTCTATGTAAAAGGAGCAGCAAGTATTACAGGAGATGGAGGTATTGAATTTGAGTTAATTCTTCTTGCATCAAACCTAGTAATTATTGTGGCAGGTCCTGGTAGAATTTCTGTAGCGCATGCAATTAAAAAATTACCAAGATTCTTACATTAATTTTTAAAAAAATTTAATTTCCAAATTTTTCTAGAATTTGGCAAATGCACTTAGTTGTCTTTTTTAAAAGATCAATACGTGCAAATTCGTTTGGAGAATGAATTCTAGCAAACATATAGGTACTTCCAATCGAAATGCACGGAGCCTGTAAAATGTTAGTAAACGAATACATCGGTCCTGTTCCTGCATTTGAAATGTTTATAATCGATTTTCCAAAAATCTCGTCAGCTGAATTTTTTACTTGAGATACAAAAGGATGAGTGGGATCAGTTCTCGCAGCAGCCTCACCATGATAAACTTTGATCTTAATATCCCCATATCCTTTAGATTTTAGGTGTCTATTGAGTCTAGAAACCTGTTTTTTGGGAATCATTTCTGGAACAAGACGAAAGTCTATTTTTACCAAGGCCTCACATGGAAGAACAGTTTTTGCACCTTTACCGGTATAACCAGATGAAGAACAGTTTTTGCACCTTTACCGGTATAACCCGATACAAATCCTGCAATATTACAAGTTGCACCTCCGGCTAAAGCCTTTTTTATTTCCAAGCCCTTCTTATCATCAACAAAATTTTTTATTCCAAACTCTTTTTTGAAGAATGTTTCTTCAAATGGTTCTGAATTAAGAATTTTCAGATCTGACTTTGTAAACGGTTTAACTTCCTTATACCAATCTTTAATCAGAATTTTTCCTTTAGAATCACGTAATGTATTGACGGCTTCAATTAGTCGCCATGCAGGATTTTTAATTATTACAGCTAAGCTAGAATGAGCGTCTCTTATCGATTCTCTTTTTGATAGCTCAACAAAAAGCAATCCTTTCATGCCAAGCCCAATTATTGGTCGATTCTTAGAATCAACATAACCAAATTCCCAGATTACACCGTCACAAGAAAATTTTTTTTTAAATTTTATTAGGTATTTATCAATATGAGCGCTGCCAGTTTCCTCTTCTCCCTCAACAACAAATTTTACATTGCAAGGCACATCGCCTGTGGCTTTCAGATATGCCTCGACTGCCTTTATTCTAGTAATTAGTTCTCCTTTATCATCAGATGAACCACGACCAAAAATTTTATTTCCTCTTATTTTTCCACTAAATGGTTCATCATCCCAGAGATCAAAAGGTTCGGCAGGTTGGACATCATAATGATTATAGAATAGGATTGTTTTCTCAGGATTTTTTTTCGAACTTACTTCTCCATATACTACAGGGGCAATTCCTTTTTTTAGACGTAAAATCTCAGAGGATATTCCAGATTTTTTCATAATTTTAGCAACTAGCTTTGCACATTCTTCTATCCCCTCGTTTTTTGCAGATACGCTGGGCTGTCGTATCAAAGTTTGAAGTTGTGAAACAAGTCCATTCAAATTATTATCAACGAATTTGAGAACTTTTTTCGAGTCAATCACCTGACACGATCAAAAGGTTTGAGTACGGTTGGCAAAGCCTCAATAAGGTCAGTCGCAACCATATGCAATCCTATCTTCCGTTGAACTAATTTACCAGCCAAACCATTTACAAACGCTGCTGCAGATGCAGACTCTAATGCATTTCTGTTTCTTGCAAGAAAGGAAGCGACAATACCCGATAACACATCTCCAGTGCCACCTACAGTCATTGCGGGTATATTCTTTGGATTTAGAAAAGTTTTTTGTCCATCAGATATGATGTCAGTTGGTCCCTTCAGAAGGATTGTAAGTGAATTTTTTTTTGCATATTTTTCAACCATAGATGTTCTTTCTTTGACAGAATTTGGCGGAATCTCTCCAAACAATCTTTTGAATTCACCTGCATGTGGAGTTACAACCACATTTTTATTTGGAAGTAAAGGCAATATGCCGCTTACTAGCGCACTTGCGTCAAGTGATAACCTAACATCACTGTCTAAGAGTGGTTTTAATAATGTTTTAAGAGATTCGATATCTTTGATTGCCAATCCCATTCCAATTGTAGCAGAATCCAAACCATGAGGAATTTGTCCCAAAAGTTTGTTTGCGGCTCCCCTAGTAAGTTTTGAATCAACAAGCGGTAACACAATTAGATTTGGGGAAATTGCCCGTGTAGATTGTGCATTTATTTTTGGAACACTTGTGTAAACAAGATCTGCTCCTGAACGTAATGCGGCTAGGGAAGAGAGTATGGGGGCGCCATGATAGATGTAACTACCACCAACAACCAGTACTTTGCCATTGTCACCCTTTCGTGATTTTATCTTTCTTTCTGGAATGAATTTTTTAACTATGTTTGATTGAAGGTTTTTTGCTACCAATAGACTTTTTATTTTTTTTAGATGAATAAATAGTCTCTTTACAAATATTGTTTAAGAACTCTGACTTTTGGCATTTTCTGCCTTTATGAGCTGATCAATGGTTTTTAGAACTTCAATGGATTTTTTCTCAACTTGCTCTGCTAACCAATCTCTTTCTATTTTCAGCTGTATTTCAGCATCGCTTAATTTTTTCAATGTAATCTTTAAACTCTGATTAAGTTCCTCAGAATGTTTTTTTTCTACTTGAAGTTGGGCATTAGTAGATTCCAATTGATTTACTTTAGTATCCAAAGCAGCTGTTAGTTCAGATAACACTTGCTCTTTCTGCTTGCTTTCCCTTTCTTTTTGTTCAAGTTCTTTTATTTTTTCATTAAGGAGATTTGATATGTCTTCAAGGAGCCTTTCTCTTTGAATTGCTTTTAATTGTGTAAGATCCTCTGAAAAGTTTAGTTTTGCAAGATCCTCTTTTGTGATAGGCTCTACAAATGAATATTGATTTCCTCTTTTTTCAATTTTCTCTTTTGCTCTAACTAGATTCTCAATTTTTTTATCTAGCGATGTGCTATCTCAAGTTCTTTTATTTTTTCATTAAGGAGATTTGATATGTCTTCAAGGAGCCTTTCTCTTTGAATTGCTTTTAATTGTGTAAGATCCTCTGAAAAGTTTAGTTTTGCAAGATCCTCTTTTGTAATAGGCTCTACAAATGAATATTGATTTCCTCTTTTTTCAATTTTCTCTTTTGCTCTAACTAGATTCGCAATTTTTTTATCTAGCGATGTGCTATCTTTTGCAGAAACTGCCTTATCCAGTTTATAGGTTGACAATCTTAGTCAAAAAATAAACGTCATTTATTGCTATTAGGATGTGTTTGTTTGAATCGTACAGACCTAGTTTAACCAGAAAATGAAATTGGGTATTTTAAATTATTTTTGGAAATTGATTCCATGTATAGAAATCATTTTGTTTTTGATTTATCGTTTTTACTGATTGTTCTTCTTAATTTTTCCCTTTCAAAAAAAGCTTTTCTTGCATAAGCTAGATAAGTAGTGTGACCAATTCCTTGGAATGAATGTCTTGTTTTTCCTTCTCTTGCTTCAATAGTACGTAAAATGTGTTCTGTACACTCAATGTCGGTAAATTCATTTTGAATTAATGAAGAGGTAAGTTTTTCGAGCTGATTCATTGTGGGACATATAGCAAATAATCCTCCGCTACCTTTCAACATCTTTCTAGCTTGTGGAACTACAGTCCATGGATCTCCTAGATCAATTAATACAAGATCTGCATTTGATACTGGCATTCTTTTTGCGACCTTAAGATCTAGCTTCTTCATTGTAACATATTTTATCAAATTCGCTTTTTCGATATTTTTTTGAGCTATCTTCATAAATCCTGAATCAACATCAAATGTGTAAACATGCCCATTGGGCTTTACAATACTTGCAACAAAAGAGGTAAGGGAACCACTTCCTGTACCTATCTCTACAACCTTCTGACCACTTTCAAGTCCAGCCCTAGCTGCAATATAGCCCAGGTCTTTTGGATATACAATTTGAGTCCCATGTTGAATTTTCATAATAAAGTCATGAATAGTTGGTTCAAGCAAATAGACGTACTTGTCTTTATTAGTCACAAGTTTTGAGCCGTATTCTTTACCTATTGCATCAGAATGGCGAATTACACCAATATGAGTATGAAGTTCTTTTTCCTTTGATATTTTCGCTAGCCATTTTTTTGTACTGTTAAAAAAAAATAACACATAGGAATCTTGTTTTATTTTATTCATAGATTAGCCCTCAATTTTTTTAATTAATAAGTTACTGCATTATTGAATATTCAGCACTATGTAGTTTGAGAAATTCTAAAAATTCCTTAATATGTCAAATTAAGTAGTTTTTTAGAAGGTTCTTCCTTTTTGAATCTTCTTTAATGCATCCAAGTAATCTCTTACCTGGGCATGGGTTGGTTCCAATTCCTTTAAATTTTTAATATCAACATTTAGTTTTTCTAATTCGTAATAAATTTCCTTATCTTCTATTGTATCTACTAGCATCTGTAATGAAAAAGGTTTTTGCATTAATTCTATAATTTGTTTCAAATTTTTAATTGAGTCTTTAAGGGTATTTTCTACAAAAGCAGATGCAAATATTATTCGTTGTTTTGGAACGATTGAGAGTATTTCAGTTGCTACATCCATACCATTCTTTTTTGGCATTTGATAATCAAGTATTACAACATCAAAAGGAGAATCTGAGCTTGATTCATCATTTTTTTGGTCAAACCATCTTTCATATTCTTTACGATAAGCAGAAAGACACTTGTCTCCATCATTTGTAATTATTGTAGAGTGATTATTTTTTTCTAAAAACTCCTTATACTGAGATAACAAATCTGCTTCATCTTCTGCGATTAAAATCTTCATGATTATCAGTAATTATTAGAACATTGAGTATTTAGGAATTTTTTAATAAAAATTTCTAGCTTGAGGTAGTTGTAGATAAAACAACGTTTTCCTTATTGACCATCTCTATTGTTTCAATGACACTATCAATTTCATATGGTTTATAGATCATTGCGGATGCTTTTAGTTCAACTAATTTTTTTTCGGTATCAGATGTCAAATCAGCTGTGACCATAATTATCTTGGCGGCTGGATCTAATTTTCGAATTTGTTCCAAACCGTAAAAACCATCATAATCAGGCATCATTACATCTAAAAGTACTACGTCAGGCTTGTGTTGTTTATACAATTCAACTGCAGACTTTCCATCATATCCTCTTCCTAAAACTTTAATATCTTTTATAGCAAGATATTCACAAAAAACTTCCACTGTATCTCTATCGTCATCAACAACAATTACACTAGTCATTTCTAATTACCTCTTTTGGGTTTTCAAAAGAATCCCAGCATACATTATGATACCAATTTTTATCATAAATCATCACGCCTTCTTCCATATCCAAATCTGAACCACAGAACGCACAGAGCTTTGAATAATTAGGACTGTCAACTAAAATGGCGCTATTGTTCCTGGAAACCATGATAATATTCATGACTAATTTTGATAATATCCTCTTGTATGTCCGGCATGAACATACCCACCTATTGACTAGACAACAATTGATGTTCACTACATCATATTAGGTGATAGAATGCCCAGAAGACCTAAAGCATTATGAATAGTTGATTTGAAGGAACTGACCAGGCATAACCTTTCATTAATCAATGATTTATTTTTGTCATCAAGAACTTTTACATGTTCATAAAATGCATTAAAGGTCACAGCTAAAGTATAACAATACCTGGCAATTACTTTTGGGGAAAAATTATTTGCTGCATCTACAATCTGTAAATCAAATTTCCCTATTTGTTTAATGAGGGCAATTTCAAATTCATTATCCAGTAATTCAAAGGAGACCCCAAAATTAGGTACGAATCCGGCCTTTTCTAAAATTCGAGAGGCTCTTGCGTGAGTATATTGTATGTATGGAGCAGTATCACCTTCCAAACTCATTGATTTTGATAGATCAAAAGTAATTATTTTATCTAAATCTTGTTTTATCATCTCATAGCGAATGGTTCCAATTGCCACATCATGTGCTATTTGTTGTAAAATTTTTTCATCAAGTTCTGGATTTCTTTTTTTAGTTTCCTCAAACGTTTTTTTCTCTAGTAAATCAATAATCGAATCTGCATTAACGTAAAGACCCTTTCTCCCTGACATTTGGGTAGTTTTACCTTGCGTATCAATTCCTAGGGTTTTTGCAGTAGTTGAGCTTAAAGTAACTGATTCGTAGCCAAGATGAACATATGCTTTTTCATCTGACTTGAATTTAGACATTAAATTAGTGATTATTTTCTGTAGTCTAGATTGTCTCGAATCTATAATTGTAAGAACCTTGTCGGCAGTAAAGTCTTGTTTTGATTCTGTGCTTTTGTCAAGAGTTGTTTGCCATAGAATTTTTCCATTTTCTTGAGTTGCATAATGTGTATAATAGAAGGGATCTGGAAGCAATCCTAATTTCCAGGCAGCATATGGAATATCCTTTGCAATGTATGTTGCAGTGCCGTTACTTCTAACAAGAACTTTATCTTCTTCATTTTTTTCTCCTTTGATTACCCAGCAATTGGCATTTTTTCCTTCTTTTTCAAGATGTGTTAATTTCATTTCTTTCATTTTTTCAAAAACTTGTTTCCATAATCCTGAACGAATTATTTGCGATTCAAAATTAAGACAATCGTAAGAGGCAGATAATTTCCAACATGTTTTTAGCTGATCAGAGAGGACTTTTTTAGTTATCTTTTCTGCAAATTTAGCAATATCTGATTTTTCATCTTCTAAAGATTGTAGGACTTTTTTTCTGGTTTCTTCCAGATCGGGATTGGAGGAATATTTCTCAGTGGTTTTAACATAAACAACATCTCCACAATATTGATCAAATTTTTGGCCAGGTGGTGGATTTTCAGAAAACCCACCATATTTGAAACCAACAATGATGTCAGCTACTTGTAATCCCGAATCATCAATGTAGTTGAGTACCTTAACATCAAAGTTGGTCTGACGAAGAATCCGTGCAACTGTATCACCAAGGACAATGTTTCGGACATGTCCTATATGCAGCGCTTTATTGGGATTGACACTAGTATGTTCTATCACAATCCTTGATTTTTTACCCAAATCCAGAAATCCATAATCATCTTTTACAGAGGCTTTTAGAATAATCGTATTTAGTTGTGAATAATTTGCAAAAAAGTTAATGTACCCAGACTGGTGAGCATCCACTTTTTTGATAAGTTTTCCAAGATATGGTTGGTACTTTTCTGAAATTATTTTTGCTACCTCATATGGTTTTTTCTTTAGATGTTTTGCAAGTAAGAATGACACGTTACATGTAACATCTCCAAAGTTTAATTTTGTGGGCTCTACAACAAAGGAGATTTGTGGGAGATCAAGTTCGTCAATAATTTTTTGAATATTTAAGTAAATTTCTTCAAGCAATATTTTGAAGGTCATTTACTAAACCTCTGAAAGTTTTGGAGCTAATTTATCAAGTGCTTCAATTAGACCATCTCCAGATTTTCCTGAAACGCTAAAGCTAGCTTGGGACTGGACAAACTCTGAAGAATTTCCAAGTGCTATGCTAGTTTTTGCTATTTTAAATAAAGGAATATCTGTGTCACTGTCTCCTATAGCAATTACATCGTCTCGAGTTATTGATAACATTTTCATTACCTCTTTGAAGCCTCGAGCTTTGTCGATCCCTTTTGAATTGATATGAAATGCATACTGACTATCAGAGAGTATCACAGGTAAATTATTTTCATTTACAAAATTGTTTGCAGATTCTATGTCAAATGATCTTTCAAGTACAACTTCAGTCATACGAGGAAAAACAGGTTTTTCATTCACATTGTCAATATTTGATTTTAATAATTCAAATGCTTGAAAACACTCATCTTTATTTCCTAATAATTTATGGTCATTAGGTCCAGAGGTAATACAACCACCATTTTCCCCCACAGCAATGTGGGTTGTACCCCCAAAGATTGACAGTAAATATCCTTCAACTGAAGATCGTCCAGAAACAAAAATTACGTTATGACCAATTTTTTTCAAATGACGTAAGGCACTTAATGCATCAAGATTAATTCTTCCCACGCCATTTTCGGTAATAGTACCATCAATGTCAACTGCAAATGTTTTTTGTTTCAATAAATCTCATATTACAAGCCAGATAATAATTGCTACGTAATCAAAAATCATCTACAAATTACAAATGAAAATAGATTAGTGGGATGATTAAAATGATATCGGTATGACTAAAAAAGGAATAATTGAGGAGATATTTAGTAAAGCAAAATTCGCAGATGATCCCATGTTATACAGGGTATTTTACAGGGATTTTGATAGTATAAAAGAATTGACATTACCTGACTTTCTTAAAGAATCAAATAATTTTGAAACTATACCGGTTACTAGAATCCAATTGATTAAGAAAAATAATAAGATTTTATTTAAAAAGTCTGAACATGAGTTGAGTTAATTGGGAATTCCTGAAAAAATAAAGGCCATCCAAGATGAGATGGGACGAACACAAGTAAACAAAGCAACTGAACATCATCTTGGTTTACTAAGAGCTAAAATTGCAAAATTAAAACGAGAACAAGAGACAAAATCAAAAAAAGGCAGTGTTTCTGATGGTTTTGATGTAAGGAGAGCTGGGGATGCGACAGTTGTCTTAATTGGTTTACCAAGCGTGGGGAAATCTACTCTACTTAATAAATTGACTTCTGCCAAATCATCTGTAGCTGCATTTCAATTCACCACTCTTACAGTTGTTCCTGGCATGATGAATTATCGAGGAGCAAAAATTCAGATTTTAGATTTGCCTGGAATAATTAAAGGTGCATCAACTGGCAAAGGCCTTGGCAAGAGAGTTCTTTCTGTTGCAAGAAATGCAGATTTAGTATTATTGGTTTTAGATGTATTTCAACCATATCACGAAGATGTTCTTGTTACAGAGTTGGCCAATATCGGAATCCGATTAAATCAAAAACCTCCAAATATCATCATAGAACAAAGTAATATTGGCGGGATTTCAATAGCACAACAAGTAAAATTAACTAAAATATCTGAAAAACTTCTAAAAGATATCCTTCATGTTTACGGAATAACCAGTGCAAGAGTTGTGATAAGAGAAGATGTAGAGTCTGATCAAATTGTTGATTTTTTATCAGGCAGTAAAACCTATGCTAATTCTCTTACGCTAATTAACAAAATAGACTTGGTAGATGATGAATTTCTAAATGATTTAAAATCAAAAATCAAGTCAGAATTCATCACAATATCTGCCGATTCAAACAAAAATCTTGATATTCTCAAAGAGAAGATATACGAGAAACTTAGGTTCATGAGAATTTACATGAAGCCCAAAGGTGGGGAAACCGATTTCAAAGAACCACTTATCGCAAGAGAAGGGTCCACAGTACTGGATATTTGTAACAAACTACATCGCAATATGAAAAAACAGTTCAGGCATGGAATGGTTTGGGGGAAAAGTGTGAAATTTGGTGGTCAAAGGGTTGGAATTAATCATGTATTAGAAGATGAAGATGTATTAACTATAATCAAAACACGTGAAATGTAAGAAAAAATTTAGTATGACCAAAAATAATGATAATGTGGAAAAAGATTTCGAGAACAGATGGTGTAAGTTTTGTATTGCCAAAACCAAACAAGAGATCATTTTTCAACCAAAAATTCCAACTTACAAACGTAGAAGACAATACAAATGTACAATTTGTGGACAAACAACATGGTTACAAGGTAGACGTCCATCAGCTGAAAGTGTATACTAGGCTGAATGCTAAGATATAATCAACTAAACATTTGTGATGGCGGAGAAGATTGCGTTCCTTTTATTGAGGTTTTCTCGACAGAGAATTTTCTATCGTTTGGAATTATAGATAATTTTACTGATGTATTGATGGCATAGTGAGGGGTTCCATCAGGATTATTATAATTGGTAGCAATTCCTACTCGATCTAAATCAACTTTTACTTTTACAATTGTGCCATCTTCAAGTTTGAAGGATACAAATTCATTTTCTAATCTTTCGTAATCCAGCATTTTAAATTCGATTTTATTTGGTTTTTGACTCATCAAACATTACTCAGTTCTTAATCATATTTGAACATATTACTAATACAGGTAACTCATCAATTTGATTTGTTCTTGTGTAGTAATGATGTTTTTTGAAGTTAGTATGTGTAATAATTCCTTAAACAGTATTTTATTTTCCTCTGACATTCCAGCAGCGCCTTTTTCTCCTGGTGGACCTGGAGGACCCCTAGGACCTATCGCTCCTGGCGGACCTTGTTCTCCTCTTGTACCCTGTTCACCTTGTGGACCTGGAGTACCTGCTGGACCTCTTTCTCCTTGAGGACCTTGTATCCCTTGAGGACCTATTGGACCTTTTTCTCCTGGTGGACCTGCTTGTCCTCTTGGACCTTGTGGACCCTGTGGACCTATTGGGCCCTTATCACCTGGAGGGCCTGATGGACCTGTAAGACCTTTTTCTCCTTGAGTACCTGGTGGGCCTTTATCACCTTTGTCTCCTGGAGTTCCAGGAACTCCTGTTAATCCTTTATCACCAGGTTTCCCTTGAGGTCCTTGAGTTCCTTTATCACCTTCTATGCCAGGATCTCCTGTTCTTCCTGTTTCACCTTTAGAACCTGGTTCTCCTGTTGGACCTTTATCTCCAGCTGCACCCCTAGGCCCCCGTTCACCTGTAGTACCCTTGTCTCCTTTATCACCTGGAGAACCCTGTACTCCTTTGTCACCTTTCTCGCCAGTGAAACCTGGAGTGCCTTTGTCTCCTTTATCTCCCTTATCTCCAGTTAGCCCCTTGTCACCTTTATCTCCTCTTGGTCCTGTAGGACCTTTGTCTCCTTTGTCACCAGGTGGACCTGTATCTCCTTTGTCACCAGGTGGGCCTTCAGGACCTTGATCACCTTGTGGACCTGGAGGACCTGTTCTTCCTTTATCTCCTCCTTGACCGGATGTTACACGAGAACTTCGTTCTATTGGAATACCATATTCATCACGAGGTGATACTGTTTCTTTCTGAATTTTTGCAGGGGTTCTAAAATCAGGTTCTCTTGATGGAGTTTCAATCTTAGGTTTTACAGGTTTACGCGTTGAGGTTTTGGAAATTTGTACATCAAAAACTGAATTTAAAGAAGAAAACTGATCTGAAACTATCACCCAGACAGAATCAGAATCTAATACTGATTGCGGTAAGGGGTTTTCATTGCTTCCTAAAATTTCGGTAAATTTTCGGTCTTGTACTCTTAAATGAAAATCGTCTTTCCACAGAGTTGGAAAATTTTTTTCAATTAGGCTTTTTTCAGAAGGCTTTTTATCAGAAATTGCGATTTGGACCTCAAAAACCCCCGAAGGTAGTTTGAAAGGAGAAGTTCCTTGAATCTCGATTTTAGGGCTAGTAGACACTACCGAAGGTGGAATTATGAAGTATTTTTGTATTTACCATTTTGAAAAAGAGTGAGATCAATGGTAGAACTAGGAAAATTTTAGGAATAGTATTTATCTAGAGAAAATTCGTTAAAGTAATCTGTATGAAGAAACCCTTCAAAAAGAAACCAGAAGAAAAAAAAGAAGAAACTAGTCTCACTGATGCTGATTATAATAGAAACAAACTTTTCAAAAAAGGCGTTAATTTAATGGCTGATGAAAAGCTTGAAGATGCTGTACAAGTCTTTGAGCAAGTTTTGAGAATAGATCCAGATAATGTTGATGCACTTTTAAAATTAGGCTATGCAAGATTTCATTTAGATGATCATTTAGATGCTTTGAGAGTTTATGATAAGATTTTAGATATCGACGTAACAAATGCAGAAGCTTGGAATTTAAAAGCTTTGGTACATTATGAACAAAAAAACTATGCAAAGGCACTTGACTCTGTTGAAAAATCAATTGAATCTGAACCAACCTTTGGTATGGCATGGTATAACAAGGCATGTTTTCTTTCTCTTTTAAATCAAATACCTGAATCATTAGAGGCACTAAAGCGAGCAATAGAGATTGATGTTAAAAATGCAAAAAGAGCTGTTAAGGACAAAGATTTTGTAAATGTCCGTGTGGAAGAAGGTTTTAAACGAATTGTTGAAATTGTTGTTTTAGAGTCTATCAGACAAGGGTATCATACAATTGGTTCCATGGTGTGGACTACTTTCCTTGATAAGGCTGATGCGCTAGATGCACTTTCAAAATTAATTGAAAAAGGGCTTGTTGTTAAACATCAAAAACAGCAAGGATTTAGTAAAATAGACACTTATGATCTTACTCCAGAAATGGCAAAAAAAGTTGGAGTTGAAAAGAGAGGATTGCTTGGAATAACGCAGAAAAGATTACCAAGTACGATAAAAAATCTAAAAGAAATTAGTCAAGCGATTCAAACCGTCAAATCATCTATCGAGGAAGAAGATATTGAAAAAACAATTGATAATTTTGATTTATTTATTGATTCAACAAAATTTGGTCAGCAAATGATAGACCAATTTTTTGAAAGTCATAGAGAAATTAGGCTATGGAAGATTAGACTGAAGGATAGAGGGATTGACTATTTACATGAAAATAAGAAGAAAATGTTAGATGTTTTTGATGATATTGAGGCTACAGTAACCCAAAAGTTACGCAATGAGGTAGCCCAGAACTAAGTTTTGATATTTATTCAGCAGAAAGATCCCAATAGTGTGCGTTTTCTTGTTTGTCAATTGGTTTGTTCAGATTTTTCCATTCCTTAAATGAACGAACATACAATTTCACATTTGGAAAGTTGACTGATTTTAAGGCATAATACGCCAACCCAGAGAGCGTGCCAACACTACCACAATATGTTATTATCTCAGCATCTGGTTTGATTCCTCTATTTTCAAGCAATCTTTTCATTTCTTCTTTTGAACGTAAAATTTTCTCTGATGTACCAAGAGTTCTATATGGAATGTTAACTGCACCAGGAATATGTTGTTCTAAGAAATTTAATCTCTCTCGATTATCCAACAAAATGACATCTTTTTTTTCTTTAGCCTTTTCAAGATAGTCAACAGTCGCCATAATTTCTGGATGAAGTTTTATAGAGTGGTTTTTTGATGTAATGGAAGGCACTTTAGTATCGGTTTCAAGCCCCAAAGAATTCCACTGCCCATAAGTCAATTCAAGTAGTGAAACATCGCTATGACCTAGATATTCTAATGTCCAGGCAACCCTAGATGCCAAAGCCCCAAAAGTATCATCATAAACTACTACCGAGGTTTCATCGTCGATTCCAAGATTGTTTACAAGTTTAACTACACGTTCTGGGGCATCATCTGATAATAAAGTTGCCAGAGGTAAATTAACTGATGTGGGTATGTGATTTTTTTTATAATCTTCTTCTCTTCTAACGTCAATTACTCTGACGCTCTTATCGCGGATCTCAGAACGAAGAGTATCGACGTCAGTGGTAACACGCATGATTTTTTCTTTACTCAAGCAGCACATTCACCTTTTCCAGTGATTGTGTGATAGTTTTTGTCACTACCATAATCCAAATAGAAATCTGCATCTTCTTCTTTGGTTGGGGGCACTATGTGAGGAGATAGAATTTGTTTCAAATCATTCACAGATTTTATTTCAGAATTTTCATTACCCCTAACAATTCTATTAATCCATGACGAAAGAGTATCCTCAGATTTTTTGTTTTTCTTAAACGATTCAATTATTTTGAGAATTACTGGAATTATCCTTTTAGCTGGAACGCGTATACAGTTTACGCCCAACATAGCATCACCATCTGAACGTCCACCTAGTGACATCTGATAAAGTGGATACATGTCTTTACCAACTCTACCGCCACCTCCGTAAAATCCAATTGTGGCAATTTCATGTTGGCCACAAGAATTAGGGCAGCCACTAATTTTAATTGTAGAGTCTCTCAAGTCATCATCTTCATCCAGTTTTAATTCAAGAAACTTTCTTTGAATCTCCTTTGCAAGTCTGTGAGAGTTAGTAAGTGCCAAATTACATGAGGTAGTTCCTGAACATCCTATTGGGGATGCCATTGTAAGAGAACCAGGATTTGCTAGTCCTACTTCAATTAAACGAGAATACAATCTAGGGAGATCACTTTCCTGTATCCATCTAAAGACTATATCCTGAGAAAATCCATTTCTAGCAAAACCCTCTGCTGAAAACTCTCTACAAATTTTTGCAAGAGCATGAAGATGATTGGCGGTTATATCGCCAGCTTCTAAGTTAATAAAAACTGAATTATATCCATCCTGTTTTTGTTTAAATGTGGAAGTTTTAATCCAACGGGAATATCCTTCAGGGGTTGGCTTTCCGTCAGTGTCAGATATAGTTATCGGCCTTTTAATTTCGGTAGGAGTGTCATCTACATCAAGTTTTACAATTACTGATTGAGTAGCTCTTACAATGGCTCTTTCTTTTAACACCAAGTTTTGGAATTTTTCCCATCCCATCTCGTCAACTAAATATCTCATTCGGTTTCTTGCCATATTTTTTCTATCACCCATTCTATCAAATATTCTGAGAACTGCAATAGAAGTGTACAACACATCATCTTCAGGAGTAAAATCTTCTAATTGATGTCCAACAAATGATTTGTTCCCAAGACCGCCACCTAAGAAGATCTTAAAACCGCGTTGTTTCTTTCCGTCAAGTTCCCTTATTTGAGGTATTAATCCAACATCAACTATTCTTGCCATTCCATGTTTTTCACAGCATGTAAAATTGAATTTGAATTTCCTTGGAAGGTTTTGATTTAATGGATTTCTTAAAAGAAACTTTGCAGTAGCGATGGCATATGGGGTTACATCAAATTCTTCAGTACTACATACGCCAGCAAGAGGGCTGCACATTACATTTCTAACAGTATTACCACATGCTTCTCGTGAGGTTAAACCAACTTCGGTCAATCCACGCATAATTTCTGATACATCTTCTAAAACTACCCAGTGAAGTTGGATGTTTTGTCTTGTAGAAATATGAGCACTTCCAATTGAGAACGTCTCACTAAGTTGAGCAATTTTTTCTAATTGAGTCGGATAAATTTCCCCAGCTGGTATTTTAATTCGAACCATTGCATAATCATCAGTCATTCTTGTACCATATGCACCATGCTGTAGTCTAAAGCGTCGAAAATTATCATGATCAATTTTTCCTTGTCGATAGAGTTTTACCGTCTTTGCAAAATTGTCAGCTTCTTCGATTTTTGCCCAGTTTACTCTAGGCAATTTAGAATCAGGACTAGTTTGTTTTAGATTAGATATTGTCAATGTTCAAAAAAGGTTCTTCGAGTTTAGATATAAATTTTTGAGAGTAGGAATTTTAACCGTAATTTACGATATAGTAGCCATATCTTGCCACTTGATAGTCTTTCTAGATTCATAGAATAACATATAGTATAATTTGACATTCTATGAATTAGGTAATACTAATGGTGTGAATCAATAATTAGTTTACATGTATGTTTTTTTAGTAGATTAACGATATCAGTTTATGGATAATGTATGTTTTTTATGTAAACAAATTTTTCAACCAAGTAGTTTGAAAACATCTAGATCAAGATTTAAGATAATGGGAATTACGCCCCCAGAGGGAATGGGAGTAACTGATAGAATTTGCAATAAATGTTTACACAAGATGTATGATGAACAAATAAAACAAGATAGTGTTAAACAATTGAAAAAAAATATGGCAAAAGATCTATTGTGGTATAGAAATAGGGATCTTACCACTCTACCTAAAAAAATTGAAATTGAAAAAAAGAAAAAATTTCTTCAAGAGTAACTAAGTTTAATAAGATTTTGCCAAATACGAGGAAACTATTAATGGGTTTTATTATGGATTAGTACATGCAAGAATCAGTTAACGAAGAAAGACCACAAAAAATTTTTACAGATGTAAGAGAGGTCGATATCACTAAAGCAATTGTAAATGAATTTCATTCAGTTTTAATTGATAGAGCAGAATCTGATGTAATTATAATTGGTGCCGGACCAGCTGGTCTAACTGCAGGACGTGAATTATCTAGTATGGGCTTTAAAGTACTGATAATTGAACAAAACAACTACCTAGGAGGTGGATATTGGTTAGGCGGATATATGATGAATCCTGTTACTGTAAGAGAGCCTGCTCAAAAGATTTGGGATGAATTAGGTATTCCATATAAGAAAGTAGCAAATGGATTGTATCTCACCCCAGGCCCTCATGCTGTTTCTAAATTGATAGCTGCCGCATGTGATGCTGGGGTAAAGTTTCTGAATTTAACAAAGTTTGATGATTTGGTTTTAAAGAACGGTCGTGTTGCTGGAGTTGTAGTAAACTGGATGCCGGTATCTGCATTGCCACGAAACATCACATGTGTTGATCCAATAGCATTAGAATCAAAAATGGTGATTGATTCATCAGGTCACGATTCTGTAGCAGTAAAACGTCTCGTAGATAGAAAGCTTGTAGAATGGAAGGGTATGAACCCAATGTGGGTTGATGAAGGAGAAGAGTATGTCGTTGAAAAAACAGGTGAAGTCTTTCCAGGATTAGTGGTTGCAGGTATGTCTGTGACTGAGACATATGGTTTGGCAAGAATGGGGCCAACTTTTGGCTCTATGCTGTTTTCAGGTAAAAAAGCTGCAGAAGTTACCGCAGCCAAAATCAAAGAGTTAGAAAGATAACTAACTTAATCTCAAATAGTTTATTGAAAATTTCAAAAATTTTTCTATATGATGAGCCATCAGTGCCAGAAATAAATATTAATCAATTAGCGGATTTTATCAAAAAAAACTTCGCAATAGATATAGAAGTGCGTAAAAATATTTTCTCAAATGTAAAAAAAACTACTGCCAAGCAACTTGCATCATGTAGAATCTTTAACACTAGAAAGCCGTTTGAATTTCATTCCCCTAGCGCAGAAGAGATTGAATTTGAAAAAAATAGTTTTCAAAACTCCTCAAAAATAAAAAACATTATCATGTATGATGGATTTGAATTTCAAAAAATTCTTTCTGATTTAATTTCCGAGGCAGAAAATTCAGCAAATAATTTTCATCTTATTTTTACAAATAGACTGATGTGCACTTATGATTATAATGATTATCGATATCATGGAAGAGCCATAATATGTTCAAACCCATCTATAATTTCCACTACAGGCATAATTGAGGCACCTGCAAAACCTAAAGAATACTATATTGAATTGATTTCAAATATGGCTCAAGGTCTTAATCTTGAATCGATTAAGAAAAAATATCGAGGGGCTTATTTAGAATATCATGATGAGCGTATTTCAACAATAGTCGAAGGGTATGCCATGCAGGCATTATTCTATTACCTTACAGGAGAGCCATTTTGTGAACTT
>Ga0209642_10001165_pt1 | contig 17408 bp, 8 predicted proteins | sample RifCSP19_2_FD_184025 | JGI IMG/M metagenome (GOLD analysis project Ga0209642, IMG submission 184025) | Soil microbial communities from Rifle, Colorado - Rifle CSP2_sed 19_2 (SPAdes) (version 2) | ecosystem: Environmental > Terrestrial > Deep subsurface > Rock core/Sediment | place: Rifle... | reverse complement strand
TTCCCGAGGAAATGTCTCGCCACGATGTACGTTACCCCGGCGAGGATGTAGAGGACGCCGAGGAGCACCCAGCTCGTGATGATGAGGATGATGCCCAGCAGACTCATCGCGTACCCCCACCATCCATAGCTAACCGTGAGCTGGGCGACGACCTGGCCGACGAGCAGGAAGAGGACCGCGGCCAGGCCGTAGCCGAAGGTCGCGAGTCCCATCTGGGACCCGTAGTTGCGCCGCATCCCGAAGAAGCCGAAGAGGCTCAGGAGCAGCGAGACGAACAGGAACGCCACGAGCGCCAGGTGCAGGAGAGAGAGCCCGCCGTATCCGAAGAATCCGAACGCGGACACCCCGAAAGCGATCGACGCGGCGACCGCCATGAAATGACCGACCGCGCCCGCCGTGAACCAGGAACGGCTCGGGACGCCGACCGGCCTCGGTTGGACAAGGACCGCGGGGACGCCCGCGACCATCGCCGGAACGAAGGGCGGCGTGACGGGCTGCGGCCGCGTCCCCGGGAAGAGAAGGCGGTCAGAAACGCAGTACCACTGTCCGTAGTGGGGCAGCCAGGTCAGCGGGTTCCCGCACCGAGGACAGTTCAGGGACAGGTCGCGTGCTTCGTCCAAAGCATCCCTGGCCGCTGCAGGGGGTGCGCGCTCTAAAGGATATCGGAGGACCCGCGCCGGGAGGGCTCCGGGGCCATGACGGGGTCGAAGACGGCCGCGCCTCTGGACCGCGCCCAAACGTTTATATGAAGCACCCGAATAACCGCGACTTCGAGACCCCGTTTTCATGGACAGGACCCCCAAGACGAACCCTCGACTCCTTCGGCTCGTCCGCGAGCTCCGGGACCTGTCGCGGGACAGCGGAGCGCCGATCTGGCGGGACGTCGCCGAGCGGCTCGAGCGCTCGCGCCGGAACTGGTCCGAGGTGAACCTCTCTCGCCTGAGCCGATACGCGGCGAAGGGGGAGAAGGTCGTCGTGCCGGGCGTCCTCCTCGCCACGGGGGAGATCACGGTCCCGCTCACGGTCGCCGCGTTCCGCGCGTCCGGAGCGGCCCGGAGGAAAATCGAGGCCGCGGGCGGGAAGTCCGTGAGCCTGCTCGAGCTCGCGGTGCAGAACCCGAAGGGGAGCGGCGTGCGGATCCTGGGATGACCATGGCGATCATCGACGCGACCGGGCACATCGTCGGGCGGTTCTCGAGCATCGTCGCGAAACGCCTCCTGAACGGCGAGGAGATCGTCGTCGTGAACGCGGAGAAGGCGATCGTCACGGGCAAGCGGTCGAGGGTCCTCGCGACGTACCAAGCGAAGAAGAGACACGGCAGCACGACGAGCCGGATGCGCGGCATCGGGCCGTTCTACCCGCGGCGACCGGACATGATCCTCCGGCGGACGATCTCCCGCATGCTCCCGTACCAGCAGCCGAGGGGGCGCGACGCGCTCAAACGGCTCCGGGTGTACATCGACGTGCCCGACGCATTCAAGGGGAAGCCCTTCGAGATCATCGAGGTTGCTAAGCGCCCGCCTCAGGGGCCCGTGCTCGCGCTCGGCGAGATCTCGAAAGCTCTCGGCTCGAAGTTCGAGGTGTCCCGATGAAGGTCGTCGTCGCGAGCGGGAAGCGGAAGACGGCGATCGCGCGGGCGACGGTCCGGAAGGGCCGCGGGGCCGTTCGGGTGAACAGCGTGCCCGTGGAGATCTACCCCGTGGAGCTCGCGCGGATGAAGATCCTCGAACCGCTCAAGCTCGCCGGCAAGAAGGCGGAAGGCGTCGACATCGACGTGAACGTGCACGGCGGCGGGATCATGGGACAGGCGGACGCGACCCGCACCGCAATCGCGCGCGGCCTCGTGCAGTACCTGAACGACGAGGAGCTCGAGACCCTGTTCCGGGACTACGACCGCACGCTGATCGTCCCGGACACCCGGCGGAAGCTCCCGAAGAACCCCCTCGGCCGCGGGGCGCGGAAGAAGCGGCAGAAGTCGTACCGGTGAGCCGATGATCATCCCGATCCGTTGCTTCACGTGCGGCAAGGTCGTCGCGAGCGCGTGGCCCGTGTACCTCGAGCGAACACGGAACGGCGAGGACTCCGCGAAGGTCCTCGATAACCTCGGTCTCGTTCGGTACTGCTGCCGTCGCATGATCCTCTCAAACGCGGAGCTGATCGACGAGGTCATCCCCTTCGGGTGAACGCGACGGGAACGTTCTTAAGGACGCGGGACCTGCACGCGGTCCGAGGGTCCGTGGGGTAGCTTGGTTTGGATGCGGCGGCCGCCGTCCGCGACCTGCCCACCCACAAGAAATCCTACCAGCTTGGGGTGCTGGCGACTCCGGTTCAAATCCGGACGGACCCATTCCTACTCCATGCGTTTCAGTCGATAATCAGCCGGTTTTTCCGCGCCGCCTTGCGCGAGGCCGCTTCCGACCAGGCGTCGACCGCCTCCATCCTCGCGTAGAACTTCTCCGTCGTCGTCACGCTCGTGTGGCGGAGCATCCTGGACACCGACTCGATCCCGACGCCCATGGACTTCATCTCTTTGGCGAAGGAGGGCCTCAGGACACGGTAGTCGCCCACGATGCCCGCCTTGCGGAACGTCGTGTACCGCGCCCGGCTCCATCCGGAGCCGATGTAGTAATAGCCGTCCACGTTCGGCACGAGGGGCTCGACCGCCTCGGACTTCATGCCTAAGGAACGAAGGTGTCGCTCGCGCCGGTCTAGGAAGTCCGATACCGCCGGCCGGACGTCGTCCGTGACAAGGATGCGGTCGCCACCCGCGGTCCACCGACCCAGGCCCTTGGGCGAGGAGACCTTCATCCACCACGTCTGGGTGTCGAGATCCCTGAATTTCGCGAGTCTCAACTCCTTCGGCCTCAAGCCGCTGCCGTAATACATCTGCACGGCAAAGCGGACGACTTCCGCGGTCCAGCCCTCGAGGGGCTCGAGCCTGTGGAGGGCGTCCCTCAGCCACGCCTCGTCCTTCGGGACGATGGGCTGCGGCCCGGGGTCGAGGTTCAGGAGGCCCCGCTGGCGCAGGTTGTCGATCGTCGCGTTGCCGACGAGCCGCAGGAACGAGGTGCTCGCGAGAGAGATCGTGCACAACGTGCGGCTGCTCACGAAGGGGGAGTTCCGAAAGCAGCGCCAATCCTCCTCATCAAGTACCCTCACCGTGCCGTTCCATGAACCCCAAGCGACTTGCAAGCGAAGGATCCCTAGTGGCGATTGACAGATACTCAGCCTCACCAGACAGCCACAGTACGTCGAACACTTCGAGAAGAGCGCGCTTCCAGTCGTCTCCGACTGAGAGGGATTTCAGGCGTGATGCCACGTCATCAAGGTTCTGCTTGTGCCGACTCAGTAGGAGAACATAGGTTGCAGGGTATGGGTAGAGTCCGAGCAATCCGTCTATGTAGTGGCCAACGTCTCCCCGATCGAGATTCATGAGAACGGAGAGGCCTTCGTTTACCACGGATTCGGTATCCCAAGCAAAAGACCACGGAATGCTTCTTCGTTCGGTTGCCGAATCGGAAACAATGGTCTGATCGTTCGCTAGAAGAAAAGCGAACGGGTAGTCAACCCTCAAGGCGGAGAGGAACGAGCTCGCCAAGCCTCGACGATAGAAGTACCAGGCTCGAGAGCCGGACAGAGGAGAGATAGAGTCTTTGATGGCGATGGACCGAAACGGTTCGAAACTCCAGCGGAGGACCATGTCGAAGGGACGTACCCGGACGGTTCGCACATGCTCGACCTCGACAAATTCGTTCATGACGCCACCGCTACCAAAGCCACCACGGCACCTGATCGACCCCCGCCCTGAACGTATCGATGAGATTCCAGTGGACGCGCCCGCCTCGGGATACCGACTCGTACACCTTGAAGTGTGCATAGGGCTCACCCGGAAAATTCGGCGCGTGAGCAGGATGACCTTGAACACGATAGCCGCTCGGCATGTCCCATTCCAGACCCATTTGCTTGCCCCCGAACAGCGGTCGTGGCCTGCTGGCCACATCGGGCCGGAAGTCGCCTATCTTTCCGGGGAAGATCTCACCGGGCCTGCCCGCTGCTTTTGTGGGCACGCCCGCGACCGCGACCCGTCCCGCCAACGTCCCCGTCCGCCACAGGCTGAACGCCTTCATTCCCCCAGCCGTGACGCCGCCGACGAGGGCCCCGAACGCGGCGGCCTAGGCCATCCCCTCGTCCGACAATTCGCCACCTGTGGCGAGAGGGGCCCTTCCCGGGACGAGTGCGATCCCGAACTGGGCCGTCTACCTACTGCACGCCTGGTTCAACTTGATTCAACCAGTTCTATCCATCCTGGAGCCATTCCAATCAAAGTTGACAGGCCCGGCTGACCTCTTTCGATTGCAGAAGGGTTATCGGGATATGCCGCGATTGCTGGCGTTTGTGCCGCCTTGGAAAGGCGCCCTTCGACCGGTTCTCGAATCGCAAGAGGATCCGATATCCGGAAGTGCACCACGAGATATGAGGTATTCGCAACGACAAACTCCTCTTTCGCGATCCGCGTCCGAAAGCCGCGTTTCTTCTGCTTACGGGCGGAGACGAGCTCGCGGTACTTGGCCGGGGAGATGACTTCCAGTTGAGCCGCTTCCAGTAGTCGGACCAGGTAGTTGTAAGGGGCGCCTACGACGGCGAAAAGGGTGACAACTCGGCCCACGAAGGGTTCTGGCGGATTCACCTACTCGTTAGAGTCGAAGGCGATTGCCACCTTGTGATTGACGACAGAAGTCGGATCGTAGATTTCCTTCGTCATGCCATCCCCAAGATCGGAAGTCGCCATGTTACCGAAGAGGCCGACCGTTCCGCGAGAACCTCCAGACTGCCACCTCCCAATCCTTCGAGCAGGTATGGAGCCGCCCGCTTGTAGAAAGCGGTTGTTCCCGAGCGGGCGAAGCCGACGGCGAGGCCCTCGCCGGTGTTCCTGCTGCCAATTCCTAGGGCCTTTCTCAATCCATCCGGTTTCACCATGCCCTTGAAGAATTCCCACGAGGTGGTCCACGGCCTTCCGGCGGCTGGGTTCTTTCCTCCGAAAATGCGCAGTAGGACTCGTGGCGCTTTGGCAAGCTGCTCCCCACCGTTCGCCGCCGCCCCGGCCTGACCCGACCCGCGAGCGCCTTCTCGTCACGGGCCGAATCTCTAACCTCCGCCATGGTTTCGAGGACCGGTCACCGCCGGTTCCCCAGTAGATCTCAGTTGGACTATCGCCTCTTGACGAGAAGTCGACTAAGATGGGCTGCAGCGCGTTCGCGCGTGAAGTCGCCGTTAACCGGATCTCCTATTTGCTCGATCTCGAGTAGGATTTCTGCCAACAACTCTTCGGATGCAGGTTCATAACGAATGGGTAAGGGATGCTTACGGCTGCCCTTCCTCCAAGTTGCATAGCCATGAAATACAAAACTCCCCCATCTTGCCAGCTGATTGGCATCGACCTGTCCATCAACGAACTGCTTCAGGACACGGGCGACGTCCGTCGGCTTCAGGGTGATTTCTTTCTTGGCGCCAATCAGGTGGTTCCTCAGGACACGTAGCTCGTCGTCCCCAACGCTGTCAATTCTGGCTTCGAAGTCGCCTCGAATGTAACGGGTCACTGTTTTCAGATAGGTGTGGCTAGATGGTGATGTGACTTTCGCCATCAAGGACCCCCATGTATCCACTTTCTCATAAGCAGCTCTCCCGCGGGACCGAGGGTGTCTTTGAATTCCCTCAGCAAGATCCCGGTTTTATCCAGCTCCGAGACGTACAGCTTGCCATAGCCAACCGTCCGTGCCGGCGAGAAGAAGCTGAGCCGGTAACCACCCCGCTCAAGAGCGCGGATTTCGAAGTTCGTCGCCTTGCTGGTCGCTCCCCCGAAGAACTTTAACATGGACGATCGGAGGGGGCCTTCTCCGTAGTTCGCCCGAACGTGGGAAAGCGTCTCTGCCTTCGTGCCAAATCTCGCGATGCTTGCACCGTCGGCCAGTGCGCCGACTCTGCCAGCGAACGCCCCCGCCCGCCACAGGCTGAACGCCTTCATTCCCCCAGCCGTGACGCCGCCGACGAGGGCCCCGAACGCCGCGGCGTTCGCCATGCCCTCCAGGGACCATTGGCCGCCCGTGGCAAGCGTCAGTCCGGTGTAGACGATGGCGTCCGTCACGGCGCCGATCGCGGCCCCGATGGACGCCGTGACCAGGACGGACCCGAGGGCGGTGCCCGCGAGGGGCGCCGCGAACGCGGCGATCCCTCCGGTGGCCACGATCGCGACGACGGTCGCGACGAGGACGATCGCCCCGCGCACGTTCGGGTCGAGGGAGTTCCACGCGTCCGCGATCGCGGTCCCGGTCGCGCGCCAGGACGGCGGGAGGGCGTTCCACACGTCGTGGAGGAGGCCGTTCACCGCGTCCGTCACGGGCTGGAAGACGGCCGCGAGGGTGCCGATGATGGCGCCGATGAGGGAACCGGGCGGCGCCCACCAGGTCGCGTCGTTCACGGGCTGGCGGTACACGACCGCGCCAGTCGGGTCGTAGAAGGAGAGGGGGTTGTTCCCCGCGTACGCGTACCCGCTGCCGAGGGGATCCCGGCTCAGGAACCGTCCTAGGGAGGCGTTGTAGAAACGGGCGCCCATGTGGTACAGTCCGGACGCGTCCAGCTGCTGCCCCGCGAACTTGAAGACAACGGGAGAGGGGCTCGAGTCCGAGATCACGACGATCTCGCCGAAGGGCTTGTAGCGGGCCTTCAGGTCGACGTTCACCGCGGTGCCGTACCAGGCGATCATCCGCACGTTGCTGGAGAGGTCCTGGAAGTAGTACCGGTTCTCGTTCGTGCCCGTCTTCCGCAGGACGAGCCGGTCCCCGAGGTACACGAAGAAGGCGTTCGTCGAGCCCTCTTTGTACCCGAGGCTTTGCCCGCCGGAGAGGACGAAGTACCGGGTGACCGACCCGGGCTCCGTCGTCTTGAGCCGCCGACCCGTGCCGTCGTATTCGTACGTGTGGGTCCCGGCGGAATCCACGATCTTCACGAGCCGCTGGGCGAAGTCGTACGTGTACGACGTCACGGCGCCACCCTGGATCGTGCTCTTGATCGCAGAGCCGTCGGCGTTGTAGTCGAAGAAGCGCGTCGTGGAGCCGACGACGGTCTTGTTCAGCTCGTTCCAGTGGCCCGCGAGGTACGTGTACGTCGTCGTCACGCCGCCGTCCGTCTTGCTGAGCAGGTTCCCGGCCGCGTCGTACGCGTACGTGATAGTCACGGACGCCTCGTTGGCGCCCCACGGGCCCACGGCGCGCACGAGCTGGCCGCTCCCGTCGTACACGTAGTCGTGGGTCTTGACCCCGGATCCCGCGTTGTCATCGACGTGGGTGATCTCGGACGCCGTGTTGTACGCGTAGATGAGCTTGAGGTAGTCCGTGGTGCCCTTGTACACCCGGATCTCCTTCACGCGATCGCGGATGTCGTACGCGTAGTCCTCGTAGAGGCCGATGTCCGTGCCGTCCTCGAAGTAGTGCACGTAGTCGACCCGGCCCGCGCCGTCGTACGCGATCTCCGCCTGCTTGAGGTTCGTCGCGCCGAATCCGACGGCGACGGGCCGGGAAAGGGAGTCGTACGTGTAGAAGGCCTTCGTCGTGCCATCCTGGTACGTGATCTCCGTGACCCTCCCCGCGGCGTCGTACAGGTACCCGACAGAGAGGTTCGAGGTCGGGGATGAGGCGGGCATCGCGAAGTACTCCTTCGTCAGGTGATGGAGGAGGTCGAACTGCCGGTAGATCGACGCGGTGCCGTTCTTGATGCTCGCGAGGTTGTCCCCGCCGTCGTACGCGTACGTCGTCTCGTAGGAGGTCGGGGCCGTCGGGGAAGCTTTCACGCTCGCTTTCGCGACCCGGCCCAAGGCGTCGTAGGTAAACGCCATCACCCGCCCCATCTCGTCCGTGAACGACGCGGTACGGAGGTTGTTGTCGTAGCTGATCGCGGACGTCCTGCTCCCCGGGTAGATGGCGAACGTCTCCTGCGCGAGGTTCGCGTAGTAGTGGGTCACCGCCCGCTGCAACGGGTCCTCCGTCCGGACGACCTGTCCAAGACCGTTGTACGTGACCTTCGACACGTTCCCATACGCCAGGGTCGCGGTGTTCCATACGCCGGTCTCGGTCCCACGCCCCAGGAGATCCGTCTTCTCGTACAAGCGTCTCCCGACCGGGTCCACGGATTCCGCCTTGCGGGCCCTGTCGAAGAAGTTCGTGTAGCCCACCCCAGCGGGCACGCCCGTCCCGCTGGGGCTCGTCGCCGTGACCGGACGTCCGGGGAAATCCTGGGTGTACGAGGCGAACTTGTTCGACTCCCCGGTCGCCGCGGGAAGGTAGGTCTTCTGGACGAGGTCGTCCCAGTACAAGTCCGCCTTCCCCTCCAACGAGGTCCCGAAGAAGTCCCTCGTCACGGTCCGGTTCGCGCGGCCGAGCCCGTCGTAGGATTCCCGGGACACATGGCTCTTCTCGAGAACGGACCCCGGAACGGATCGGTACACGTTGCAGACATCCGTTCCCCCGGAGGAGGTGCACGTGCCGCTTCCCGACAAGGCCCGGTCGAAGAGCTGAATCTCGTCGATGTACCCTTTGAAGTACTCGACGGTTGAGCTGTATTTCCCGACGTTGAAGTTGTATGTCGTCGTCCGCATGGGACCGGCCAGGCCCACGGCGGAGCCCGAGCTGACGCCGTTCACGTACGTCTGGATCGTGGTTCCGTCGTAAGTGAACGCGACGTGGACGAGGGCTCCGGTGCTGATCGTGCCCGACGTGGCCGTCGCCGCGGTCCCCAGAACGTTCTTCAGGTCGACCTTGAAGTACCACGAGGACCCGACCCTCTTCACGTACATCTTGTATTGATAGTCCGAGCCGCTCAGCCCCTTGGCTAGGATGGCGTACGTGCTCCCATCGACGGAGCCGCTCGCGTCCACCCAAACCCATGCGGAGCCGGACATCTGCCGGTCGAAGTTCAAGGAGGTCGTCGTCGGCAAGGTCATGAAGCTCGCCGCACCGTCGAAGCGGTAGCACTTGCCGACCTTGCAATTCGTGGACGATTCGAACGCCCCCTGGTTCGCGACGTGGTTTCCGTGGCCCGAGAGGTCCTCCAAGAAGAGCGTTCCGCCGACCGCGACCTTCCGGGTGTCCATGTCGAGGGCGAGCCGTCGGGGAATCGACACCGCGTCGTACGTCGTCACGCTGTGGAACTGGTAGCCGATCCACGCGGTGCTCGCCGTCATGTCGTCGAACGCCTGGTAGGTCCGCGCGAAGAGCTTGAACCGCAAGTTCACGAGGTCCCTGATTTCGGACTGCGAAAGTGCGCGAGAGAGAATCTGGATCTCGTCGAGCACCGCGTTGATCTCGTCCGTGCTCCCCGCGTACTGTCGATTGCCTACCCGCAGCGCCGCCGCCGTCGCTTGCATCGCGCCATGCGTCCCGGTCGTCGTGAGGCTCTTACTCTGGCCGTCCACGTAAAGGAAGAACACGCTGCCGGACCGGCCGGCAGCGATGTGGTGCCAATTCAAGTCGGTGATGACGTTCAAAGCCGTGACCGCGTACACGGCGCTGTCCGTGGCCTTGTAATAACCAATCCTCAGCCGGTTGTTGTTATTGTTGTCCGGATCCCACTCGAGGGTGAACTGCCTCTGACCGCTCCCCGAGTTGTCCTTCGCCAGGATCATCCCGCGGGTCTGGGTCAAACTGCTCAGTTTCACCCAGGCGGCAAGGGTGAAGGGTCCTGAACCGAAATCAACAGACGCCGGGTCGCCAAGATCGAGATAGTCGTCGCCGTCGAAGGACCTCGCCTTCCCCTGCACACCGGCCACCTCCGCGAGCGGACTCGCGCCCGCGACGATCGTTCCCGAGCTCCCGGAGCAGGACACGTCCATCAGCTTCGACGGGGTGAACGCCGCGTCGGGAGTCTCCATGTCCAGCATGACCTTCGTAGAGGAGTCCGCGTCGTAAACCGCATTGGCGACGGGTCGGCCCCCCGCGTCGTACTCGTTCCGCATTCGCTTGCAGTCCGTCGTCAGGACCCCGAGGGGCGCTCCGGTATCCTTGTCGTACGAGAGGGTCTGGGCCCGGCCATCGGGCCGGAGCGTGCGCGTGAGGTACGCCGAGCCGTAGAGGTCGGAATAGGAGACCCTGGTGACGTTGAGCCCGTCGATGACCAGCGACCCGATCTCGCCGACGACGAGACCGCGGCTGTACAGGTAGACCTCGTCGACGTCGCCCTTGTAGTCCTCCGTCACGGCCCACGAATGCTTCCCGATGAACACTTGATTGTCGTTCAGGCGAGGCTGGCCAGTGAGGGAGGTCGGACCCGCCACGATCCCTCCATTCACGTAGACCGTGAGGAAGGTGTTCCCTCCGTTCGCCACGTACGTCGCGGCGACGTGCGCGTAGACCCCGCTCGGCGCCGCCCCCGAGGCGGTGGACAAGGTTCGCCATGCCGTCCCATCGTTGTACCCGGCCTGGACGGTGCCGTCGTTGAACACCTTGAGCTGGTAGTTCGTGTCCTTGTCGATCACGTCGCCGGCCGAGTCCGCCTGCGTGCCGTCCCGCTTGATCCAGGCCGCGACGGTGAACGGCAGGGAGAGGTCGATATCGGGCGTCGTCACGTAGTCCGACCCCGTCCCCCCGAAGCGTCGCGCGAGGCCCCAACGGCCTTCGACCGACGACGTCGCGGTGATGGTTCCGTCCTTCCCGCTCCCGGACAGGTCCTTCAAGGCCGCCGTAGATGCAAGGGTCTCCATGTCGAGGTACAGTTTCTGGTCCGGCTGCCTCGCTTTCGATTCACCCCTGTCGCTCGCGCTGAGGAGGTTTCCGTACGCATCGTATGTGAATGAGGAGACGAGGTACTTGCCGTCGGACGCAGCCCGGACCTGGGTCGGCACTCCGGCCAACGAGGGGCGTGCGAAGGAGGCGCCCACGGCCGGCATCCGGGATCGGAACCACGCCTGCACCTCGTTCGCGTTCAGGACGCGGCCGTATACGGCGACTTGGTCGACCACGCCTCCGAAGAAGTTCGAGATCTCGCTGCCCGAGGTCCCGATCTTGAGATTGCTGCTCCGGATGTACGTCCCCGTGGCCGTCGCGGTCAGCCACACCGTGCCGTCGACATACGCGACGAGCGTCGTCCCGTCGAACGTAACGAGCACGTGGTAGAGGCGGCCTGCGGTCAGCCCGGCGAAGATGCTCTGGTCGAGGACGACAGCGCCCCCGCTGTTCGTCGTCCTGACATTCAGAGTCATCATGACCTTGTTCACATAAATCGTTACATCGTATGCCGTCCCAAGCGCGATGGGGTGCTGGTACACGGAGGGCTGGGCATTGTCGTAGACGAGCCACAGGGAGATCGACCATTGGGCCAGACCGGATACTGCGGGCGTGGCCGCAACCTTATCGTCGACGCCGTCGAACTTCAGGCCGAGGCCGGAGCCCGCCGCGCGGATGTCAGAGAAGCCCGCTCCCGTGACGGCGCCATGGTTTCCCTTTCCGGACAAGTCCGACAACCGACCTGCGACGGCTCCGGTCCCGAGCGACACCGTCGGGCCTTCGGCGAGGCTCTCCATATCGTAGCAGACGATGGCGTCCTGGCAGTCCCCGAAGTTCCTGCGGCTCCCGAGGGGGAAGGCATGCACGTCCGGGCCGGGCAGGTTGTCGTAGCCGGGGTCGTAGAAACCCGAATCCCCGGCGTAACTGAAGATGTCCCCTCCCCAAATGTATCGGGGGGCGCTCACGTAGTGCCGATAGCTCCCTCCGTCGGTGATCGCGATCCGCGCCAACACCGGGAACGCGGAAATCCTGAAACCTTGGGAGCTGCCGTACAAGTTCACGGAGGCGGTCGAGCCGGTCGTGCTCGCCTCACTGATCAGGGTGTCGTTCTCCGCCCATAACACCTGGACCTTTTTCGTCCCCGGGAGCGCCCCCAGGCCCGTCACCTGGAGCGTCCCGGCCTCGGAGCTCGCGAGGGCGGACGCGTCCCAATACGCTGTCCCTCCGACGAGGTAGAAGCGCTGCTCGTTGACTGCTTTGCCTACCGTATCGATGTCGTCGGCCTTCGTGAGGAACTGGATCCACGTGTTCCGAACATCGGGAATGAGACCCTGGGCCACACACGGTTCCGCCGGCCACCCTTGCCACGAACAGATGTCGGAGTAGAAGTGCTGCGCATTCCCCCAGTAGACGCCGGAATACTTCCCCGTCCACCCATAGCGGAGCAGTACTTCCACGGGCGCCTCGCCGCTGGGGATGTACACATACTGCACATGGAACTGACCCGCGGAGGGCGTGTATGGCGACGGGTCCGCCGTGTACCAGTGTTCCCGAGCGCCGATGTCCAAGCGGGTCATGTGTGCCTGAGACCCGCTGACGGCGGGCCGATTCGACCAATCGAATTCTCCCTGGGACTGCCCCGGTGGCGGGTTCTCGTCAACCTTCAAGGTGCTCCAGTATCCGAACCCGCTCCGGGTGCGGACGAGTTCGTCCGCGAACGTTTGCGCCTGTGTGTACGCAAACGCGTCCCCTCCATAGATGTCTTTCCTGGGGCTCTGGTAGCCTACGCTCCCGTCGGCCGCGAGGATCTGGAGGACGTTCGCGCCGCTCTCCTCGAGGTCAGTCGACGGGTTGAACAAGAGAGTCACGCTGCCAGCGACCTGGGTCTGCTTGGTGTCGATCACCGTAATTCCGTCAGCGGCGAGGAGCGCCGCTGACTGCCTTGCCGAGAGGCCGGAGACAGTGACCGTGTTCCCGTCGGAAATCTTGACGTCATCGATCCAGAAGACGAGGGCCGGGCTCGCGCTTGAGTCGACGAACATCGTCGTGACATAGGTGACGCCATAGGACTCGGGGGCGGAGCAAACGTTCCTCTCATTGACGTAGACTTGATAGTTCGCGGACCCCGCATTCACGAACAACCCCACGCGGTACCATGCATCCTTCCGGTACGCAAGCGCGGTCGAAGGCGTATCCGGCCAATAGCAGTTGCCCCAGGTCGAAGTCGTGTAGTCCCAGCGCTGCAGCGTCCCGCTCGTCGTGAAGCGGACCTTGACGCCGCTTGTGGTACCGAGATTCAGGGTGAGTTCCCGCACATTGCTGTCCAGGCGCAGGTTCAGTTCCGCAAGGAGGTAGTTCGTCGTCGATGCGGGAAAAGTCTTCGTCAGGACCGCTCCGGAATAACCTTTCAGGGCCGGCATGTACCGGGCGAACTTCGTGTCGTCGATGGACGCGCTTCCGGAGTAGGACCAGTCCGCGAAGGAGTAGTCGTCGAAGCCGGTCGCGTACAGCTTGCCGCTGTGCGTCTTCCGGAGGAGCCCGGGCGCGTAGAACTGGTATTGATGGTTCGTGTTCGCATACGAGCCGAACGTCTCGTTCCCGTACGCGTCCCGCGAGTAGATCGCGTTCCCCCAGTCGTCCACGAAGTCCTGGGACGTGGCGGACGGCTCGCTCTCGTCCCCGGCGAACTGTTCGGAGAGGTGGGGCTGGTCGTCGACGGAGTACCAGTTGTTGACCCTTCCCTCCTCCTTGGTCTGGAAGTTCACGACCACGTAGAGCTGGGAGAGGGCGACCCATCCGCCGCTCCCGAGGACGCTCCTGACGCCGACCTCCATCGCGTTCACGTCCGCGACCGTCCAGGGGTTCCCCGTGGCCGGGTTCGTCGTCCATGTGTCCGTCCAATACGTGAAGAATTGCCAGTCCGCGATGTGGAGCGCACCGTTGTAGCCGTTGACCTGGGTGTAGTACTTGCTCACGCACCCGTACGGATACTCGACGCATCCGTCGAACCCGTGCGCGCTCGTGTACACCTGCATCGACGCGATCGCGGCGCTGCCTGTCGTGTCCTGCATCGCGTACCGATCCACCTTCGCCGTGACCGTCGCATTCACGTAGCTCCCGAACCGATCCAAGGTCGGATCGTCGACGCAGTCCCAATTCGCGCTGCAGGACCCTCCTTTGACCCACTGCGTGAAGGAGCCGGGACCGTTCGGCCGGAGGGTCACGGAGCCGGGCCCGCCCTCGTAGATTCGCGTACTCGCGAGCCCGAGGTGGGACCGGTAGCGGTACTCCTTCGCGCCCTGGAACGCCCCGAGCCCGTCGTAGAACTTCGCCTCGGTGAAGACGATTTCCCCGTTCTGCACATGGTACGTGTATGTCCCCGTGCGGGCGACAACTCCCGCGCCCGCCTGGCTATACGCGTCGTACTGCCGGATGGGGAGGCTGTACACGTCGGTCCCCTGCCAGATCTCGTACCCGCTGCCGTAGGCCGCGTACGTGTAGATGCCCTTGCCCCCCGTGGGGAGGTCGACCCGGGTGAGGAGGTGCTTGCAGACGGAGTACGTCGTCTGCTGCCCGAGGACATCCGTGACCGTCACGGTCCCCGAATCGGAGGAGGATCCGGTGCAGCCGGTCGGCACGCCCCCGTAGGTGAAGTCCACCGTTCGTCCCCCTGGGTAGTTCACCTTGTCGATCTGGAGCCCCGCGTAGACCGGGACAATCTCACGGTTCAGGTTGTCGACGATCCGCTTGAGCATGAAGTTCGTCTCGTACTCGTACGTGAGGAAGTTGTTCCGGGTCGCATCCGAGTACACCTTCGTCACCTTGCCGAAGGCGTCGAAATCCATCCTCGCGCCGGACGGCAGGGTGAGGACGTATGTCCCGCCGCCGGGATCACGTCGGAGGAGGAAATGGACGCCTTTCTTGTTGTCGAACGAGGTTCCGAGGGGATCGTCCCAGCGAATCAGGTAGCTTTGTCCGCCGGGTAGGTGGAGCATCTGCGTGGGGCCATAATCGATCCACGGGAGGTCCGGATGAATCGTCGGGTAGAGGATGCGACCGTAGAAGTCCGGCGCAGCGTAGTAGCGGTAGAGGCTCGGCGTGGCTCCATGGAAGAGCGCGGGCTGCCGGTAGAGAATGGACAGGGACAGATCCCCGTGCCTCGCGGGGATGTCGATGAGGTTGGCCCCCGCCCGGACCTGCCCCGCGGCGGGGTTGATCAGGCTGCCCAGATCGTTCAGGGATGGCGCCCCAACGACCTGTCCCCACGGCGTGCCCGCCGATTCGCCGTCAAGGGGCAACGGATAGTTCACGAAGTAGAGGCTTGTCCCGTTCGTGTACATCAACGGGATAAACCGGTTCGAGGCTGCGGCGGACGTGATGTACTCGAGGGTCGTGTACGAAGGCATCCAAGGAGGCGTCTCCGCGGCGGCGCCCGCTTCGGGCGTGACGCGCGCGTAGTACAGGAAGTACGGGCCGTCCGTCGAATGTTGCCTCTGCCAGAACAGGTAGACGCTTCGACCGTCTTGCTCCGTGCCCGCGCTGAGGTACCGTGGCTTGAAGGACCCGCTGTACAGCTCGTTCTCCGGCTGCAAGGGACAGTCCAGGCCCGCGCCGACGTCCCGCTGGAAGATCTTGTACTGCCCTGAGACGGACGCCTTCCAGAAGACGCTAATGTACTGGTCTGATGGCGTCGCCGCAAGGTAGTCGAGGGGATCTTCTCCGATTACGTGGGCCGGGTCTGAGTCGATTGTGTAGCGACACCACCCCCGGGGCGCGGTGGTCCAGTGCTCGAAGACGTTGATCGGATCGCTCGGGGACGCGTAGAACACGGCCACGTATCCCTGATCGCCGTTGAAGGCGACGGGGAAGGCCCTCGTCAGGGCGTGGGTGAAGAAGCCCACAAACGTCTCGGTGAACTGGCCTGCGGAGCAGAGGAACCCGTTCGTGCCGATGCAGAGATAGCGGAGGAGATACACAAACTGGGCGGCGCTCCCGGCTTCGACCCAGGTCACGGCGATCTCGCTCCGGGAGACGAACGTCGCGACGGCGGGCGAGTCGAAAGGCAGGTCGGCCGTCGTGTAGGCCAGGCTTTGCGGCTGGGACGCGCTTGAGTCCCACTTGATCCAGTCGCCCTTGATTTCGCCCGTCGCCATGCGAATCGCGGTCTTTCCGTCCGCGACCCAGACGACCACGAGGGTCTTGCCGAAATTGGCGACCGTGAAGGAATGGGGCAGGTTCGTCGGGTTTCCGGGGATGTCGCTCGCGAACGTCGTCGGCCACGACTTGCCGTCGACGCTGGACGCGTACTTGATTGCGCCGTCATACCAGAATGCCCAGTACCGACTCCCATCGAACAGGGTCTTCCGCTGGCTCGAGTATCGGGACGCCTGTGCTGCGGCCGTGTTCGTGATCAACGTGGGGTCAATCATGAGGTGTCCGGGCGCGAACGAGATGAGCACAGCGTTGCCGCTCCAGCCGGCGAAGTCGAACCTACCCGCATAGGTTCTCTCCCAATCTCTCGCCGCGTCCGCGAAGTCGAGGCGGATCCCGTGTGCTCCGCCGTGTTCTCGCCAGAGCTGTGCGCTCGGCGCAGCCAAGGACACGACGCGCAGGTCTCCCTGACCGATGTCCTCTTCCCCGTCCGCCGGATCCGCGGTCTCGAGGACCCTGTACGGTGTGAGGATCAGCCAGGCGACCCGACATGAGGACGGATCCACGCTGGCCGCGGGCGAGAACGTCGCGGTGATCTTGTTCGTGGTCTGCTGGAACCGGTAGACGACCTGCATGTCCCCGACGCCGGCACCATTGGCGTGGAGGGAGTAGTTGAACGAGAGGACTTCCGCCGACGCCTCGAGGACGGAACCGGTCCGAGGGACGCTTAGCCTGTCACCGCACTTGGCGGAGAAGATGGAGAGCGTTTCCTCGTCGGACCGGAGATGCCGCACCCTGATGGCGAACGCCGTGCGCTTCGCCAGCCGGAACTCGCCATACGGAGCTCGTATGGAGACGTTCGCCCCGTCGTCCGCGAACCCAACCGGCACGGATTCGTTGAGGCTCGTGGGAGCGAACGTGGTATTGTCCCACGCCTGGGTGACCTCCCCGAGAGGGACGGGGCGTGGCTCTGCGGCGGGACCGATCACCGATGCCGGTTGCGCATCCACGGGAGGCGGAGGCGCTTCGAGTTCCGGCGCCGAGGGGAACGCCGCCCTCGCCAACGGAGACTCGAGAACGACCAACAGGAGGATCCCCGCTGCGACCATGGCGAGCAGCCGCACGCCTCTCCTTTCCCGACGACACTGTTGTCCCCCTAAACGACTAGGACCCTCCGAGAAACGACACCCCAACCGACGACTGCGCATCCCCACGCCTCCGAGCCCGCATGCGACTCCCGGCGTATATCATGCTTGTGACGCCCTCACGCTCGTGACGCCCTGCCGAGCTGACCCATCCGGCCGGACTCACATCAGTACGCATCAACCCCCGTGAAAGTGCGATTCTGCCCGAGGAACCCGCTGAACGGAATCCCGTTTCTCCGACGCCAGCCCGTGAACGACGCGACCTGGTGGGCGCCGCCCGGTTCCCTCATCGGCGCCATCATCGGCACCCTCGCGGCCGTCTTCCAGCCCGTGACGGACGCGG
>Ga0209642_10001164_pt1 | contig 17417 bp, 19 predicted proteins | sample RifCSP19_2_FD_184025 | JGI IMG/M metagenome (GOLD analysis project Ga0209642, IMG submission 184025) | Soil microbial communities from Rifle, Colorado - Rifle CSP2_sed 19_2 (SPAdes) (version 2) | ecosystem: Environmental > Terrestrial > Deep subsurface > Rock core/Sediment | place: Rifle... | reverse complement strand
GACGTCGGATTCCACTTGGCCGCCACGGACAATGAAAGGGCTGAGCCCGCCAGGAAGAGGCATGATCCGAGGATTATACGACGGAGGCGAGCTCTCTTTGCTTCGGGTTGTGCATTCGTGTATAATCCGGCGGCCTTGTCCCGGGAGGATTCATGGAGCTCACCTGGTATGGTTTGTCTTGCTTTCGCTTGGCGGAGAGGGGCCTGGCGACGATCGTCACTGACCCCTACGATCCGACCTTGGGCCTCGGCGCCCTGAAGCTGAAGGCTGACATCGTGACCGTCAGTCATGATGCTCCGGGACACAACTTCGTCAAGGCTGTTAAGGGCGCCCGCCGGGTGATCGATGGGCCAGGAGAGTTCGAGCTCGGGGGCGTCTTCATCACCGGTATCCAGATGGTCCGCAAGACCGGCAGCAAGAACGACGATCGACCCAATACGCTCTATGTATTCGACTTCGAAGGCCTGGCCATCGCGCATTTGGGGGATCTGGCCTACGTCCCTTCACAGGCCCAGATCGAGAACCTTGGTCCGGTCGATCTGGCGTTGGTCCCTGTGGGAGGTGGGGGCGCCCTGGGTCCGTCACAAGCGGCGGAGGTGATCAGCTTGATCGAGCCCTCCGTCGTCGTGCCGATGCATTACCGGATTGGCAAACAGGGACCGAAGCTCGATACCGTCTCCCGTTTCCTTTCTGAGATGGGGATCGGGAACTTGCAACCGCTTCCATCACTCAAGGTGGCGAAGAGCAGTCTATCGGACGACACTCAGGTCGTTCTGCTTTCATCGGCGGCCTGATTTGGGCAGGAGATGCAAGCTGGCACAGAAGCCACGCGAGCCCGGCGCAGCGAGCGGCGCCGGGCCCGAGCGGCTTCGCCGTTGGCGGGCATGGTCCGTCGGGCGCGAAGGAGAGGCATGGCAGTCAAGTTGCTCATGACCTGGGACATCGTTCCTGGGCGCGAACAGGAGTACTTTGAGTTCGTGGTCCGCGATCTCGTCCCCGGGATGCAGCGCCTAGGAATCCGTCCTACGGAAGCGTGGTATACGACGTACGGCTCCCGACCGCAGATCCTTACCGGCGGCGTGGCCGAGGATCACGTGGCGATCCGCAATGCCCTCGCGACGGAAGACTGGCAGAATCTGCGCAGCCGCTTACTCGAATTTGTTACCAATTTCACCTGGAAGATCGTGAAGGCGAGCGGAGGATTCCAGACGTAAACCACCCGCGCAAGGGTCGGTGTGAACCGAGCCTACTCCTGGGCATTACCCTCGAGGATGGTCATCCACCGTCGTTTGTGGATGTCGGAGCGCTCTCGGAAGCGGACGACTCCGCTTTGGGCTTCGCTGTTTCCGCCTTATCCTTCGTGCTGGTCTGTCCTGATGCGGATCGGTGGTCGGTGGCATAGAATCCGGAGCCTCGGAAGACGATCCCCACAGGCAGAAAGAGCTTACGCAGCGCCTCTTCTCCACATTCGGGGCAGACTGTGATTGGGCCATCTTCGAAACTCTGGTGCCGATCGAACTGCACACCGCAGTTCTCGCACCGATACGTGTACAAAGGCATTCAGGGCCTCCACATCACCGTACATTGTAGCGCAATGATGTCTTGCTCACAAGAAGCGTTTGGTTCAACGGAAGGGCCGCGCGGGGCAGCGGTTTCCCAGTGACACAACCATTGTAGCTCATCCATGTTAGATGGACGTTAGCGACCGGTGACTAGGAGCAACGCCGCCTCCGCCCAGACAGGAGACAAGGGTGCATCCCACCTGGTGTGGCATGCGTCCGGCCTCCATTCAGGCTGACTTGGTGGACGGTTCCTGGCTTTGCCCAAACTCTGCTCCGATGATACCGGGGGACGCGTAGGGGCGAAGCATTCGCCGTGGAGCCATCGAAGGTCCATTCAGTTCCAAATGCGAATGCTTCGCCCCTACCCTGCCGGAGAGGCTCCTGATGGCCTGAGGCATCCAAGACAGTCCTCTGCGCACTAACGTGGGATGAACCCGCAGCGCGGTTGACTTCGCCTCTTGGCATGGGTTATGATGGGGAAGCTCAGTGGGTTGGCCGAGCGGTCGCGGGCGGCTTTGCCGTCCGAGGAAAGTCCGCGCTCCACAGAGCACGGTGTCGGGTAACACCCGGGCGGGGCAACTCGCGGATAGGGCCACAGAGAATGACCGCCTGCTCACTGGAGAAGGTCGCGCTCCCGACCACAGTCGGGATCGACGTTCCAGCTGCAGGTCAGGGTGAAAAGGTGGTGTAAGAGACCACCGGCGCCGCCGGCAACGGCGGCGGCCAGGCATCCCCCACCGGGAGCAAGACCAAGCAGGAGCGGAGCCCGCCTTGCGGGCGAGGGGCTGCTCGTCCCTGATAAGCTCCGGGTAGGTCGCAAGAGCCCAATGGCGACGTTGGGCCTAGACAGATGACCGCTGAGGCTCAGGTCGATGCGCAGGGCTGCGGCCCGGCGCGCCCCTGGCTGGACAGGACGCGGCTTACAGGCCGACCCCACGCGCCGGCCCCGGAGGAGACTCCGGGGCCGGTTGCCTGCAAGGTGTGGGGCGATGGACTACATACGGCGCTCGAGGAATGCGCCGAAGTCGGGCGACCAATCCGGAGCCCGATACTCCCCGCTGGTCTGGTCCTGCACATAGTGACCTTTGTATTCGCCGCGTGAAATCCGAGCCAGCGCTTCGATGAAACGATCCACTTCATCGATGGTGTTGTACAGCCCAAAGCTCATCCGCACCAGGCCGGGCATCAGCGAACGGTCACTGCGTTCGATCTGGCGCCGAACATCCATCGCTTCTTCATCTTCCAATCCCAGTAAGTGCAAGAGATAGGGATGGGCGCAGAAGCAGCCGCTGCGCACACCCATGCCGAACTCGTATCCCAAGATCGCGGCGACCATGAAGTGAGATAGCCCTTGCACCTCGAAGGGGATCACTCCCAGGCGTTCATGGGCACGCGCCGGATCGCTGTCCCCGTAGATCCGTACTCCCGGCACGCGAGCGAGTTGGGTGAGGGCATGGGCCGTGAGATGCGCCTCATGCTCCGCCACCGCTTGCATGCCGATGGTCAGAAGCTCGCGCAGAGCAATCCCTAAAGCCACTGCTCCGACGACGTTCGGGCTGCCTGCTTCGTCGCGCTCGGGCGGTGGACTCCATGTGACGTGGTCGAGCGTGACGATTTCTACAGTGCCGCCACCGCGCATGTCGGGTTCGCCCGTTTCAAAGACGTCTCTGCGGCCGATCAAGGCTCCTGTGCCATAGGGGGCGTACATCTTGTGGGCGGACAATGCCACGAAGTCCAGATGCGCGGGATCGTCTAGTGTGAGCACGTCGACTCGCCGGTGAGGGGCTAGCTGAGCGCAATCGACGAGAATCAGCGCGCCGCTAGCATGAGCCATCTCGGCCATGTCATGGATGGGGTTGAGGTAGCCGGTCACGTTGCTGGCGCCCGTCACGGCGACCAGGCGTATTTCGCCGCGATGGCTTGCCAGTTTACGCTCGAAATCCTCGCCATCGAGGCGGCCGTCGGGGAGCAGACCGGCATGCACGACCTTGGCAACTCCACGAAAAGGCAGGTCGTCGGAGTGGTGTTCCATGGCGGTGGTCAGCACAACATCGTTCGGCCCCAGGCCGAGTCGATGGGCTAGCTTGTTGATCGCTTCCGTGGTGTTCTTGCCAAAAATGCACGTGTGGCTGGAAGACCCGGCGCCGACGAATTCGAGGGCGGCCGCGCGGGCGCGTTCGTACGCCCAAGTGGAGAGTTGCGATTTGAAGCCTGTCCCGCGGTGGACGCTGGCGTAATAGTCGAGGAAGTGGTTCACACCGTCTCGTACAGCGGCGAGAGGCGGAGTGGAGGCGGCGTTGTCGAAATTGATGTAGGGGACGTGCGACCCGTCCAGTGTCGGCACGCGAACCTCGAGCCCTACGAAGCGGTCACGCGCAATGGGCGCGCTGACGTGAAGCATGGGCCGAACCTCCAAGGCTCAATAGGACAAAGGTACTAGTGTGGCGACTTCGAATTGCGGGTTGCGTTTGTGGGGCGATATGGTATATACTGTGGGCACTTGTGGGGAAAAGTGGGTGTGTGTGGGACGCCGGTCGGCCCGGCGTCCCGACGTTGAGGCGAGAGTTAGAACACATGTTCCTTGGCCAATTTGCCCACGCCATCGACTCCAAGGGAAGGCTGACGGTTCCTGTCCGCTATCGCACGGCATTGGAACAAGGGGCATACCTTGTCCAAGGCTTCGAGCGTAATCTCCTGGTTTATACCACAGAAAGCTACGAACGCCTCTCCCAAAGGGCGGCGGCGCTCACAACCACGGAGCCTGAGGCGCGCGCCGTGCGCCGCCTGATTTTCGGGAGGGCCACAGAGGCCGCCCTGGATGCGGTCGGGCGCATCCTCATCCCCGACTGGATGAGAGAGTACGCGGCGCTGGGGAGTGAGGCGGTCATTGTCGGGGCGGGGGGTTATTTCGAGATCTGGAGCACAGAAGAATGGGACAAGGAGTTGGTCGGTGTGACCGACCCCGAAAGCAACGCCAGGCGCTTTGCAGAATATGATCTCTCGGCAGGGTAGAGATGGCCGCGTCACAGGGCGCGAGTCAGCATGTCCCGGTGTTGTACGAAGAGGCGCTCTCTGGCCTCCAGTTGCGTTCCGGGCGCCGGATGATCGATGGCACACTGGGGGCTGGCGGACACGCAGAGGGGATTCTGGACCGATCAAGCCCGGAGGGCGAGTTGTTGGGGCTCGATCTCGATCCAACGGCGCTGGCGATTGCGCAGGACAGGCTAGCGAAGTTCAAGGGGCGCGTCCATCTGCGGCGCGCAAGCTACGGCGACATGCGGGCCCAAGCGGAAGCGCTCGGTTGGGAACACGTGGATGGCATTCTTCTCGACCTTGGCGTCTCATCTCTTCAGCTCCAGGATGCGGCGCGTGGCTTTTCCTTTCGTCTCGAAGGGCCGCTCGACATGCGCTTCGACCCCGGGAGTGGGATCACGGCCGAGACGCTGGTCAACGAGCTTGGCGTGGACGAGTTGGCGGACCTGCTCGCCCGCTTCGGCGAGGAGCCGCACGCCTGGCGAGTGGCGAAAGCCATCGTCTCAGAGCGGCCGATCCATGGGACGCTGGCCTTGGCTCGGATCGTCGTCCGGGAGGCTCGGCGGTCACGGCCAGGGATCCATCCGGCGACGCGCACGTTCCAGGCGCTGCGGATCGCCGTGAACAACGAGCTCGAGACGCTGGAGTCCGCCCTGCCTGTGGCTGGACGCCTGCTGGCACGCGGTGGGCGGCTCGTGGTGATCGCCTTCCACTCGCTCGAAGATCGAGTGGTGAAAGAGTATTTCCGTCAGGAGAGCCGCGATTGCCTTTGTCCGCCGACGCAGCCGGTCTGTACCTGCGGACATCGGGCCAGCTTAAGGCTTGTCCATCGGAAGCCGCTCAGGCCAAGCGAGAGGGAGGGACAGGCGAATCCAAGGGCGCGCAGCGCGCGCCTACGAGTTGCGGAGCGGATGTGATGGCATGTTCCTTGCATGGCCATGGGTGTGGCTATCCAACGGGTAGAGACATGGGGTCACGCTAACATGCGCAAGCCGAGATTCGCACCTTGGAGGGCCGAATTCCGAAGCGCAGGCCAAGCGCTGCTGTGGCTATTGGGTCTGCTCCTCATCGCAGGCATGTACCTGGCAGTGAACGCCAAAGTGGCGCGTTCGGGGCGGGAAGTTCTGATTCTGGAGGAGGAAAGGGCCGAACTCCAACGCGAGAACGCGCAGCTGACGACGGCGCTAGCCGAACAGACATCCGTCGAAAGGATGATCTCCCGAGCTGTTGGGTTGGGCTTTCGACCTGCCACGCCGAGGGATGTCCAATACATACGCGTCCCGGGCCTCGATCCAAAGCCTGACTTCGTAGCGCCGCGCCCGCCTTCCTCGAGGATGGGAGCCGGAAGTGGGCTGCTGCCCGCGTTCCGCGAGACCTTGGTGGATTGGTTTGTGAACTGGCTGGAAAGCGGGGACGGTCGTTGAACCACGGCAGGGCGACCCGCAAGAGGGTGGGTGTTGTCTTGGTCGGCATGGGGCTGGCAGCCAGTGGGCTGCTCTATCAGTTGATCCGGGTGCAGTTTGGGCCTTACGCGCCGATCTTCGCCGCTCAGACTGGCTCGACCTTAATCGTGCAAAAGGTCGCCCCCACGCGTGGCCTGGTCTTCGATCGGGGGGGCGAACTGCTGGCGACGAACGCGACCCTCTACTATGTCGAGGTCGAGGTGGCACAGCTCACCGAACAGAGCCAGCAAGCAATCGCATCGGTCCTGGCTGAGCTGACCGGGCTACCGCATGCGGATCTTCAAGATCAGCTGAATCGCGATTGGATCGAGGAACAGGGCCTCTATCGCATTCGACTCACCAAGAAGCTTGAGCAAGGCAGGACCTTCCCGATCACGATCGATCGGATGGGCGCGGAGGTCCTGCAAGCTTTCCTGGATGACCCGAGCGCCCCTGACCTGAGCGGACTCGCGCTCGTACCGACATCAGAACGCGTCTACCCATCGGGCAAGGTCGCCGGACATGTGCTCGGCTTTGTCAATCGGGAAGGTGAAGGCTTCTTCGGGGTGGAGGGTTACTACGACGATTGGCTGGCAGGCAAGCCGATTACGGTCGAGCGCGGGTTGATCCCGCCCGAGGCCCGACTTCAACCAGACGCTCCAGCTGGGGTGAACCTAGTCCTCACGATTGATCTCGAAATCCAGCAGATGGTCGAGAGCGAACTGGAGAAAGCCATCGAGAGATCGGGCGCGGAAGGCGGTCAGGTGATCGTTATGGATCCGCGCAATGGGGAGATTCTGGCCATGGCAGCGTGGCCGGCGCTCGATCCAAACCAGTACGACGAATGGCTCGGGGATGACGGCGGAGACGAGCCGATCATCACTCCCGCAGTGGGTGGGCAATTCGAGCCGGGCTCCACGTTCAAAGTCCTCACCATGGCTTCCGCGCTGGACATGGGGGCTGTTGCGCCCGAAGAGGAGTTCATCGATACGGGGGAAATCGAGGTCGGTGGGCATCTGATCCGGAATTGGAATGCCGAGGCGTGGGGGCCGCAGTCCATGATCGGCTGCCTGCAACACTCGTTGAACGTCTGCTTGGCGTACGTTGCCTCGGAGAAGCTCGGGGCGGCGAGCTTCTACAGCTATTTGAATGAGTTCGGGATCGGCCAGCCCACGGGGATCGACCTGGCGTCGGAGGTATCCGGGCAATTGCGCACGCCCCGCCATCCGCTGTGGACTGAAGCCGATCTGGGCACGAACGCATTCGGTCAGGGTGTGTCCGTCACGCCCGTCCAGCTCTTAACCGCCATCGCCGCAGTCGCCAACGAGGGCGTGATGGTCCAGCCGCATGTCGTAAGGGAGGTCGTCGGCCCTCAAGGGGTTTACTGGCCCAAGGCCGCTGTGCTGGGCAGGCCGATTTCGCAGCAGACTGCGAGATCGTTGACGAGGATGCTGACGGAATCGCTAGAAGGCGAGAGCAGCTCCGCGCTTCTCGAAGGTTACCAGATTGCAGGCAAGACCGGAACGGCGCAAGTCCCCACGGACTTCGGATACGATCCCAACAAGACGGTCGCCTCATTCGTGGGCTGGGGACCGGTGGGAGAGCCTCGCTTCATCGTGCTGGTGCGACTGGACAAGCCGAGCATCTCTCCGTGGGGGTCGGTCGTTGCCGCGCCCGTCTTTCGCGCTTTGGCGGAGCGCCTGGTCGTGTTGTTGGAGATCCCTCCGGATGCCATTCGTGAGCAATTCGCCCTGGGCGAGTAGGACGATGGTCGGATGCTGACTCTCGGGCATCTTCTTCAGGCGCTGGTCGGGCGATCGAACGAGAGGCCTGAACAGGTGATCACGGACGCCGCCATCGATTCACGCCTCGTCATTCCAGGCGGCTTGTTTGCCGCCGTGCAGGGCGAGCGGGTCGATGGGCATGACTACGTGACAGAGGCCTTCGAACGAGGCGCGTTGGTGGCGGTGGTCGAGCGTGACATGCCTGGCGATGTGGCGGTCCTCGATTTGCGGGGCGAAGTGCCCCCAGAACGGCTGAACCAGTTCAGCCTTCCTATCTGTTTGCGCGTGGAGAGCACCGTGAAAGCGCTCCAGCGCGTGGCGGAGTTCTGGCGCGGGCAGCTGACGCTGCGGGTGATCGGCATCACGGGCAGTGTCGGCAAGTCCACGACGAAGGAGCTTGCCGCTGAGGTTCTTGCGCAGAGATTCCGTACTTTGAAGAATCCCGGAAACCAGAACAACGAGATCGGACTACCGTTAAGCCTGCTCAGGCTCACGGAAGCCCACGAGCGGGCCGTTTTGGAGATGGGTTTCTATGTTCCCGGAGAGATCGCTGAGCTTTGCCGCATCGCTCGACCTCAGGTGGGGGTCGTGACGAACGTCAGCCAGGTTCACATGGAAAGGGCGGGTAGCCTGGAGGCGATCGCGGCGGGGAAGGCGGAGCTCGTGGAGAGCTTGCCAGCCGGCCCAGAGGGTGTGGCGATCCTGAACAGCGATGACCCGATTGTCATGGACATGGCGCACAAGACACAGGCCAAGGTCTTCAGCTACGGGCTCTCACTCGATGCGGATCTCCGGGCAAGTGACGTCGAAGGTCTTGGCCTTGAGGGCGTCCGCTTCGTGTTGCACTACCAGGGCGAGGCCCTGCACATCCGTGTTCCGATGCTCGGCAGGCATTCGGTGCACACCGCCCTGCGCGCGGCCGCGGTGGGTCTGGTGGAAGGGCTGACCTGGGATGAGATCGTTACGGGCCTGCAAAGCTCACACGCCCAGCTACGGCTGGTGGCGGTCTACGGCCCTGGGGGTGCGTTGCTGCTGGATGACACCTACAACGCGGCGCCGCCCTCGGTGATCGCGGCGCTGAACTTGCTGCAAGAGCTGGATGGCCGGCGGGTGGCGGTGTTAGGAGACATGCTGGAGTTGGGCGAGTACGACGAGCGTGGCCACCGGTTGGTGGGCGCCCGCGCCGCGGAGGTGGCGGACCAATTGGTGACGGTCGGAGGGAAAGCGCGCTGGATCGCCGACGAGGCGTTGCGCGCAGGGCTGGCTGCCTCGCAGGTGATCACCTTCGATGAAACCCAGGCGGCGACGGAGTACCTGCGCGGTCGGGTTGGCCAAGGCGATGTCGTGCTGGTCAAAGGCTCGCGGGCGATGCAACTCGACAGAATCGTGTCTGCCCTAGAGGAGGAGGGCACATGAGCCAGGAGGCGATGGCGCTCTCGCTGGGCGGGATCACCTTCCTCCTGACCGTGATCTGGGGAGGTCCGTGGGTCCAAATCATGCGCATGTTGAAGATCGGAAAGCAGATTCGCATTGAAGGACCTCAGCGCCACATCACGAAGCTGGGCACTCCCACGATGGGCGGTTGGCTGTTCATCATGCCAGTGCTCTTGATTACGCTCGTGCTGAACCTAGTGACGCTGCTCAGCCCTCTGCCGGTCTTGGGCCGGTCCATCCTGCTTCCCATGTTGGTCATGGTGGCGTACGCCCTGCTTGGAGCGTGGGACGACTGGCTTGGAGTGCGCGGGGTTCGTCGCGGCGAAGGCATGTTGGGTCGCTGGAAATTCGCCCTGCAAGTGCTGGTTGCCTTGGCCGCCGCGTTGGCGCTCAAGTACCTGCTCCAAGCGCCCAATCTGATCTTGCCCAATGTTCCGGAGGTGATCGACCTTGGCATTTGGTATGTACCGATTGCGATGTTCGTGATCGTGTCCTCGACCAATGCCGTCAATCTGACGGACGGGCTGGATGGGTTGGCCGGGCTGATCTCCGCCACGGCATTCGCCGCCTACGGCGCGATCGCCATGTTGCAGGGACAAGTGTTCCTCGTCCGTTTCTGTTTCACGGTCGTGGGCGCGCTCTTTGCTTTCCTCTGGTACAACGCGCACCCGGCCGAGCTATTCATGGGGGATACGGGTTCGCTTTCGTTGGGGGCGACCCTGGCGGTGGTGGCGCTGATGACGGGCCATTGGGCGCTCCTGCCCGTAATTGCCATCATCCCCGTGAGCGCTGCGATGAGCGACCTACTGCAAGTGGCGTACTTCAAGCTGACCAAAGGAAAGCGTCTCTTCAAGATGGCGCCGCTGCATCATCACTTCGAACTCATCGGATGGAGTGAAACGCAGATCGTCCAGAGGTATTGGCTGGTGGGCTTGCTTGCCGCGATGGTGGGCGTCGCACTGGCGCTTCTGTAAGCGCGGCGAAGGAGAAAGGACGGCGAACATGGAAATCGGAATGCTGTGGTTCGACGATAGCCCCCGAGCGCTCGAGGAGAAGATCCATAGGGCCGTGGCCTACTACGTCGAGAAATACGGGCGGGCGCCGACACTCTGCCTGGTCAACCCGGCGACGCTGGCCGGGAGCGGAGGGAGCGTGTCCGGCGTGCAACTCAAGCAGACGCGCTCGGTGATGCGCGACCATTTCCTGGTTGGCGTCGCAGAGAGGGCGCGGCCCGAGCGGTCGGCGCGACAGATGGCGGCCTAATCGAGGCGGCTTGGACAACTGGAACGGGAAACGGGTGGTGGTGGTCGGTCTTGCCCGGCAGGGCAAGGCGCTGACCCGCTACCTCGTGGGACAAGGAGCGCATGTGGTTCTCACCGACATGAAACCCAAAGAGGCGCTCGAGGACGCCCTGGACGAACTGCAGGGCGTGACGGTCGAACTGCGCCTTGGAGGGCATCCTCCCGAGCTTCTCGAGGATGTGGACACGTTGTTCCTTTCCGGCGGCGTTCCGGCTGATCACGCCCTGGCACATACTGCGCATAGCCAAGGAATCAAGGTATCCAACGATTCGCAGCTCTTCCTCGAGCTATGCCCCGCCGCCACGATCGGGATCACCGGTTCGGCAGGAAAGACGACCACCACAGCCCTGGTGGGGAGTATGGCGCAGGTTCATGTCGAAGGTACTCGCCGCCGAGTATGGGTTGGGGGGAACATCGGTCGACCTCTGCTCTCGGATCTGGAGCAGATCGAGAAAGAGGACATCGCCATCCTGGAACTGTCCTCTTTCCAATTGGAACTCATGACTTTGAGCCCGCAGGTGGCCGCCGTCCTCAACATCACTCCCAACCACCTCGACCGACACCACACGCTGGAGCTCTATGCTGCGGCCAAGGCACGCATTCTCGATTTCCAGAAGGCAGACGATGTGGCGGTCTTGAACCGCGAGGACCCTGGGACATGGTTGTTGCGCCAGCGGGTGGCGGGAGAGCTGATGACGTTTGGCTTGGCCGAACCGCAAGACGGCGATGCGGCGTACGTCTCCCGGGAGGCCATCTGGCTGCGAAGCGCAGGGCACGTGCAGCCGGTTGGCCCGTTGAGTGAAGTCTCGTTGCGCGGGGGACACAACTTGCTGAATGTCTTGGCGGCCTGTGCGATCGCGGCCTGCGTCGGGATCACACCGCAGGCGATGCGGGAGGCGATCCGAGACTTCCGGGGCCTGGCGCACCGGCTCGAATTCGTGCGCCGCGTGCGAGACGTGGATTGGTACAACGATTCCATCGCCACAGCTCCCGAAAGGGCGATCGCCGCGATGCGCGCCTTCAAGGAGCCGCTCGTGCTGCTCGCCGGTGGGCGCGACAAAGAGCTGCCTTGGGAGGCATTCGCCGAAATGGCCTGCCGCCGGGTGCGGCATCTGATCCTGTTTGGCGAAGCCGCGGACAAGATCGCGGCCGCGATCCGCAACGTGCCGGGGTGGGATGCATCGCTGAGCCTCGAGCGATGCGCAAGCCTCGATGAGGCCGTTCTGGCAGCCGCGCGGGCCGCCAAGCCGGGCGACGTCGTGCTGCTGGCGCCAGGCGGGACGAGCTTCGATCAGTTCACGGACTTCGAGGATCGGGGAGATCGATTCCGGCAATTGGTGATGGAACTATGACGAACATGCCTTTCACACAAGTCCGTTCTCAGGCCATTCCGAGGCGCCGCCTCAACTTCCTTGGATTTGACCGTTGGTTGCTCATCCTTGTAGCCGTGATGGTCGGGCTTGGCCTCGTGATGGTGTACTCGGCCAGCTGGGACGTCTCCTGGCGGCTCTACCAGGATCCCGGCGCGCTCGTACGCCGGCAGGTCTTGCACCTCGCCTTGGGTCTGGCGGCCATGGGGTTTGCGGCCTATTTCCCGGTGGGGTGGCTGCGCAAGCTGGCCCTTCCGGTCATCGTGTTCGCCTTGGTCTCACTTGTTGTCTTGCTTCTCGTGGGCGCCGGCGGAGGCCCGAAAAGGGCGTTCTTGGGAGGTTCGATCCAGCCTTCGGAGCTGGCCAAGCTGGCCCTGATTATCTACCTCGCCGTGTGGATGGAATCGAAGGGCGAGCGACTCTCGGATTGGGGCCACGGTGTGCTGCCCCTGATCATGATCATCGGGCTGGTCGGTGGGCTAGTCCTGCTTCAGCCCGACTTGAGCGCAGTCTTGACCGTCGCCATTGTCGCATGGGTCATGTTCTATCTGGCGGGGGCGCGCATCGGCCACACTGTGGCGATCAGCCTGGGGAGTGCCCTGGTGGGCTACTTTCTCGTGCGACTGACCACCACCGGACAACAGCGCTGGTCGGACTATGTCGCAGGGCTAGTGAACATCAAGGAAGCTTCGTACCACGTGCAACACTCGCTCCAGGCCTTCTTCTCCGGAGGATTCCTCGGACGCGGCCTGGGCGCAAGCCGGGAGAAGTTCGGGTTGCTGCCCGCTCCCCACACCGACAGTATCTATGCCGTCGTCGGCGAGGAGTTGGGCCTGCTCGGAGCATTGCTGGTCTTGTGCCTTTTCTGCCTCTTCGTCTGGCGTGGTTTCCGCATCGCGGTCGAATCTCCGGATCGTCTCTCGATGCTTGTGGCCTGTGGGATCAGCTTTTGGATTGGATTCGAGGGCCTTGTCAACATGGCCGTTCTCCTTGGGCTCCTGCCGTTTGCGGGGAACGCCCTACCATTCTTCAGCTACGGAGGTTCCAGCCTTGTGGTCACGTTGGTGGGCGTCGGCTTGATCCTGAACATCTCCAGGAGGAAGCCGATCGAAGCAGCACGGAAGGCGCATGTTGCGGCTATTGGTGTCAGCCGGCGGGACGGGCGGGGGCGTGTATCCCGCCTTGGCCGTGGTCGCCGAGCTCGCCGGACGAGCTGACGTCCTTTGGATTGGAGGAGAAGGAGGAATGGAGGCGCCTCTCGTCCGACGCGCCGGTCTGGCGTTCGAGACGATCCCGGCAGCGGGCGTGCATGGTGTGGGTATGCGCGCCATGCCTGGGAACCTTCGGCAGCTCGGGCGCGGCGTGCTCGCCGCACGCCGCGCGCTGCGTCGGTTCCGGCCGGACGTGCTGCTCTTCACCGGTGGCTACGTCGGCGTGCCAGTCGCCCTGGCCGGGCTCGCAATTCCGAAGGTTGTCTATGTGCCCGACATCGAGCCTGGTCTGGCGCTGCGCCTCTTGGCCAGGATGGCCGAAGTGGTGTTGGTCACGGCGGACGAGTCTAGGCGCTATTTCCGCGGCGCTCGGAGAGTGCTGGTGACCGGATATCCGACACGACGTGAGCTGCAAGGTTGGGAGCGCACCGTCGCCCGCTCCCGCCTCAACCTGAGATCGGGTCCGGTGGTTCTGGTCCTGGGCGGCAGCCGTGGTGCGCGTGCGATCAATGAGGCCTTGTGGTCATGCCTGAGGGACTTGCTCAAGCGTACCCAAATCGTGCATCTGACGGGCGAGTTGGATTGGCCGCGCGTAGAGGCCATTGTCAACACCCTCCCGGCTTCCGCGGCGGAAAACTACCACGCCTTCCCATTCCTGCACGAGGAGATGGGAGCCGCCTTGGCCTCAGCCGACTTGGCCATCGGCAGGGCGGGGGCGTCCTCGCTCGGCGAGCTGCCTCTCTTCGGGCTACCGGCGATCCTTGTGCCCTACCCACACGCATGGCGCTATCAGAAGATCAATGCGGCTTTCCTCGTTGCGAGAGGCGCTGCGATCGAGCTACCCAACGATCGACTGGCGGAGATGCTCCTCGACACCACCCTGGGCCTCCTGGCAGACCCACAGCGTCTGAGCGAGATGTCGGCCGCCGCCCGGTCGCTCGCGACCCCCAGGGCAGCGTTGGCAATCGCCGCTGAGGTTGAGCGCTTGGCCGGAGTGAAAGGCGGGACCGATGGTTAGCCTGATCGTCGTCTTCGGCACCTTCGTCATCCTCTTTGGCGTCATCGGCGCGATGCGCGGGTGGGCGAAAGAGCTGCTTGTGACCAGCGCCGTCGTCCTGGGGCTCTTCATGAATGCCATCCTAGAGACGTACATCGCTCCCTACCGCACGGCGATCTTCGCCCAACAGGGCGGCACCCAGTTCCTTGTCAGGTCTTCGCTCGTCATTCTGCTCGCCTTCTTCGGATACCAGACGCCCCACATCCGCGCTCTTCAGCCGAAGGTGGCACGCGAGCGCTTGGAGGAACTGCTTCTCGGGTTACTGCTCGGTCTGCTCAACGGCTACCTCATCGTCGGTTCGCTCTGGTTCTACCTGCATCAAGCAGGATACCCGACCGACCTTGTGCTCAAGCCCGAAGGCGAACTGGCGACCCTGGTCGGCAACGTCGTGAAACTCTTGCCGCCCAGCGTCTTGCCGATCCCCCACATTTACTTTGCCGTCGGAGTCGTGTTCGTGTTCATCATCGTCGTTTTCGTATGAGGAGGCGTGTGCATCTCATCGGGATCGGAGGGGCTGGCCTCTCGGGGATTGCCCGGGTGCTAGCGGAACGAGGCGAAGACGTGAGCGGTTCGGACCAGGCTCCGTCGTCCTACTCGGAAGCGCTGAAACAGATCGGCGTGCGCGTCGCCTATGGGCATCGCCCCAATCATGTGGCTGGGGCGGGGGTCGTGATCGCATCCTCGGCGATTCCGCCCGACAACGTCGAGCTTGTGGCTGCCCGCCAGGCGGGGATCCCCGTGCTGCGCAGGGAAGCGTTTCTCGGTGAGTTGACCGAGGATTTCGAGACGATCGCCATCGCCGGCTCGCATGGCAAGACGACGACCAGCGGCCTCATCGCTTGGGTGCTCCATCAGGCAGGGCTGGACCCGAGCTATCTCGTCGGGGGGATGCTCCAGGACTTCGCCACGAACGCTCACGCCGGCGGCGGACGTCATTTCGTCGTCGAGGCCGATGAGTACGATCGCGCTTTTCTTGGCTTGCGGCCGCGTATCGCGGTCGTTACAAGCGTCGACCACGATCATCCGGACTGCTATCCGACGCCGCAGGATTTCGCGGCGGCCTTCGAGGCCTTCGCGCAGCGCGTGACCGAGCTGTTGCTGCTCTGCGCCGACGATCGCGGGGCGAGGCAGTTGCGATCGCCGGGGGTGAAACGAATCACGTATGGGTTGGCGGGGGATGCCGACTGGCGCGCCGACCAGGTGCGTGCCAACAGCGCGGGTGGCAGCGACTTCCTCGTCACGGGCGTTGGGGCATCCGTGGGGCTTGTCCGCACACGCCTGCCCGGCCTACACAATGTGGCCAACGCGTTGGCGGCGATCGCCGTTGCCAACGATGTGGGGGTCGCCATGTCCACCATTCGCGAGGCCCTGACCGAGTACCACGGGGCTGGGAGGCGATTCGAGATTCTCGGCCAAGCTCGCGGGATCACGGTCATTGACGACTACGCGCATCACCCGACCGAGATTATGGCAACGCTTGCAGCCGTGCGGCAGCGCTATCCACGAGGCAAGGTCTGGGCGATTCTGCAGCCCCACACGTATTCCCGGACACGAACGCTTGCAGAAGGGTTCGCCCGGGCATTCAGCGACGCGGATCATGTGCTCGTGACAGAGATCTTCGCCGCGCGCGAGCAGCCTGATGGGCAGACGACCGGCTCGAGATTGGCTGAACGTATCGAGCACCCGGACGTTCGCTTCCAACCGGACTTCGAAGAGTCCGCGGTGGGACTTAGCCAGTCGGTGGAGACAGGCGACGTCGTGATTACGCTGAGCGCTGGGGATGCGAACCAAATCGGCCGTCGCCTGCTGGAGCTTCTGCGAGACGCGTCCCAAGGAGTGCAGGATGAGAGATAAGGACAGAGACCGAATCTTCGAGAGCGATCGGAGGATGCAACTCCGGCTTCGGCTCGCGGCGAAGCGGGCCACTGAGAGCCCCGTCGACGTCACGGCCGTGCTACCCATCGGAACTCCACCAGAGCGAGAGGTCGTGCGGCGTCTCATCGAGAGGGTCCTCCGACTGTGAACGTTCCGGCTCTATCGCCCGACAGGATCGCAGCACTGCGGCGCAGGTTCGGCGCACGGATTCGGGAGAACGCGCCCCTTGCGCCCTATACCTCTGCACGCATCGGCGGACCGGCCGATTTCCTGCTTGCCGTCCGCACGGCTGCCGAGCTGCGCCTGGCGGCGGAGGAGCTATGGGAGTCGCAAGTGCCGTTCCGGGTACTCGGAGGTGGTTCGAATATCCTTGTCTCGGACGCAGGCGTGCGGTGTGTAGTCCTCTTGAATCAGGCCCACACGGTTCGTTTCTCCGAGACGCAGACTGGCTTCGAGGGTTGGGCGGAATCGGGCGCGGGATTTGGGCTGCTGGGACGCAGGGCCGCGGAGCGGGGACTGAGTGGGCTGGAATGGGCGGCCACGATCCCCGGAACCGTTGGCGGAGCGGTTGTCGGCAACGCCGGCGCGCACGGCGGCGAAGTGGCGCAGGCACTCATTCTGGCCGAAATCTTGCAACCTGGAGGTCGTCTCGAGCGCTGGTCCGTGGATCGCATGGCGTATGCCTATCGGGATAGCTGGCTGAAGAGAAACCCCGGAGCAGCGGTCGTCCTTACAGCGACCTTTCGATTGAAGCGCTCGACGAAGGATAAGGTCAAGACTCAGATGGCCGAATACCAGGAGTACCGCCAACGGACGCAGCCTGCGGGTGCGAGTTGGGGTTCCATGTTCAAGAACCCGCCGTCAGGCCATGCGGGCCGGTTGATTGACGAGGCCGGGCTGAAGGGGTTTCAGGTGGGCCAAGCGCAAGTGAGTTCACGGCACGCGAACTTCTTCATCAACCTTGGCGGGGCGACCGCGGCCGACGTCCGAGCTCTGATTGAAGCCGTTCGGGCTCGCGTGGCAGAGCGCCACAACGTGGCGTTGGAGCTGGAGATTGAGCTGGTTGGAGATTGGGCGGGCGTGTTGGCAGAGCCTGGCGAGGGTATCCATTGATGTCGAAGCTGCGCGTGGGCGTCATCTTCGGTGGCCGTTCCGGCGAGCATGATGTCTCGCTCATGTCTGGACGATCGGTGATGAGCGCGCTCGATCCCTCGAAGTATGAGATCGTGCCCATCGCCATCACCCACGAAGGCCGCTGGCTCTCGGGGTCCGATGCGCTGGATGGGCTGCAGAACGGGCGTATCGATGACCTGATCCCCGTTGTCATGCTGGCCGAGCCGGGCAGCCG
>Ga0209642_10001163_pt1 | contig 17421 bp, 18 predicted proteins | sample RifCSP19_2_FD_184025 | JGI IMG/M metagenome (GOLD analysis project Ga0209642, IMG submission 184025) | Soil microbial communities from Rifle, Colorado - Rifle CSP2_sed 19_2 (SPAdes) (version 2) | ecosystem: Environmental > Terrestrial > Deep subsurface > Rock core/Sediment | place: Rifle... | reverse complement strand
CATCCCCATTAATAGTGTAGTGGGCCGAGTGGCCGGGGACCTGACAGCCGCTGCTGTAGTCACGGATCAGATTTCCAATGACTCGGTGACTTACGCTAAGATGCAGGACGTCTCGGCGGCCTCCCGTCTATTGGGCCGAGGAAGCGCAGCGGGCGCCGGGGATCCTGAAGAGATAATTCTCGGCACCAACCTCTCGATGGCCGGAACTACGATAAACGCCACGGGAGGGGGCGGCGACTCCATAACAGTAAACACCACCGCTGTCGTGGATGCTGACCTTGACGACGCCACGCCAGCGGCACCTGCGGGCGGCGTTAACGTCAAATGGCAACAAGACGGCGGCTCCCCCGCAAACATTAGCGCTCATCTGGCGGCTAATGACGTGAGCAACACCGTGCTTAGAGATTCTTCTGGCTTCTCTGTTATCGGAAAAGCCACGACTGGCTCCGGGGATCCAGCAGACATTGTGGCCGCCGATGAGACTGTCTTAGGTCGTACCGGGGCGGGTAATTTGGCCTTCGCACAGCTTGCTACTGGACAAATCACAAACTCCGCAGTTACCTACGCCAAGATACAGAATGTCTCCGCCACGGATAGGTTTTTGGGACGTGATACGGCGGGGGCTGGGGTTGTAGAGGAAATCAGTGTTGTTTCGGCCTTAGCTATGCTGGGAGCATTCTCAGGAGTGACTCTCCAAGCCTTCACTACTCCCGGCGCGAACACCTACACCCCTACAACAGGGATGAAGCATTGCATAGTTATCTCCACAGGAGGTGGAGGTGGCGGGGGCGGAGGAGACGCCACGACAGCCGCCGGATCAACATCCGCAGGTGGGGGCGGTGGGGCCGCGGGCACCTGTATCGAAGCATTCTCTGCAGCCACTATTGGTGTTAATCAGACCGTTACCATAGGGGATGTAGGAACCGCGGGAAGCGTTACCGGAGGGACCGGAGGAACGGGGGGTAACACGACCTTCGGTGCTCTGCACACGGCCAATGGCGGAGTCGGCGGGACAGGTTCCGGCAGTGCGAACGCAGCAACCGCCACATCCTTTGCTGGCGGGGCTGGTGGAGTACCCACCGGTGGCCTCTTGAATATCACAGGTGGCGCCGGATGGAATGGCTTTGCGGGCAGCGCGGACGGAACCGTGGACCTGACGTTCGCAAGCGGTGGGCAGGGTGGAGGCTCCTTCTGGGGAACCGGTGGGCGCGGGGCAGTAAACTCTCAAGTTTCGTTGACCACGGATAATACACAAACAGGTAGCAATGGTCTAGTGTACGGTGCCGGAGGTGGGGGAGGGACGGGCCAGAATAACGCAACAGGTGGGGCGGGCGGGACCGGAATGTCGGGGGTCTGTCTAGTCATAGAATTTACGTAGGAGGGCCGAGAATTGAAAATCCAGGAGTTATCACTAGAGCTTTACAGCCAGCTAAAGGAAGCGTGGGCGGGTAATGCAGAGCGGATGCAGGACGCGGACAGGGATGTTGCCGTGCTGGACTATCTGCTATTCCAAGACGGTGGGGACTCGCAGTGGTATCAGGTAGAAGGGCACAGGACGTGGTTGTTTGTACGCAACGTAGTGCCGGGACTAAGCGCCTCGCTCTGGGCACTGAACATGGACGGCCCTGCCGCGCTTCCGAGTGCAAAGATCACACTCGACGAGATAATGTCCGAGTTCCAACTACAGCGCCTGACCGTGTCCATACCGAGCCCGCTAGTAAAAGTCGCGCACGCGGCTCAGCAATTAGGCTTCCGGCACGAGGGCAGACTCCGCTCGGCTATGGTCTACAACGGACGAGTTGTGGATGCGGACATTTTCGGACTTACCTTAAATGAGGGTAATACAACCCCTTCTCAAGGTACTAATGAAACTCCTAAGCGCAGGCGTAGGCGAAGGAGATCGCGCAGACGAAAGGGTCATGCTAATCAAGCGCAGACAAGCGAAACAAAGGCGTAAGGGATGGCAAGAAAAAGGAAACTAAGGGGCGTAGAGAAAGCGCGGAAGCTCGTAAGGGGCTACCAGGCCGGAGGACAGGTCCCACTCAGCGATAAGGTTTTTGATGTAGTTAACAAGGCCCGCCTTAGCGCGCGAGAGACCGCGTTAGGTCTGTTGGGCATAAACCCTGAAACCTTTAGCCCGGGCATGGGCGGTCCTGGCGATCCCCGCGCTCTCGCGCAACATGAGCAGACCAGCAAGCTCCTAACCAAGAAACTAGTAAGCCTTGGGGTTCCCAAACCAGTGGCTGGGACGCTTGTTAGCGGCGCGGGGAACATCAACGAGACTCTATCCGGCGTCATTAATGTTGCCACTGGCGGGCAGTTCTTTGACCCACAGGGCTTTGATATGGCGGATCTCATAGCTAACGAAAGGGGGATAGCGGCCGTGCGGCCCGCTATTCCTCAAATAGGCTTCCAACGAGGTGGTCAAGTGGCAGGCAAGACAAGAGCAACCATTAGGGTCCCAGCGCGGGCCCTGTTACAGAGATTCCAGGCTGGCGGCGAGGTCTCGAACGTCATACCGAACCTGTTTACCGGGTTTGGTGGGCTCCAGGCTAACACGGGCGCGCAGCGGGGTATTACTCGACAACTGCGCCAGTTTGACCCGTTCGGTGGGCCGGTCGGGGGCGCAGCGCAAGGCACGCTAACTGGGCTACTGCAAACCGGGCTACCTACGGATGTGGGCGCGCTCACGGATGTGGCGCAGGCTCGCGCCGGGCGAACTTTCCAGGACCTAACGGGCGGTATTAATGAGCAGCTTGGCGCACTGGGGCTGGGCTCTAGCTCGGCTCGCACGTCAGCGCTAGCTCGTGCCGCCGGGAACTTATCCGCACAAGTGGGGGAGACGGGTATCCTCGGAGGACTACAGGCCCGCGAGGCGGCCACAGGCCGTCAACTGTCGGCTCTAGGCCCAGGACTGGATGCCTCAGGCCAGCGCCTGAGCGCGCTCGGAACCGCTGGGGGCGTTGCGGGACAAGCGGCTGGGCAGGAACTTCAGGCTCGGTCCACGGGGCTAGGTGGGCAATCCGGCCTCGCGCAGAGTTTGCTTCCGACGCTAGGCAACGAGATGAACCTTGGGCCCGCTGGGGGCGGCTTTATGGGTGGGGGTGGGTCTGGGGCTATCCGAAGAGGTATAGGTAGCCCAGGTATCAACACTTTCTCTGTAGGTAGCCCTAGGTTTCAGGCCGGGGGTCGCGTGGGCAGCGCAGGGCGTGGGGACCTAGGGGATTTCCTGAGCAACTTGCTGTTCGGGCGGCAGTTTACAAGGAGGGCTCCATTACCGCAGGCCCAATTCCCAGTCCCTAGGGGGGGTTTCGCAGGTAGTGACGACTTCATGCGCTCAATTCGAGCTGCTGAGGAGGAACGACAGCGCAGATTGACTGAGGCAGAATTAGCGCGAAGGCGGCAACCAGTTGGTAGGCGAGACGTTTTCGATCCACTAGCTTTTGTTGAGAGGCTTGGTCAAGCCACTAGAGGGCCTTTCGGCGCGATGGGTACGGGAATTGGGCAACCTACAGACTTCCAGCGCGGGGCGCTACAGTTAGGGGGGGGCTTAGGGGACTTTCTTAGAACTAGTGTTCCTCGCATGAACGTCGGGGGCAAAATAAGGGGCCCTAGCGTCCCGCCCGACTCAGTGCCAATTCTGGCCCAGGGTGGCGAGGGCGTGTTGCACGTCAACCTGATGAGCGAGCTTGAGAAGTCCAAGAGCAGGGACCCGCTTGTCAAGAAGATGAAAAAGCTAATGGGTTTCCAGGCCGGTGGGCAGGTCCCGACATTCACCAACGAAGATCTGTTGAGTGCTAAGGGGAACGTCTCAGAGTTGGGAGTACCTTCGCAGTCCATGGACCCTCGCGAGTTCATTACCCGTGCAGCACAGGACGCCAGACGTAGGGCTGATCTGACAAGGGCTGCGGCCCTGTTTGGTCCTCGTGGTGCAGCTATTAACGCCCAAGTAGATCCTACCGAGGCGGCGGCCCTCCAAGCTGCTAGTGAGGTGGCGGGCCTAGCCCAGCGCGAGACCCCTATCAAACAGGAAGTCACTAGTAGGAGGGTTGTGTCGCGGGAGGAAGAGGAGGAGGCTCAACAAAAGGCGGCGCAAGATGAGGCCAAGAGAATCAGGGGCGAGGCCGATTCCGTGCTCAAAGCAGCAAGAGCTTCACAAGACAAGGGCGGTCAACTAAACTTCGCCCAGGCCCGCGAGGACCTCGAAATTCGTGGTATCGACCCGGCATCTGTGTTCCCTGGCTTCGAGACAGCGGAGCGTAGACAACAGGAGCAAATCGCGAGAGCACAGAGAGAGCAGGCTGAAGGTCTCACCGGCCAGCTCCAGCCCGAATTCGTCCCACAGCTCCAGGCGTTAGAAGTGGCGCTTGAGCAGGGAGGTAACATCCCGCCAGACCAGACACAGGGCGTAGCCCAAATGTTGCTTCAGTTTGTAGAGCTTCACAAGTCTGCCGGAAGGTCGGACGATGAGATTCGCGAGTTGGTAGCTAGACTATTCCCTAACGTTAGCTCGGTACTCCAATAATGCCGCCAAGCCCTCTTGAGCAATTGCGGATCTTCTTTCAACGGGCAGAGGACCGTCCACAAGCCACCACCTTAGCGGATATCATACAGGGCGGGCTTCGCGCAGCGGCTCCGCCGGAGTCACTAGCCGAGGCTGCTACGCCATTCGTCGGGCCCGAGCCCGCTGCACAAGACCTAACAGGCTTTGGTGCTGGGCTGGTAGAGGCGGGGGAAATATCTCGGCAGGCTATTAGGTCCAGGCTAGGACTGACTGGGCTCGCGCCCGGCCCCCAACAAGTCGTAGAACCCGCCGCCGTTCCACGAGAGGAGACCGGTGAGGGTCTCCTGTCCGCGCGAACGGCGGGAGCGTTAGCACCGTTCCTTCTCGGTGCGGCGCCCGCAGCGGCAGGGACGCTCCTCCCGAGAGCCGCGCTCGGCGCGACCGAGGCTATTGCCGCCACATTCGAGCCCGGCGAGACCACGCTAGGTGAGGCTGTGCTTATGGGAGGTGCGGGGGCGATAGGGGGCGCATTACTAGGGCCCAGAAGTCCAATTAGCCCCACGATAGCTAAAGGACTACGTGAAGTCTCAGATGACGTAGGTGCAGCGAACCTAGTCTCAAAATTCCCCAAACTCACGCTCAAGAAGGGACTCGTGGAGGAGTTGCCGAGCGGTGCGCGGGCGGCAGACGTGGGGACTCAGCCGTTTAGGCGCCTCATTGGTGACCCCCAATTTCAGTACGACACTATCGTCAAGAAGCACTTCACCAAAGACTACGGCTTCGACGATAAGACCACGCGCAGGTTTATGGAGCGGCTCACGCCAGAAGAGCGCCAGGCGATGGCGACGGAGGTTGAACAGAGCGGGATGAGAGCCATATCGGCGATTAATAGGGCTTTGGGTAATGAGCCTAAACTAGCGCAAGAGGCTCAGAAAGTCCTGCTTGATCTCCCCGCTCCTCGCACGGCCATCTCTGACGAAGCAGGCTTCTTTCAACTTGACCGCCTAATCTCCAGCTCACCCGATGCCCCAGGCGTAGTGAGGAGAGCCGTTGACCGCGCTCAAAAGGCCACACGCAAGCTCCCCGCGCAGTCCCTTATCCTAAACGCCTATATGAGTTCCCCGTTTGGCCGAGTCCGTGACTTTCTAGGCACAATGGGCAATACCGTAGCGCAAGGGGTTTCCTCTGGAGCTAAAGCACGAAACTTTCACGTCTACGCTGGAATGAAGAATGCCATATTCGATGGATGGCGTAGTGCGGCAGAGGGCTGGAGAACTGGAATAAATAGGGAATTACGAGAAGTCATAGCAGAAGGTAGGCTACCTAAAGAATATATTGATGAACTCCAGCGCATAGGCCGAGTCACGCCTGAAATAGCCCAACAGCTCAAGCAGGGTGGAGCACAGATACCCGAGGAGCTACTTGAGGGCGTCGTAATGCTAAGGCAGGGTAACGGCTTGCGGGACATATTGAGTCGTATTCCCTTCACGCCGGGAAGGTTTAACTCTGCACAGGATGATTTTTTTACTACCATAGCGTTCAATCTCCAAGCCAATTTACGTGCATCTCAGAAGACGGCTGCTGAGGGTGTGTCTAGCGCAAAGTTCGGGAAGCGGTTTGTAGAGAACCTTTCTAACCTCAATGATGGAGAAATTGCCGATGCCTGGGACACCGCACGGCGGGTATCGTTCCGCGAGCACAACATTTCCGGCGCGACACAGAAAGTAATAGATGCTGGCAGACTATTCCGACAAATACCATTTTTCGGTCCTTACGTCCTGGCGCCATTTGTCAGGACCCCTTCTGTCATTGCACAGCGGACTCTTGAGTACAATCCCGCCAACATTCTCCTGGGTGGGCTACGTATGCTTGCCAAAGACTCCCCTACGAGGGAGATGGGTAAGCTCAGTTTCCAACGGGGGATGGTAGGGCTAACCGGTGTGGCCGCTGCTGGTACTCTGGCCGACGCCGGGGTAATCACTGGCGCCGGGGAACACCTTACCGACAGCGAGAAAGATGCTGCTATCCGCGCTGGGCGATGGGCCCCATATTCCGTGAAACTTGGCGACCGTTGGGTAAGTTACAGGGGATGGGGACCCCCAGCGGGCCTTCTGTCTTTAGCCTCCAACATGGTGGAGAAACACAAGGCTGGCAAAATTCAAACGCCCGGAGACTTCGCCGAACAGTTTTCAATCTCTTCCCTGCACAGCGCTATGGACGCGACCTTCCTTCCCAACATGGCCCAGTTTATCACCAATCTCATGGAGGGGAGACGGGCTAAAGAGTCGTTTAGCGATTCGGTTTTACGAGTATTCCAGCCCATCGGGCTAGTTAGCGAAGTTGCCAGGGCCCTAGATCCTAGGCTTACTGGAGGGGTCGGAGTGGAGAGGATTTCCGAGCGCATACCAGGCGAGCGAGCCGGAGTCCCAGAACGCGGTGCTCAGACCTTTGGGGAATCACCAGAGGTTCCAGGTGGATTTATTGAACGGATCTTTGGTCCGCGCCAGGTCCAACGCTCGCAGGATCCGCTAGTTAACTATCTAGCCGACAGGGGCGTGCTTCCCGGCCGCCCAAGCCTCCCAGTATTCGCGAGAGAAGAGGGCATCAAGTTAACAGAGAGGGAGAAGAATACCATCCTCTTGGCTAAAGGCAAAGCAGAGCGAAGGGCCGCGCAGAAAGCCATAAACAATACCTTGGGCTTTGCTACTCTCTCGATAGAAACGCAACGTGACATTATAAACAGCGCTATAAACAGAGCGCGAACAGATATGAACACGGCCGTAAAGGAGCGCAAACGCCGGGGCTTACCCCTCGACTTGCGAATCCTACTATTACAGACGGGTTAGCGGGGTCCGAGTTCGGCCCTCGGAAAACGATGGGGGTGTTTCTCCTGGTACGCCCCCTCCCCCGCGCCCTCCAGTTATGATAAGAGCGATGTTAGCCTTTTCGGTTGTGCTACTTTTAGCCTTTTGTGGCGACGGAGTTGTGACTGCACCAGACATTCCGATTGTTCCCCCGCCGCCCACACAAGAACCTGATTTTGATGCGGGGCCCATGTTCTCGCTGACGGATGTTCACGGCTTTAGCGCCTTCGCGCTGCCCACACAGCACGAGAATATCCAACGGATGGTCCTGCGCCAGGCCCGGCGCCATGGATATAACACGGCCAGGATATGTGCCGAGACCCAGAGCTGGCCGGGGGGCTTGCTACCTAAAGGTAGGGGGATCGAAGACGGTGCGCTGGATGACCTGAAACAGACCCTCCATATCCTAGCCGAAGAGGACATGTACGGGCTGATTATAGTCGCCTGTACAGTAAAGGAGGACCGGACCCCCTTTCGCAAGGTTGAGTCTTGGGCGCTCAATGTAGCCACGGCCACTCGGGACTACCACAACCTGGCGCTAGAGGCTGTAAACGAATACGACCACCCCCGCTCCAGTATCGACCATAGCGAGGTCACGCACCTTATTGGGCTCCTTAAGCGCCGCTCAGGCCACCTCGTGAGCACTGATCTGAGCCTAGGCTGGCCCTCTGGCAAATACCGCTACGATGGGGGCTTGGGCTCAGACTTCCCGGACTTCCACCCCTGGCGCACTTCTGGCAACTCGCCACAGGACCCCACGCCGTCTCAAATTGAGGACATTGTGGGGCAAAATGGGGGTCTCGCCGTTCTCAGCGAGACTACGGCCTACGGTAGCGCGGCAGACGTGGAGACGTTCGGGTGGCATCTAGTAACAGAGAGCCAAGCTCGAATCCAGCGCTATGCGGACTCATGCCGACCCGAGCGGGGCTGCATATTCTTTTTCCATTCAGTCGAGGGGCTTGGGGCCGGGGGCTTTAGCTGGATGGCCCAGAGGTAACTAAGTTGCGTTCTTATGGGGACTTGTATATACTGGCGGAGGTAGTAGCGGGATGGGTGTAGCCAACGGGAATGGATTGTGGAAGTGGGTAGCCGGGCTTATCGCCTCGTTCGCACTGGGTGGGGGGATTTCCACTTTTGTAGGAAACTCCCAATACGCCAGCGTGCGCGCTGAGGTGGCGGTCATGAAGGCCGTGCAGACGAGCCAGTTGGATCTAATTAAAAGCGAGCTAACGGCCATCAAAGTACAGCTCGCGGAGATCGGCACGAAGCTAGATGAGCGGACGAGACCTTCTGCGGGAAGAGGTCAGTGACTCTCCGAGAGAAACAGAGCCTCTTCGCCAAGCTAGTTGGTATACTTATCTGTTATGCCACCGCTCGTGGCTGGGATCTTACATTCTCGGATTTCTACCGAGGGGATCTAGACGGGCATATGCCCGGCTCACTCCACTACGATAGGCTAGCAGCAGACATGAATCTATTTGTGGGGGGGAGATGGATGCAAAGTGATTGCCCCGAGTGGCAAACATTGGGCTCTGTATGGAAATCCCTAGATCCTTTGTGCGCTTGGGGAGGAGATTTTGGCGACTTCAACCATATTAGCCTAGCTGATAGGGGGAGAAAATGAAACGACTTATCCTTGCCCTTGCCTTTCTCGCCGCCTGTGCCAAGCCCCTTACCGTAACCGAAGGTCCCTTTCGCCTAACCATCGATCTAGCCCGGCCCGAGGCTGTTGTGGGAAGGGAGTTTTTCTTCACCCTCGTGATGGGTGGGAAGCTACCGCCGCTGGGCTCGCAGAGTAAGATCGAGATGCGACTAGACGATGATCTGTTAAATGTCCAAGAAGGCACCTTCGCGCCGCCCTCGCGCTATTTGCTTTGGAGCATCAACTACACCGTCACCTACTGGTGCGAGCGCGTGGGGATTATTAAGGAAGACGTTATCGGCTTGCCCCCAATTGATGAGATCTATAGCGAAGAGTTTCCCACGACTGTTAGATCAACACTAAGCGTGAGGTTCTTTACCAAAGACCCGTCAGAGGACAAATGGAGGATGGAGGCCGAAGCCTCGCGCATTATAAGCGTAGCGTGCATGGAGTGTATTCCATCTAGTTGCTCAAGATCTACAGTCTAACCTGGAAGGAGGACTGCTTGGAGCTGAGAGAGTTTGAGCCCAGGGTTATAGCCAGAGAGGACTTCTCGGAGGAGATGTCCGAGTTCACCATCGCGCCGATTGGGGATTTGCAATTGATTGACCCTGACGTGGAAGGGTTCCGTGCGGTGGCCGTCAATGCCTTCAAGCGCCACATGGCGTTTGTTGAGGATAATTTCCCTAACGTCCATTATATCGGGATGGGTGACTATATCGACTTCATGTCGCCCTCGAACCGGGATTCTGTTGGCAAGGCCAAAATGTATCAGCCCACAGAGAGCTTTATCAGTGTAGCGGCGCGGAGGCTGGCAGACGATTTTCTCGAAATCGTCCAGCACACGACCGGGCGATGGATGGGGCTCTTATCGGGTCATCACTACTACGAGTTCAAGGACGGCACGAACACGGATCAGTATATAGCTAATGCGCTTGAGGCCCCCTATCTCAATAAGTGCGGCTATCTCACGATGCGCTTCCAGCGCCCGGATGACAAAAATCGTGGTACGATCAACATATGGGCCCACCACGGCGTTGGCTCGCGAAAGTTTCCCGTGGGCAAGCTAGTCGATAACGTAGTGCCCTACTGGCCCGAGGCAGATGTCTATCTGATGGGTCACATGCACGAGTGCGATTACAAGAAGATTGAGCGAATGATAGCGCGTGGGGGCCAGATAGTCGAGAACAAGGCTATTGCGGTAGTGACGGGGGGGTGGTTAAAGGGGTACGTAGAAGATACCGAGACCTATATCGAGGAGAAGATGCTAAGCCCCAGGGCCATCGGCGCGCCGGTCATCCTGGTCAAGACGTTCCAGAAGAACGGGCTGTTCAGGAGGAAGTTCCAGTATGTCGATGCTACGTAAGTCCCGCCCCAACAACATCTTGTAGCTGCTCCTTGCGACCCCCCAGATAGTGTGTTAGACTCCACGGTGGAAGGTGGAGAATGAATATCAAAGCCATCGCGACTGTCCTCAATGTACTGATCCCGGCCATTCAAACTGCTGAGAAGTATTTTCGGGGGTCGGGCCGCGGCGAAGAGAAAAAGGAAGCCGTTCTCACTAATGTGGTCGAGGAGATCCGCGAGACAGATGCGGAGCTGAGAAAGTCTGGCGCGGCTCTAGCATTCCTATCTATCATAACCGACCCCATGGGACGAGAAAAACTTGGTACTTTGATTAACGCTGTTGTGGATTTTCTGAACTACGTTAAACTGGCCGAAAACAGGCCAAAACTAATTAACTAGGGAGTGTAAATGCTACAGCTACTGAAGGCTTTTCTCACATCAAAGAAAGCCGCCGCGCTAATTGGGGGTATCCTCACTGTCCTCCTGCGCGAGTTTGCGGGCCTAGACGATGCCACTATCGAGCTGATCGTGAATCTGATCTTAGGTTACTTCGTGAGCCAGGGCGCAGTGGATGTTGCGCTGGCGTTGAAGGGACTCAAGACGAAGTAATCCGACCGGTCCCGAAGCACGACCGCATAAACTGCTTCCTCTCCTCCTTCCACAGAGAAAGGGGCTCTTCGGTTCCCAGCCGAGGGGCCCCTTTTTAGTTAGAACTCGCGGTCGCAGTCCTTCTCGTCTCCGCGCACGACCTCGTTGGCGTCGAATACTGGGCCTATTTCGTGGGCCTCGATAGAGAGTTGGCGCATGTAAGGGTCTCGGAGCGAGCCTGGGGTGTGAAAGTGGATACGGACGCGCGATATTTCGTCCTCCAGGTGGACCTTGTAACAAGTGTAGCCTTCACACTGTGTGGCGGTAATCACAGCTCCTCCTCCTTCCTCACCAGCCTATAGCCGTACTCGCTGCTCTCCCACGGTGTGGCCTTGATACGTTCTATTATATTATGGCGGGTCAGGGTAGTCAAGTGCTCATCTAGCAGCCGGGCCGACATCCTCCCGCTCATCTTGCGCCCGAGTTCGCTCCCTCCCACGTAGCCGCCTCGGTTACGGATAAATGTGATTATCCGCTGGGTCTCTCTGCCATACCCAGTCACGTCCACGTAGGCGTAGACACGAGGGAGATATTTGAGAACCCAGGCGAGCACCGCCTCGGCCTGAATTAGGTGAGTTTCCGTTATCTCTACGCTCTCGCGTTGATCTGGGTTGTCGGATACGGAGAACAACATTCCCAGGCGCAGTAGGTGGTCCGGTATCCGCTGCCAAAACGCGGCCAAACGCTCATTCACTGGGCGTCGGTCCTTGCGCCCCCGATACCACGCCTCATACCACTTGTCGGCCTCCGCGTCTGTGTGTGCTGGACCTTTTACAAACCCCACTCGTGTGAGATCCCCCACCAGACTCTCATATTCCTTGGGGTCCGCAAGGATAGGTCGGGGGAACTCCCTATCCGTATCCTCCTGATACCAGGTTAAGAATCGAGACATCATGCCCCCGGCCAGCGCGGAGGGGGGAACGGACTCAACTAGAAACTCCTCGTTCGTGCCGAGTAAGCACGAGACGGCTATGTTATCGAGAATCTCCTTGCCGCTTGACTTGGTCTGTTTCTCTTTTCGATCCGCATCGTCGAAGAGGTCGGTAAGGAGCTGCACGAGGCTGATGTTGTAGTCGGACTTGTTGATAAGCGTGGACATCTCGGAGACGTACACGAGGCCCGTAGATTCGCCTTGCATTTTGCACAGCTTGGCGAGCTGAGATAGAAGGGCCTCGCCCGAGCCCGTGTTCATCAGGTTATTGTAGCAACCCGCCGCACGGCCCACTTTAACGGCGTAGCCTGATGCTGTAGACTTCTTTACGGTGCCCGAGGGCCCCACCAACATTGTACGCATGGCTGGGTATATTTTATAATAGCCCTGATCCACGAATACTCTACGACGGAGGCTCGCCCCGAGCACGGTAAGAGCCGAGGCGAAGTGAAATGCGGTGGGGGCCTCCATATTGCGCGTGTGCTCGACGAATCGCCGGAGCCAGCCTCCCATGTTCACTTCGTCAAGAAGGGGACTAAAGTCGTCCTTGTAGTTCGTAACGCGCGTGAACGAGGGACGCTTTAGTTCCTGGCTAAGCTGCTCGGGGCCAGAGAATTTGTATGCCTTTATAAGAGCCGCCTGGACCTTTTCCCAGTCGTCCTCGCTAATGTCGTTACGAGAGGCTAACCAGGCGCTTAGGTCACGCAAGTCCGGGCGCGAGCCGGATTCGAGGGAGGTGATGAGTTTGAGGAGTTCGGAGTTGCTCAACTAAAGTTCCTCCTCCCCCCACGTCCACTCCCCTGTTCGCGCACTCGTCGGTTCCAAGCTGTGCACCAGTGGCAGGGACATGCCACATATGTGATACCAACAAGAGGGTTGGAGAAGTCGAGCCGCGTCCCAGAAGCCTGCGAGATGGAGTGTGTAGTTTCCTCCAATGTCCACGGGCAAAGCAAAGGCGTCGAATTCACCGGAGACAAGGACTCGAAGGAAACTTTCTGACTCTTTCCTGTTGCTCCGCCCGACCGCGACCATGACTTTGTGTTCAGGAAATTTATCCCTCGCGACTGCGGCACATCGGGCGGTGAAGTTTTGGTCCGATTCGTGTGGAGGCAAAAGCGCCGCAGGCTTGGAAACCAGTTTTCCAACCTCGTCCACAATGAGGGAAATATCAGAATAAGGAAGACGCAAAATAAATCGGCCCGTTGCTCCACTACGATCCTCCCAGGGTACTAGCTTAAATTTTTCCACCCTAACCTCTTGGCCTTTACATATTTCTCTTCCTCGGTCAGACATATGTGAAGACTGCCCAAGATAAATTTGTTCATCTTTACGAGTTTATCACACCACTTACACCACATGTAAACACCATTACCCACAATTAGTTTTTCGTTATAATCTGGCACCACAGTTCCTGCCCTCCTTACGGCTTCCATTTTACTCCCCAATAGACAGCAAGAACGGAGGGGAAGGACGCAGGGTATTTTGTGGGTTTTCTGTTCAAATTAAATCGGATTCTATTGGGGATCCACACTAGAGTAGCCACACCTTCCACAAAGACCTGCCACCAACGGGTCGAGGGATCACCCTTGATCAAAGCTACTGTTGTTACGCCCCTTACCGCCTCGTCCGCAGCTTTAGCGAGAAAGGGCCCAGGATTCGAGTATGGGGGATTCAACCATACCACCCCTCCCCTCGCGACTTCCTTCCAGTCCGTGTCTAGAGAGTCAGACCATAGCGTACACTTATTATTACCCGCGCTGGCCGCCGCATCAAACGAGAAGTTAAATACTGACTTCAACTGTTTGAACAGCCAATCTGGCGTTTCTAGCTTGTCGGTATCCACGGATTCTTGCCCTCCCTTTCCATCCCCACCACCTCGCTATATTTACGCAAGGCGCCCCAGTTCGGCCCTATCTCACAGTCTACATTGAACTTGAGCCCCCCGGCCATGCCCAGCACAGGCGCGGGCATCTCGGGCACCTCGGCGCGGAGGTTGGACAAGGCGCAGTCTCGCACGGCCTCGCGCAGGTTCTTAGGATACACTATGAGCACCTCATCGTGAACCTGCATCCACAGGCGCGCGGGCTTGGGGAGCTGGCGATACATTCGGAGCATGGCCTTGCCGATGACAGTTGGTGGGATGTTCTGGATGGGGGCGTTGCAGGCTTGGTTAGCCGCGCGCCCGGTACTCCGGTCGAGCCGAATGTATCGCCTGAAGCCAAACGGGGATTCGACATAGCCACGTCTTTTACAGGATTCTATCACGGATGTCCGGTAGTCGTCAACACCGGGGAGCATCTTGAAGTAGGCGTCACGGGCGGCGTGGATTTCGTCAAGTGAGCGGTGCAGGCGGGCGGCGGTAGTACGCTCTTGTTCGCCAAACAGGATAGCAAAGGTAGTAGTCTTGAAGTCGTCCCGCTCAGGCTTGCTCGCGTCCCTCCCTAATATCTGATTCGCCACGGCTTGATGCGCGTCAAGACCCTCGTGAAGTACCTTTTTCAGAATCCCCCACTCCTCCGCGAGGTAGAGAAAGCCCACAATCTCCGCCTGCGCCAGGTCAACCGACATCACTTCCCAGTCGGGCTGGTCTGGGATAAATATGTATCTAGCGCCTCTGCAGTCCAAGTTAGTTCCGTAACACTTTTTTGAACATCGGCAATCAGGGATCTGCTGTGCATTAGGGTCTGTGCATGAGAATCTAAAAGAGGCGGTCCCCCTACCGCTTTCATGTTTACCTTTCGCAGATCCTCCAAGACTGAGAGCAGGGTGAACGAAACTTCCAGATAGCCTGTAGCGGAGAAAAGAAGTCTGTAACTTCGACATATCTCGCAGTTCCAGGATTCTGTTGATGAATGAGATTCCGTCATCTGTATCCTCCTCATTGACGTGTTTAACCGACTTATGCCCGGTCTGTAAGCGAGATCGGAGTTCCTCTAAAGCCTCGGCGTTGGCGGTCGGCCTTCCCGTACCGCGTTTCTTTTGGGTCGGTAGCTTGAGCGTCTCGTACAGATACTCCTGAACCCGTGCGTGTTGGTTCTCGGTCCTCGTGCCACCCCAGTCTGGCAAGAAAGCCCGTTCCTCTATCAGTGTCTTCTCAATCGCCGCCGAGGCATCTTTCATTCGGGCTTTGTCTATCTTCATGCCCGCCGCACGCATCTCGAACGTCACGCGAGAGAGTGGGATGATATAGTTTTCCATCAGCGCGAGCTGGCCGGTCCATTTTAGATAGTCTCTCTGCCCTTGCGCGACCCTTAACGTAGCATCAACGTCAATGCACGCGACTCGCGGTTTATGGTGACGGTAATTTTGCGTGGTCTTCCAGTAACCCCTAATTGGAGGGTTGGCGAACTCTCCGGTGAGGTATACGAGGTCATTAGGGGTGTCTGGGTTGCAAAGCTTTCCAGCGTACCGAGTATCCCATATCTTGGTCGTCTCAGGGATAGTGTGGCCCTTGTTGTACAACCACCACTGATCATAAAGAACGAAGTTCTGTCCAACAATCTCGTCGCCACTAAGCACTCTTGCGACTCGCTCATCGTCAGGATCGAATACATAGCCTGTACCGATACGGTCAGTAGCTCCGACACAGACAATATCACCTTCGGATGGGTCAAGACCCCCAGAAGTCTCGATGTCAACACTAAAGCTACGAGCTTGAAGCATTTCAAGTGTGGCCCCGGTAGGGGGAAACTCATGGATAGTGGTGGCGTTAGAGATGTGAAGCTCATTCTCAAGAGCTGCCATGCGAGAGAAATCACGGGCCACGACAGGCCACATAGTCGGCTCTCGCATAAGCATGGCGGGGTGGTAGGTGGGGAAGAAGAGTTGACCGGGCTTGAGCTGTTCGCAGACATAGACATTATCGGGGTCCTTTGATATACGCCCAGCGCCGTCACATTCCGGGCAGTTTTTGGGCTTTCCTAGAACGGAGGCAGTGCCCCCACACGTAGGGCATTGAGTAAAACTACTAGCTCCGCACTTCTTTCCATGCTTCGTCCACTTTGAGCAAGTGGGGCACTTAAGCGTCCCGTGACCCTTGCACTCCTTGCACTTTACAGTCCGGCCCGAGACCTTACCCGAACCATTGCAAGTTATGCAAGGGATGAGTTCCCCGGGCTCGAAGATAGTCCCCCTTAAATTGGAGATAGAATGGGGGTGACCGGTCATGGCGTGGAGCGGGACCTTACCTAGACCGATTATGCACTTGCCCTGGAACTCGCGTAGGAGATCCTTGCCATAGCGCGCCCAGCATTCCCTGATCTGCCCGGCGGAGGGCTTAGCATTAACCATGTCCCCGCTCCAGTCTTGTTTCACCGGGCGCTGACCCCCCCTGTCAGCACTCTCCCACTCGACCGGGCGGCAACACACCACATTCGCCACCACTTGCTCTGATCTCAAAATGGGCGTATTCTCGTGTAGGAGCTTGTTAAACACCCCTCCTGTCGGGCCTACTGCGGGGGCTCCGGCCTCCACCTCGTCCGCGCCGAGAGCCTCTAACAGGAACAGAAACGTGGACGTGGCAAGGTTCCCGCTATGCGGGGCGTAGCCAAAGCTGACTGCTCGATACGGACACTCTGCGTGCTCAATACCGGTCTCGTCCGTGTAAGGACCGCAACGTGGGCCGGTTGAGAAATGCGGGGTAGGGGGGCCGTGACGTTTAGAATAGGCCATTGGCGGCGCGATGAGTGTTTCGACCCCTTCGCTTTTTATTCACCCAAGTGATCATTGTGGTACCCTACCGCCATGTAGACCAACACAACCCCAATGATTAGCAGGACGTTCTTTAAGGCCCATACGAACAACATGAAAACGCCAGTTAGGAACATGAGGGTGTATAGGGCTTTAATCATACACCACCACACCTACAGCCATCGCGCATGAGGGATTGGAGGGAGCAGGTACAGGGCGCGGGATCCTCGGGGCCGAAAATTGTTACCCACGGAGGCAGAGGTTCGTTCCCTGTAGTGGTATGGACCTCTGACTCGTCGAAGGGGAGTTCCTGTTCGGCGTCCTGCACTAAGTCATGCATTAAGTCCTTGAAATCTCCTACCCCAAACCTCATCTCACCCTCCCCAATTGCCACCGCACATCATCCACCACTGCCGCGTGTGTATAGACCCGTCTGATACCCCTCAGGTCCATCGAGTTGTTCCACGGGCGGTCCATGAGGTAGAGAAACAGGCGGTCCTGACCGGGCAGATCAAGCATTCTAGTAATAGTCCTGAGCTTGTCCTCCAGCACGAACACGAAGCCATCTAACATGAGACGGTGACGCACGACCTCCACCTTTTTGTCCGAGTCCACCGAGTGCCACTGCAACAAGCACAGGTCCGCTAGGTCGCGCTTCGCGGCTTCTAGGGATTGCGGCGAGGGCCGATCCGTAAGCCCCACCACCTCAACCATAGCGTTGAGTTCTCCCAGCATGTCCTGGACGCCAGGGTAGGGGGGTAGGTGCCGTGTCCATACCTCGCCCATGGCGCTGGCC
>Ga0209642_10001153_pt1 | contig 17482 bp, 18 predicted proteins | sample RifCSP19_2_FD_184025 | JGI IMG/M metagenome (GOLD analysis project Ga0209642, IMG submission 184025) | Soil microbial communities from Rifle, Colorado - Rifle CSP2_sed 19_2 (SPAdes) (version 2) | ecosystem: Environmental > Terrestrial > Deep subsurface > Rock core/Sediment | place: Rifle... | reverse complement strand
ATTCAAGGGTTCAAAGTTCAAGGAACCGCAGACTAAAAGTATGGCAGAAGAACTTAATGAGATTTTACAGCAGATTAAACATGAAAAAGAAAATAAATAAAGTTCAAGACCTTAAAAGTTCAGGGGTTCAGAAGTCAACCCATAGGGTTTCAAACTTTCAGAGTTCAAAAGTTCAAGAGTCAACCCTTAAACCCTTGAACCCAGTAAACGTTGAACCTGTAAAAAGTAAAGTGTCCCGTATTATAGATGTAACTTAATAATCTAACACTCTTCCATGAAGCAGATAACGAAACCTTTATTGATTTACGACGGAGACTGCGGATTCTGTCGTCGCTGGATTGCACGATGGGAATCGCTCACAGGAGACCGAGTCGAGTACGCACCATTTCAGCAAGTCGCAAGTGAGTTCCCAGAAATTCCCAAAGAACAGTTTGAAGCCTCAGTACAATTTATTGAGCCAAGCGGAAAAATATCAAGCGGCGCAGAAGCGGTTTTCCGCACACTCACCTATGTCCCAGGGAAGCAATGGATGCTTTGGATGTATGAGAAAATTCCAGGTGCTGCCCACATCTCCGAGTGGAGTTATCACCTTGTTGCACGGCATCGCACCTTTTTTTCCAAATTAACACGATGTCTCTTTGGACAACATACCGAACCTCATTCGTATGTGCTTACGCGATGGATATTCTTGCGTATGCTTGGTGTGATTTATCTCATTGCATTTGTGTCGTTGTGGACTCAAATAAACGGACTTGTTGGAAGCAACGGCATCATCCCCGTAAAAGATTTTCTTCAGGTCGTTCGCGAACAGATCGGCCTAGAGCGTTATTGGTTACTACCGACCTTATTCTGGTTTAATGCAAGTGACGTTTTTTTGCAATTCTTGTGTGGTGGTGGAGTTTTTTTATCGCTTCTTCTTATTCTTAACCTGGCACCGACAGCCGTTTTATTTCTCCTTTGGGCATTTTACCTTTCCCTTGCTGCCATCTGCCGTGAATTCCTTAGCTTTCAATGGGATGCCTTACTTCTCGAAATAGGCTTTTTAGCAATTTTCTTCGCACCACTGCAACTTAGACCAAGGTTATATAGTAAATCACCGCCGTCGCTGATCGTGTTGTGGCTTCTCCGATTGCTGTTATTTAAGCTTATTTTCTCTTCTGGCGTTTTGAAACTGGTAAGTGGTGACCCTACCTGGCGAGACTTTACCGCTCTGACATATCACTATGAAACCCAGCCACTTCCAACGTGGATAAGCTGGTACGTAGATCAACTACCCTTATGGTTTCAAAAAGCGTCAGTCGCTCTTATGTTCGCTATCGAACTGGTTGCTCCCTTCTTGATCTTTGCACCGAGACGTCTGCGATTTTTTGGATGTGGAGCTATTGTTGCATTGCAATTGCTAATTATGGCTACGGGAAACTACTGCTTTTTCAACCTACTCACAATAGCGCTTTGCATCTTGCTGCTCGATGATAGATTTTGGCCCACGCGATTTCGAGAAAAAGTATTGGGTTCACAGAAACATAATCAGTCCTCCACTGTTGTGTTATCAAAATCGAGACGCTGGCCAAAGCTAGTCACTTTACCAATAGCAGCAATCATCCTACTAATAACAACTGTTCAATTCTTCAACATGTTTCGTGTCCATTTAGATTGGCCAACTCCAATTCCCACCTTGGTACGTATAGTTGCACCCTTTCGCTCAGTAAACAGTTACGGCTTGTTCGCCGTAATGACGACATCGCGCCCTGAAATCATCGTAGAAGGAAGCCAAGATGGTGAAACTTGGCTTCCATATGAATTCAAATACAAACCCGGTGATCTAAAAGAGCGGCCACATTTCGTTGAACCCCTCCAGCCCCGACTCGACTGGCAAATGTGGTTCGCCGCCTTAAGCAGCTATGAGAATAATCCGTGGTTCATCAATTTCTGCGTACGCCTTCTACAAGGTTTGCCTGAGGTGCTTTCATTACTTAAGACAAACCCATTTCCAGACAAACCCCCTCGTTATATCCGAGCCGTCGTGTACGATTATCACTTCACCGATTTTGCTGAAAGACGAGCAGAAGGCACATGGTGGCAACGTGAATTGAAAGGATTATATTGCCCGATTCTGTCCTTGCGCGGGGGCTGAGAAACACACTTTCGCTCGATTTATTTATCTAATCTTTAAAAAGACCACCTTGTCCGTGTGGAGGTTTTAAATCGAGGTGGACATAAGCAAGGGAAGTGACGGTTCTGCCCCTTGGGGTTTTGGCAAGAAGGCCTTGACGGAGAAGATATGGTTCATATACATATTCAATCGTATCTTTATCTTCGCTCACGGCTGCTGAAATTGTTTCAATACCGACAGGGCCACCTTTAAACTTCTCTATAATAGCTGCAAGTATCGCTCTATCAACGGTGTCAAGCCCAAGGGAATCAACCTCAAGCATCTCGAGCGCGCTCTTAGCCACTTCTACATTAATAATGCCGTCCGCTTTCACCTCCGCAAAATCCCTTACCCTTCTAAGAAGGCGATTTGCTATCCTGGGTGTTCCTCTTGAACGGTAGGAAATCTCATGCGCTCCATCATCCGTGATTTTTACCTTAAGAATTCTAGAAGACCTGTTCAGTATTCTTTCAATTTCCTCAGGAGTATAATAATCTAGTCTTAGATCCACACCGAATCTCGACCTCAGAGGAGATGTAATAAGTCCAGTTCTTGTTGTAGCACCTATTAAGGTAAATTTGTGCAATTTAATCTTCATTGACTTTGCTGTGGGACCCTCTCCGATCATAAGGTCAATTTTGTAATCCTCCATCGCAGAATAGAGATATTCCTCGACAACTCTATTGAGACGGTGTATTTCGTCTATGAAGAAAACGTCCCCGTCATTCAGGTGGGTAAGAATCGAAGCTAGGTCTGCAATCCTTTCTATAACGGGTCCAGACGTTGCGTGGATTTTTACGCCTAGTTCATTTGCAACAATATGGGCTAGAGTAGTTTTCCCAAGACCTGGAGGGCCGTAAAGAAGAACATGGTCAAGAGCCTCTTGCCTCCTTCTTGCGGCCTCAATAAAAATCTCTACCTTTTCCTTCACTTTTGTTTGACCAAGAAAGTCTCTTAGATTTAGCGGTCTAAGATTAGATTCAAAGAGTACATCCTCTTCTTGTAGTTTTGGTGCTACTACTCTTTCTACCATCTGATTATGTAGATAACATACTCATAATTTTTAGCCACAGAGGACAAGGAGAAAAGATTTAAATTTTTTGTCTTTTTTCTCTTCTCTGTATCCTCTGTGCTCTGTGTGGCTAATTTCCTCACACCCTTCTCATAATCTTGAGCGATTCTTTTAGGGCTTTCTCTATGTCTTTCTCTTTTAAAGTTACTTCCTGAAGCTGGGAGATGCGCTCATCAATTTCACTCCTTTTATAGCCTAGGTTGATAAGCGCAGAGATTATATCTTCCAATATTTCCATCTTTTCTCGATCATCCCCTGCAGGTTGAATCATTGAAACCTTATCCTTGAGTTCGGTAATGAGCCTTGATGCGAGCTTGGGTCCGATTCCGGGAATCTTTTTCTTTACGAGGTCGCCTGAAGAAATAGCCGATACAAGCTCTCCCGGGGATATGCTTGAGAGAATATTTGTAGCTACCCTAGGTCCCACGCCTGCAACACCAAGAAGCGATGTAAAAATTCTTCTCTCATCCTCTGTAAGAAAACCGAAAAGCTCAATCCCGTCTCCTTTCATATGGGTATAGATTTTAAGCTCCGTTTCGCTTCCCCGTTCAGGAAGACGGTAATATGTAGAGAGGGGAACCGTAACCCCGTATCCCACACCGTGTATATCTATCACGATTTTTCCTAGAGATTTTTCAGCGATTTTACCTCGGAGAAGAGATATCATACTTCGTCCAGCGACGCCTCCTTCTTCTGTGTCTAATTAGCTCCCTACCGAGTCGCTCATTTATTCGAGATGAATTGATATGACAGATCGCAATTGCGACTGCATCTGATGCGTCTTCTTTATTCCATTCAGGAATTCCGAGTATTAGGGAAACCATCTTTTGAACCTCTAATTTCTTTGCCCTACCCTGCCCCGTAAGCGCAAGTTTTACCTCTGTAGGAGCGTACTCATACACTGGAATTCCAGAAATAGTCGCCGCAAGAAGTGCAACACCTCTTGCTTCTCCAAGCTTTAGCGCACTTTTGAAATTTTTTGCAAAGAAGATATCTTCAATAGACATCACATCAGGTGATGAGCGTTCTATTACTTCTCTAAGACCTTCAAAGATTGTTTTTAACCTTAATGGAAGGGAAAAACGGGAAGGCGGTGTGATGCAGCCACTTTCTATGTGTATTAGCTCTCCATTTTGGCTTTCTAAAACCCCATAACCACATATCCTTGAGCCGGGATCAACTCCTAGAACCCTCATCAAACCTATCCAAGAGCCTGCATAAGTTCTTCTGCAATATCAAAATTTGAGTAGACATTCTGAACATCGTCGCTATCTTCAAGGTTTTCCATAAGGCGAAGCATATGCTCGGCTTCTTTTCCTTCAATTCTTACATTATTCTTGGGAATCATAGTTACTTCAGCCGAGGCGTATTTAAGGCCAGTTTGTTCTATAGCAGCCTTTACAGACTCAAAAGTATCAGTTGAAGTAACAACAACGAGTTCACTTTCTTCTGTTTTTACATCATCAGCTCCAGCTTCAAGCGCAATTTCAAAAAGCCTGTCTTCGTCAACGCTCCCTTTATCAAAGGCGATTCTTCCCTTTTTCTCAAATATCCACCCAACGCACCCGCTTTCCCCAAGGTTGCCACCATATTTTGTAAAGATTCTTCTTATCTCAGACACTGTGCGATTTTTATTGTCTGTAAGCACTTGGACTAGGACTGCGCTTCCACCGGGACCATATCCTTCATAAGCAATCTCGTGGAACTCTTCTCCACCCAATTCACCGGTGCCACGCTTTATAGCACGATCTATTGTATCCTTGGGCATGTTTTGGTTCTTAGCTGCGGCAATTGCTATGCGAAGTCTTGGATTAGTATTCGGGTCGCCTCCGAGTCTTGCAGCCACTGTGAGCTCCCTTATAACCTTTGTGAATATCTTTCCACGCTTGGCATCCACCGCCGCCTTTCTATGTTTTATATTTGCCCATTTTGAATGACCAGACATTATAAACTCACCCCTCTTTTATAAATCTATCTAATGTAGAATATCTGTTTGATAAAGCATTGTAAAGAGTAATTACCTAGAGCAGGATACAGGATGCAAGATGAACCGTATTTATATCATGCATCTTGAATCATCTTAATCTACCTTCTCAACCAAAACACTAAGCGGCTGATCACCCGGAATCGAGGTTACAATTTTCGCAATGGGCGTACCTTTGTTGATATCTTTTACCGTAAGTGTCTTGGTATTTGGTGTGATATCTTGTTCCGGAAGCGGCACAAAGGTGAATTTGAGTTTAGCATCTTCTGGAAGCCCAAACACCTCCGCTTTAATAGGGAGAGGTTTACCAACATCAATTTCACCTACAAGTATGTTGTAGCCCCATGCCTTTAAATCAGCACCTAGGAAGCTTCCATCTGGTGTTTTAAGACTCACTCTAATCATCCCATCTTTATTTACTACCGTTGGAGGCAAATCATGGAAATTCACAGCAACCTGATTATTCTTTATAGCAATTATTTCTCCGTTTATGAATTTATCATCTTTAAAGTCAAGGATGCCCATTTCGAATCCGGCAGGATTGGAGATTTCTTTACCTGGAGTAATCAGAGTAGTACTAAGGTGTCTGAAACTAATAACGATTTGATTTAGCGACTGAAGTTTATCAACTTCAGATGATGTTTGTTCCTTATATAGCGTGATTTTTAAACTACCTTTCTTCCCTGTAGCAATGAGTTCCATAGCATCGGATTCAGATTCAGAAACGACTACCTTCTCCCATCCATCTTTAGTTTCTCTAACATCAACAACAGGATTATCCCTTGGAGAACCATCTTTAAGAAATGTTCTAACAGTTGTAATTCTTCCTGTATATCGTGGATTAACAAAAATATCACCGATTAAAGAACTAAACTCAACCTGAGTGTATGTAACAGTTTCTGAGGGATTCTTCCCTTTTTCCTCTGTAATCTGTTGTTCTGACGATTGCGCCAGAGCATGGGAGGGTAACATTTGTGTTAATAACCCAGATACCAAAAAGAAGGCACAAGAAATAAAAAAGAGTGATACCACAATTACCTTTAGTTTGTTATTGTTATTCATATTATCCTCTTCAATATTAAGTTTTTATTTCATTCGTAATTACATTGTGGCTTCATAGCTTATAAGATTAAACTGATCAGAATAACTCAGTCTTTCGAATCCAAAGTAAACTTTATACCACCGATACGGATTTTATCTGAGGTGTCTCCAAAAACTAATTTTAATTCAAGATTAATGGTTCCGTCAATCCTTGCATCAAATGCGCTTACCTTATGACATGTAGGGGTTGTGCTTGCAAGTCTTGTAGAATCATCACGAATTACAAGTGAACTATCTGAAGTGGTTAACTTTGAAAGTCGTGTTTGAGAGATGTAGGTCGTCCCCGAAGAAGCCGATTCTATCGTATAGCAAAGCTCGAACTCTGTAATAACTACCTCTTTTGTATTTCTCTTTGACGGAAGTGTTAGACCAAGGTTTATCCACTGATAATCATTTTCCCTAATCGGCATTGATGTAGCAATTTCAATAGCAGTACTGGGGCAGCAATAAGGTCTCACTGAAACGAGCGATGGCGGGCTTGGAACAAAACCTAGTGGGCTAGTCCATACTTCAAGCTCTGGACCTTCTTTCGATTCAGTAGAACTATTCTTCCAAGCCGCACATGAGGAAAAAAGAACTACTGCTATTATTATAAGTACAATATGTTGTAGCTTGATCACATTTATTCCCCTTTTACTTAATAGCGATTTGATATAATTTTCATAACTATGATAAATTACACTTGACAAATTACATATTTGTTATGCATAATATTATCAACTACAAAGTCTCAAATGCAACTCTTATAGAACCGAAATAAATATCCTCTATTTTGAACCGTGAGATTAAGCTAAAAAATTCTGTATGCGAAAGGGTCTAAAAATTCATGGTAAGAGCGTCTAAGGAAGTATCCCAAAACTCCGACGATAAGAGGGAGGTGGGAATGGAGTCTCAATTTCTTAACCTCAATGAGCTGAGAAACAGGAAACCTGCAGAATTAATGAGAATGGCAAGAAGCCTTAATATAGATGAAATACCCAGGATGTCTAAGCAGGACCTTATCTATGCGATCCTGAGAGCTGAAAGTGAAAAAGAGGGTATCATCTATGCAGAGGGAGTTCTTGAAATTCTCTCAGAAGGCTACGGCTTTTTAAGATCTCCAAAATATAGTTATCTTCCGGGCCCCGATGACATCTATGTATCCAAATCACAAATACGCTCCTTTAATCTTAAAACAGGCGATACAGTCGGCGGTCAGGTTCGACTCCCTAGAGAAGGAGAAAAGAACCTTGCATTACTAAAAATTGAACACGTAAATTACGAGGCACCTGAAGTTTGTAGAGACCGAGTGCCTTTTGAAAGCCTTGTCCCGCTTCACCCTGAAGAGAAAATCCTTCTTGAATATGACCATAATGAATTCTGCACAAGAGTCATGGATTTATTCATACCCATTGGAAAGGGACAAAGAGGTTTAATAGTTGCTCCTCCAAGGACAGGGAAAACCATCCTTTTACAAAGAATCGCAAATGCCATAACGAAGAATCATCCTGATGTTATTCTTATCGTTCTTCTCATTGACGAGCGACCCGAAGAAGTTACAGATATGGAAAGGTCTGTGAAAGGAGAGGTAGTAAGCTCCACATTTGACGAACCTCCACAACGTCACATTCAGGTCTCAGACATGGTTCTTGAAAAAGCAAAAAGGCTAGCAGAACATGGAAAAGATGTTGTAATCCTTCTTGACAGTCTTACAAGGCTTGCGAGAGCAAGCAACACAGTAACACCCTCAAGTGGAAGGGTTCTTTCTGGGGGAATGGAAGCAAGCGCACTTCAAAGACCGAAGAGGTTCTTCGGTGCCGCAAGAAATACAGAAGAAGGAGGAAGCTTAACAATCATTGCAACTGCTCTAATTGATACTGGAAGCAGAATGGATGAAGTGATCTTCGAAGAGTTTAAAGGCACGGGCAACATGGAAGCATATCTTGATAGAAAACTTGCAGATAAGAGGGTTTTCCCTGCTTTAGACCTTCAACGCTCAGGAACAAGGAAAGAGGAGCTGTTACTTCCTGAAGATATTATAAAAAGGGTTTGGCTTCTTCGTAAAATCCTAAGTCCCATGAGCACTATAGAAGCGATGGAGTTTCTTTTAGATAAAATGAGAGGCACTAAATCTAATAAAGAGTTCCTTAATTCAATGAATCAGTAGTGTTGTTTTCTAAACCTCCGTTTTTTTTCTAAATCCAGTAAATTTCAATGTTTACAATAAGATATAATAAATATAAGGCATCACCTATACTTATGACTTTTCGTTATAACCGTCTTGTTTTAAAAATTCTCGGACAGCGTAGCGAATTTTTTATTGGATTTGCCTTTCTTTTAAGATTATGATAAATTAAAAAGCCTGCTGTCCAAAACTGGGTACTGAGGCAGCAGGCTTTTTCATACTGAAAGAGGGGAGGTTACCTCTTTTTACCTCCCTTCTTTCCACCTGACTTCTTAGTGGCTTTCTTTTTTGTAGCCATCTAGTCTATCACCTCCTTTTTTTGAGAATGTGTTAATAATAAAAACCCTCGTCTTCGTTGCCAAAAACGAGGGAATTTTTTTTCTTTCTCTAAATTTGTTATTTTCATTTAACAACTGTTAAATAAATTTAATTAGTTTTGAAAACTTTGTCAAGTGTTTTTGTTAAATTTTTCTACAGAATGTTGTGTGTGGTGATTTCTTATACACAAAATGCTGTTAGTACAAGTTGGATTTACACCAATTAGTTTTGATTCTTAATAAACTTTGCATGTTTATTTTACATACGGTCTACTTATTTCATGCATTGAGTACTTAAATTGAAAATTAGGATTTATAAAACTTCCATTTTGCAACTTAGAACTAGGTTTTGATACTTAAGATCTACTTTTCCCATGCCTGTGCTCACAAATTCGCCTTATGTTTAAATAATACAAGTAGTTGCTAAGAACAACTTTAAAAAAATCTTGAAATGAGACTTAGCCAATTAATAGAAAGAAATGGTGTAAGTTTATGATTGAATGGAATTAAAACGTTAAGTTTAAAAAAGCCTTCTTACCTCACGAAGAACCTCTACGAACTTATCAACCTCTTCTTTTGTGTTATAGAGATAAAAACTTGCCCTCACAGCAATATCCATACCTAACCTTCTCATTAGTGGTTGAGCGCAATGATGACCTGAACGCACCGCGATTCCTTCCTCATCCAGAATTCCAGCAACATCATGCGGATGAACACCACTTATGTTAAATAAAACAACGCCAACTCTATCATTTCCTCTAGGACCATAAAGCTCTATCCAAGGAAAGTCAGACATCCTCTCAAGGCTGTAACCGACTATCTCTCTTTCGTGTTTAAAGATCTTTTCTACTCCAATTCTATTTAAATAATCCACAGCAGCGCCAAGTCCGATTCCTCCTGCGATATTAGGAGTTCCCGCCTCGTATTTCCATGGGAGCTCGTTCCATGTAGATTTCTCTATGGTAACCGTTTCTATCATATCACCCCCATAAAGAAAAGGCTCCATCTCATTTAGAATCTCATATCGTCCATAGAGAAAACCGGTCCCTGTGGGTCCAAGCATCTTGTGACCAGAGGCTACAAGAAAATCACAACCAAGCTCAGTTACATTTACTGGAATATGTGGGATTGACTGGGCAGCATCTACCAAAACTAGCGCCCCAACCTTTTTTGCTTCATTGATCACATGCCTTACAGGGTTAACAGTTCCTAAAACATTTGATGCGTGAATAACGCTGACTAGTTTTGTCCTTTCTGAAATAAGCCTTGGAAGCTCATCTAGCTTTAATCTTCCCTCATCATCTACATCTAAAATTTTAAGGGTGATACCCTTTTGGTCTCGAAGCATCTGCCATGGAACTATATTCGAGTGATGCTCCATAATGGTGATTAGGACTTCATCCCCTTTCCTGAGGTTATGAAGCCCCCAACCATATGCGACAAGGTTTATTGACTCAGTAGCGTTTCTTGTAAAAATGATCTCACGCCAATTTTTCGCCCCAATAAAATTTGCAACCTTTTTGTGGGATTCTTCATAGAGAACCGTGGACTCATAACTAAGCGTATGAACCGCCCTGTGAATATTGGCATTAGTCTCTTCGTAAAACCTTTTCTCAACCTCGATTACAGATTTTGGTTTTTGAGATGTTGCTGCGTTGTCGAAATATATTAATGGCTTACCCCTAATTTTACGTTCAAATATAGGGAAGTCATTTCTTATTCGATAAGGATCTAAACTTTCTAGAGCCACTTTATGCTTTTCCATGAAATCTCAATTAATGTTTTACTAAAGCTCTATCAAAACGTACACATTCTCTCCTTCAATCTTTAACTGATAGGTTTCAATCGGTACAACCGCAGGCATGGAAAGCACATCACCAGTTTTCACGTTAAATTTTGCGCCATGCCAAGCGCAGGTTATTATCTCTCCATCTAATGAGCCATCTGAGAGTGGATAAGCCATGTGCGAGCATTCATCTTTTATAGCATAGAAATTGCCATTTATATGGCAGATTGCTATAACCTCTCCTTCCACGTCAAATGATTTGATTTCTCCAGGAAGAATATCGTATGTCTTCATTACCTTTACAAACTCAGGCATTCTATTTTAACTCCATTTTATCACAGTGGGTCATGGCTAGGGTCTCGTAAGTCTAACTACAAGCAACGAATCACAATACACGAACCACAAGGCACAAATTTGAAACCTATTCTTCCTCGCCAGGCCAATTTTTTATACCATGAACACCTGACCTTAAAACCTTCAAGGCCAATAGACCACACTTATATCTTACTGGAGAAATAGTTACCCCCAATGCAGAAAGCATATCATCCTTGTTGATTTCCTTTATATAATCCACATCCTTGTCAACGATCATATCAGTAAGAATTGATGCTGCAGCTTGACTAATAGCACACCCTTTTCCTGTAAATTTTACCTTTTGAACTTTATTATCTGTAATTTTTAAATCAATCCTTATCACATCCCCGCAGGAAGGGTTTCCTTCTTCGTGTGTTATATCAGGGTTTTGAAGACTTCCATAATTCCGAGGGTTTTTATAGTGGTCGAGGAGATATTCCATCTGATTATAATCCATGATTAGAGCCCCGTTTAGTTGCTGCCTACCTTTTCTTCCCGGATCTTATATATTTGATTCATAAAACGCTCGTTCTTGGAGAAATGGATGACATTTGGCAAAAATCAGTGAATCATTGCAAAATCGATTTGTATAAATACTCATAGGACACTATCTAACGGTTTCCCCTGGGCGAAGCGTTGTGTGACAATCTCTTCAAGACCCCTTCGAATCGGCTCTACCTTCATACGCTGTAGGCTTTCACCAGCAAAGGCGAGCAATAGGAGCACACGTGATGTGTCTTCAGATATTCCACGGGATCGAAGATAAAAGATTGCATTCTGATCCATCTGGCCTATTGTCGCTCCATGAGTACACTTCACATCGTCTGCATAAATCTCAAGCTGAGGCTTTGTATCAATCTGAGCCTCGTTGGATAGCAAGAGATTTTTGTTAGTCTGTTTAGCATCGGTCTTTTGAGCGTTCTTGTGAACGATAATCCTTCCGTGGAAAACGCCGTGGGACCTACCATCTAGAATACCTTTGTAGAGCTGTCTGCTATCACAGTGAGGGCTTGCGTGTTCGACCCTCATATAGTTGTCCATATGCTGCCTGCCGGTTGGCATGAAGAGACCATTTATAATACATTCAGAGCCTTCGCCTACCATTACAGGATGAACGTTGCTTCGTACAAGCGCACCGCCGAGTAGCACGGAATGGAATGTAACGTTGCTGCTTCGAGACTGCTGAAATCGTATGGTGGAGATATTGAATGCTTTCTTACTTTCCCGCTCAATGATATAGTGGCTAAGTACGCTATTCTGACCTACAACTACTTCCGTAACCGCGTTTGAGAAATACACATCGTCTGCCAATGATATATAATCCTCTATGATCGTTGCCTGGCTGTTATCTTCTAATAAAATGAGGTTACGTGGATGGGTAACTGTTGGTGAGGCGTTTGCAGATGAAACAAATAATAGATATATCGGTTCTTTGAGCACTGCACCTTTTGGTATATATACAAATGCTCCATCTTTCATGAATGCGGTATTCAGGGCCAAAAAAGCATCTCGTTGAAAGTCAGCGTACCGAGCAAGGTGTTCGTCAAGCAAATCCCCATCTAACATTAGGGCATGAGCAAGGCTATCAAGCTTTAAAACATCAACCCTAGAACCTATAGAAGACAGCTCAGGCGAATATTGCCCATTTAGGAATACAAGACGGTTGCATTCAAGTCCAGGGAATGTAAACCGTTCAAGTTCTCGAGAATCAATTTCTATACGGCCATTCTGTGCAAGTTGGAAGGGTGTACGTACAATCGGGCCTACGTTTGTGAACCGCCAATCTTCATCCTGGATTGTTGGGAATCCTAACTCAGAGAATCTGGAGATTGCTGCACGTCGAATGGAGCGTAACCATGTCGGGTCGTTTACCAATGAGTCCTTCTCAAAATGTTCAAATCCTTCTAAGTAGCTTTCCTTACTTTGCATTACAATGTTGTTCATCCCGATCTCCTTATTCAAGCGTTTGCCGGGATAGCAGTGCGGTCTTCCTCTTCTATCCAAGTATACCCCTTGCTCTCCAGCTCAAAAGCTAATTCCTTCCCGCCTGACTTTACAATCTTGCCATCAACAAGCACATGCACGTAGTCGGGAACTATGTAGTTAAGTAACCTTTGATAATGCGTAATTACAATGAATGCTCTTTCCTTGCTCCGCATCGCGTTGACGCCATTAGCAACGATTTTTAGAGCATCAATATCAAGGCCGGAATCTGTTTCATCCAGTATGCCTAAAGTTGGCTCCAGCACCGCCATCTGAAAGATCTCATTTCGCTTTTTCTCTCCTCCTGAAAAACCCTCGTTTACTGAACGTTGTAGGAGATCATCACTCATCTGCACAATCTTCGCCTTCTCCTTGAGTAGCTTGGCAAACTCTACAGGCTTCATAGGTTCAAGACCTCGGAACTTTCGCTGAGCATTGAGAGCAGTACGGAGCAAATATGTATTATTGACACCAAGAATCTCTACCGGGTATTGAAAAGCCATAAAGATTCCCATACAGGCTCGCTCTTCCGGCTTTATCTCGAGTAGATTCTTTCCCTGGTAGATTATCTCTCCTTCGGTAACCTCATATGTATCACGCCCAGCGAGGACTTGCGCCAGAGTGCTCTTGCCAGAGCCATTTGGGCCCATAATTGAATGGACCTCACCTGCGTTTACCTTCAAATCAACCCCATTTAGGATCTCTTGGTCATTTACTTTCACATGAAGATTTCTAATTTCAAGCATGGGTTTTTTAAGCATCTTTTAAACATTCTCCTTTTGAAAATTAACATTAAGAGATTTATCCAACACTACCCTCGAGGCTAATGCTTAATAATCTCTCTGCTTCGATGGCAAACTCAAAGGGCAGTTCGCTGATAACCTTCTTACAGAAACCGTTAACAATCATTGATACAGCATCCTCGGCTGATAGACCTCTCTGTTTAAGGTAAAAGATCTGGTCCTCCCCAATCTTAGAGGTAGATGCCTCGTGTTCCATTTGGGCAGAGGAGTTTTTTACCTCGATATAGGGAAATGTATGGGCACCACACTTATCACCTATAAGCATAGAATCACACTGGGTGTAATTACGTGCTCCATCGGCACTCTTATGTATTTGAACCAATCCACGATAGGTGTTTTGACCAAAGCCTGCAGAGATACCCTTAGATACAATGTTACTTCTGGTGTTTTTACCTACGTGGATCATCTTTGTGCCGGTGTCTGCCTGCTGACGATTGTTGGTTATTGCAACAGAATAGAATTCACCTACAGAATTATCGCCTTCAAGTATGCAGCTTGGATACTTCCAGGTTATAGCAGAGCCGGTTTCGACTTGGGTCCAAGAAATGTGAGAATTTCTACCCAAGCATCTACCACGCTTGGTAACAAAGTTGTAGATTCCACCCTTTCCGTCCTTATCGCCGGGGTACCAGTTCTGGATCGTGGAATACTTGATGGTTGCATTATCATGGGTTATAAGCTCAACTACTGCAGCATGAAGCTGGTTCTCATCGCGCTTAGGAGCAGTGCATCCTTCTAAATAACTGACGTAAGAACCTTCATCAGCGATTATTAACGTGCGTTCGAACTGGCCAGTATTTTCTGCATTGATTCGGAAGTACGTAGAAAGCTCCATCGGGCTGCGAACACCCTTTGGTACATACACAAATGATCCGTCGCTAAAGACCGCAGAGTTTAGTGAAGCAAAGTAGTTATCGGTGTAAGGCACAACCAATCCGAGATATTTCTTTACTAGTTCAGGATGTTTAAGTACCGCCTCGGAAAAAGAACAGAATATAATACCAAGCTCAGCCAGCTTCTCCTTGAATGTCGTGATTAACGAAACACTGTCAAAGACAGCATCCACGGCTACTCCGGCTAACATCTTCTGCTCATTGAGCGGAATCCCAAGCTTCTCATAGGTTTTCAGCAATTCAGGGTCTACCTCATCTAAGCTCTCTGGCTTCTTCTTCGGGGCCGCATAATAGCTGATGTTATTATAATCAATAGGTGGGTAGTAGACATTGTGCCACTTTGGCTCCTTCATAGTACACCAGTGCCTATATGCCTTGAGGCGCCATTCTAACATCCACTCAGGCTCATTCTTCTTTGACGAGATTAAACGAATGATGTCTTCGTTTAGACCGCGAGGCGCTATATCCTGTTCGATATTGGTAACAAACCCGTACTTATACTCTTGGTTTGTTAGCTCATCAAAATTAACACTCATAATGCCCTCCTTCTTGCTTTGTTATTTGAGTTTTTTCCCTCATCTAAGTCTAAAGTTACATTACTTCTCTTTTTTGTTTTAACATATCTTCCAAAGTAGTACTCTCTAGTATCTTAACCATAGAAATCTGAAGCTTATCCCAGACTGGGAGCTGGGCACAATTCTCATGTAGAATACAAATTGAATCCTTTTCCATACAATCAATCATCCTAAAGTCACCCTCTATAGCTTCGTATACCTCTCTCAATGTAATCTCCCTAGGAGATTTTCTCAGTACATAACCACCTTCAGGTCCTACCATTGATTGTACAATCCCCTTATTAACAAGTTTTCGCATAATCTTTGCCAGGTAATTTAATGGGATATGCTGGTTTTGAGAAATCTCTTTAATGTTTAACCTTCCTACAGGCTCTTTACTTAAATAAGTTAACGACCTAACCGCATAGTCTAGTGTTTTACTTACTTGCATATTCCTTTACCTCTATTATAGATATTTAACATCCATGAAGTACATAATATCATATCCTTGAAAACTGTCAAGTCCTTACAAAAGCTTTGCTGAGAAAAAGGTATTAAAAAAAGGGGGTATTGTAAATGAGGTTCTAATACCAACTGTTATTTTAGATACGACCCATGGATTGTCAAGTAGGGGCGGGTTTAAAACCCGCCCCTACTTATTTGCATTAATCTCCTCCATAATCTTTTCCCAGAGAATGTATGCGTCAACTATTTTTTCTTTTACATTACCCAAATACATCTCAAAATTAATAAGTGCTTGTTTAATGTTTTCCAACGATTCATCTTGGGCCGCCTTTTTTACAGGTGTGTATTGATGCTTGATAATGGTTGCGTTTCCGCTTAGCACAGCTAAGGTTTGACTCAACTGTTCTATAAGTTCTTTAATTTCATCCATCTTTTTCTCCTTAATTAGCCACGAAGACACAAAGACACGAAAAAATTGTTTGTTGCTTCGCGCCCTTGTGGCAAAGTAGGTTTTTTCTACTTAGATTTTATCACCTCATCTATTGCATTAAAGAGCCTCAATACCTCATATTCCGTATTGTAAAAGTGTGGGGATATACGAATTGCTCCTCCTCTTACATTTACCAAAATACCCTCTTCTTTTAACTTATCTTTTACTTTAATTGGGTCAAAATTCCCAATAATAGAAATAATTCCTCCTCTTTCCTCTTTACTTTTTGGAGTCCTCACTTGAAAATCCCTTTTTTCAGCCTCTCTTATAATTAGATCCCCTAGCTCAATAACCCTAGCCTGTATCCTATCAATTCCAACCTCAACAAGAAGGTCAATCGCTGCACCGAGGGCATAAATTCCCATAACATTGAGCGACCCCTCTTCAAACCTGAGTGCATTGGTTTTAAGACGAAAATCAACGTGGTCATAATCGGATTCATTTATAATGCTCTTCCATCCTATAAGAGGAGGGTTAATCCTTAAGGCAAGTTCTTTTCTACAATAGAATATACCAGTCCCTTCCGGGCTTAAAAGCCATTTATGTCCGTCTGCTGCAAGAAAATCTATTTTAAATTCATTCACGTCCATTGGAATCACGCCCAAGCTTTGAATTGCATCAACAAAAAAAAGAATCCCCTTTCCCTTGCATAGCCTTCCAACCACTTCCAAGTCAATTTTGAAGCCACTTGAGAAATTCACAGAGCTTACCGTAAGAAGTTTTGTTCTTGAATCAATTAGCAACTCAATATCCTCAAGTAGAATCCTTTCATTTTGAGAAGGGACAACTCTTATTTCAACCCCCTTTCTTTTTAGATTCAACCAGGGATAAATATTAGAAGGAAAATCCTTCTCACAGATAAGGAGGTTATCCCCTTCCTTCCAATCAAGCCCCTCAGCAACTATGGAGATGCCTTGAGACGTATTTTTTACAAAAGCAATTTCTTCAGGCTCAGCGCCAGTAAGGATAGCACAGCTCCTTCTAACCTCTTCAACCCTATCCATCCATTGTTTATAGTTAAACATTCCACTCTCTGTAGCTTCAGATAAGAACTTCTCAACTGCCCTCTTTCCCCTTAGCGACACAGGAGCTACCCCAGCATGGTCTAGATAAACATAGCTCCTAGTTACCGGAAATTCTTTCCTATAGTCTTCAAGGGACTTCTTATGCGAATTCATTTTATAGCATTCCTCCTAACAATATATAACAAAAATAGTCTGAATAATAAGGTTAGATAAGTGCCAAAAATAGCACAGACAAGTCTGTGCCTACAAAAGGTTGTAGATTGTAGGCACGAATTTATTCGTGCAATAAGATACCCTTGTCTCGTTTTGTGGGGTTAGAAAACCCCGCCTATCCGTATA
>Ga0209642_10001151_pt1 | contig 17490 bp, 20 predicted proteins | sample RifCSP19_2_FD_184025 | JGI IMG/M metagenome (GOLD analysis project Ga0209642, IMG submission 184025) | Soil microbial communities from Rifle, Colorado - Rifle CSP2_sed 19_2 (SPAdes) (version 2) | ecosystem: Environmental > Terrestrial > Deep subsurface > Rock core/Sediment | place: Rifle... | reverse complement strand
CACTAAACTGGGGGGATTCTTGCGGAAAACAAGCTTGGATGAACTACCCCAGCTTTTCAACGTCCTGAAAGGAGATATGTCCCTGGTTGGTCCCAGACCTCCTCTGCCCAGCGAGGTTAGCAATTACGACCTCTGGCATAGAAGAAAACTATGTATGAAGCCGGGCCTGACCTGTCTATGGCAGGTAAACGGCAGAAACAAGATAAACTTTGAGAAATGGATGAAGCTGGATTTAGAATATATAGATAACTGGTCTTTGCTTCTGGATTTCAAGATCTTGCTCAAAACCATCCCGGCAGTTCTTTCTGGAAGCGGGGTCTGACTTTGAGAAATTAGGACGGGAGTGTAAACTTTTAGGTTTATCAGGAACCATGTGGCCGTCGGGTCCCCTGACCCGACGTATAGAGTAGGGAAGGCCCGTGTGGTCTCCCGAAAAAAACGGGAGGGGATAAACCCCTCCCCTACGAAAATAAGGTAATCAAAAAGTGACTATCTTCCGATATTAAAAAAAGGAGTCTTTTAAATCTAAAACCTTTCTTTTGAGGAGCAGATTAAGATGAAAAAGGGGAAAATGATATTTTGTTCTCTTTTGGTTGTGTGCACCGCCTGGTCTGGTCTTGCCTATTCTTATGATAATTTAGGGTATGGAGTCAGGGCAACCGGAATGGGGGCTTTTGTGGGGCTGGCTGATGACCCCAGCGCGGTCTTTTACAATCCAGCCGGAATTGCCCAGCTGGAAAGACCCCAGCTTTATCTTATGTATGACAAGATCTCTAAATTCACCATCGGAGAAAATGAAAACCCTTATCTTCTTTCCGGAGTTGGAGTCTATCCTTTAAATGACAAATTAAGATTTTTCCTGGGAGGAAGCCAGAAAGGTTCCCTGGCAAATCCGACCGGTGTCGTAACTAATAACGTTGGAATTGTCGGCCTTGCCGGATGGCTTGCCCAGGATTTCTCTCTGGGATTAAACGGAAAATTTCTTTACAATTCAAATTACGGCAAGAAGAAAGGGGTGGACCTTGATTTAGGCTTGTTTTACAGATTTTCGCCCAAGTTCTCAGTCGGAGTTGCAATGGAGAATCTTTTAGCCACAGATATGACCCCGGATAACGGCGATACCTTAGGATATGCCATCAGGGAGGGGAAAATAGGCTTTGCCTACCATTTTGATATGGAAAGGTATTCTACCATCCTGGCCTGGGATATCCGGGTGAAAAATTCAACCAAACCTGAAAGCAAGAGTTATACTTTAAGCTCTCTGGGGATTGAGGAATGGATATTGACCGGAAATAGTGTGAGCTTCGGCTTAAGAGGCGGGTATACCTTCGGAAAACAGTTTGAGCAGGATATAAACCAGCCCAGTTTCGGTTTATCCTTAAGATATAATGGAGGGAGCCAGACCTTTCAATTAGATTACAGTTTCCAGAAATATCCCTATAAAGCCCCTCAGAGCTCGACCGGGGATCACCGGGTATCTTTAAGCATCGCTTTTGGAGGAAAAAATGGGAGTAACCATGAATATGCCAGAAAAGATAAAGTAAAAAGGTTCCAAATACAGACGTTACCTGCGCCACCAGTAACAGCTTCCAGCAATCAGATAATTCCTCCTGAGAAAAAGACAGAGGAAAAAGTTGTGCCTCCTGCGGTATCGACTGAGAACAAGCTAATCGTTCCTGAGAAGAAAGCAGAGGAGAAAAAGCAGGCTAAAGTAACCGCTCCTGAGAAACCAGTGGTCGTTCCCGAAAAAAAGGCAGAGGAGACAAAATTAACCCAGACAACTCCTCCTCCTGAAACTCCGGTAATCGTTCCTGAAAAGAAGGCAGAAGAGCAAAAGCTAACTCAAGTGATTCCTCAAGAAAATCCGGTGATTATTCCTGAGAATAAGACCGAAGAGAAAAAGCCGATACCGGTAACGACTTACCAGCCCTTCAGTCTCTCTTCCTCAGTTGAGGAGCTATCCTCAGGCAGAAATCGTTCAATTATGTTTATGCTCAAGCCGGATTTTGAAGAACAGATAGACTTCTGGAGACTTTATATCTGCCAGGATAAACCCTCTGGTTACGGAATCGACCAGTTGAAGCCAATCCTTTTAAAGACGGTGGAAGGAAAAGGTGTCCCTTCATCCGGAATCATCTGGGACTGCCGGTACAACGGCAAGAGCCTGAAAAAAGGAACCTATTATTATGCTATGGAGTTAGTCGACAGCAACGGCCAGAGATATTTCAGCCAGTGGAAGTCATTTAAGTTGAAATAAACCGTAGGGGCACGGCACGCCGTGCCTTCTTTATCGAATGTGTCGCCCGAAAACGTAGGGGCAGGACATCGTCCTGCCCTTTGTTATTGGTGTCAGGAGGTAACTCCTGACACCACAAGAGTAATATATTTTGAGAAAAAATGTAGATTAGTTCAGGAATATCCTTTACAGAGCCTTCCTATTGTCCACCGGGTAATGAACAGAATACTGACATCTTCTTTAGCCTCAAAAAACTCCTCAATTCCTCTTGACAAACCCCAATTTACTCCTATTTTATAGTCTACCAGAATTTGTGGTATTTTATTTTTTGTGTTTTTTTGATTTTTGAGTGATGGATTTGTCAGGAAATGGTGAGATTGGTAGTGGGATTAGGCAATCCGGGTAGAAGTTACCAGAAGACCAGGCACAACTTAGGCTACCAGGTAGTTGACCTTTTAAGCGAAAAACATAAGACGAAGTTCAAAGGAGGAAGAGGAGAGTATCTTTATTGCCGGGTTGTAGTTGAGGGAAGAAAAGTCTACCTTTTAAAGCCTTTGACCTTTATGAATGCAAGCGGTCAGGCGGTATTTGACTCCTTGAGATTTTTCAACTTGACTCCGCCTGAGCTTTTTGTTATATGTGATGACGTTGCCCTGCCCTTTGGCACCTTAAGGATAAGGGAAAAGGGGAGCGATGGAGGACATAAAGGGCTAAGGTCGATAATTTACCAACTGGGAACTGAGGAGTTTCCCCGGCTGAGGTTAGGGATAGGTCCAGCTGCTGAAGGAATCGATTTAGAGGATTTCGTCTTACAAAGGTTTGAAAAAGAAGAAGGAAAAAACGTAGAAGAGTTAATTCAAAGGGGGTCACAAGCAGTAGAAAGTTCGATAATTTTAGGCGTAAGAGAAAGTATGAACAGGTTTAAAAAGGATTTTGACAGGAGCATATCAGAAGGACTTTAAGGAGGTGAGATTTGAGAAAGTACGAGACTGCATTTATCTTGGATCCGGGCCTGGACGAGGCGACCCTGGATAAAGAGGTGAAAAAGGTAGAAGAGCTGATTGAGAATAATAAAGGCAAAATCATCCAGACCGACCGCTGGGGTTTAAGGAAACTTACTTACCACATCAGGAAAAAGCCGGAAGGGTATTATGTAATAACCCATTTTGAGGGTCCTACAGCTCTCATCCGTGAGCTTGACCGCTATTACAGGCTGGACGAGAATATCTTGAGATTTTTAAACGTGGTCAAAGTGGAAAAAAAGCCTTCGGAAAAAGATAAGGAGCTTTCCTCCGCTGAAGGTAGTAAAGAGAAGACAAAAATCTAAGCTTTTGGACCGGAGAATAGAGGAGGTTGTCAGATGTCTAATACCAGGCTTCCCCATCTGAACAGGGTTTTGATCGTGGGGAATTTAACCCGGGACCCGGAACTGCGCTACACCTCGACTGGTGTGCCGGTGGCTAATTTCAAGATCGCCTCTAATAAAAAATATAAAGACGATTTGGGCAACAGCAAGGAGGATGTCTGTTTCATAGGAATTGTGGCTTGGCAGAAGTTAGCTGAAAGCTGTAGTAGATTTTTAAAAAAGGGGAGTGCGGTTTTAGTGGAAGGGGAGCTGAGGAGCAGATTCAAAGAGAACGAGGATGGCACCAAAAGGAATTTAATCGAGATCCGGGCTTTCCAGGTTCAGTTTCTGGATAAGAAAACGGAGACTGTACCAGTGGGGGAAACCACTTTCCCTGATTTTAAGTTTCCAGGAGAGGATAACCTATCCGGACTGGGAAGCACCCTGGATAACTTGTAAAAGGAGGAAAAACTAAAAGTATGTTTGACGATCTGGAAAGAAAAAGAAAGAAGACCTGTCGCTTTTGCGAGGACAAGTCGAAGGTAATCGACTACAAAGATGAAAGGCTGTTAAGAAGATTTATCACCGATCGGGGAAAGATAATTCCCAAGCGGATAACCGGGAACTGTGCACATCATCAGAGGGAGATAACTATAGCAATAAAGCGTGCCCGGCATATAGCCCTTCTTCCTTTCACCACCGAGATCTATAGATAAAAGGTTGGAAAAAATGAAGATTATTTTGAAAGAGGATTTGGAGAGTTTGGGAAAATGCGGGGAGGTCATCCAGGTAAAGGATGGGTATGCCCGGAACTACCTCTTCCCCAGAAACTTAGCTATCCCGGCTACCAAAGGGAACTTAAGCTCAATTGAGGAGATCACCCGGCAGAAAAAGTTCCGGGACGAGAAAAAGAAAAAAGGGGAGGAAAAGCTCAAATCTGACCTGGAGAAAATCTCCATAACCGCAGAGGTTAAAGTAGGAGAGGAAGACAGGGTTTTCGGCTCAGTCACCTCTCAGGACATAGCCGAGCTTTTGAAAGAGCAGGGGTTTGAGATCGATAAAAGAAGAATAGACTTGGAGGAGCCGATTAAAGCTCTGGGAGTCTACACGGTTCCGGTAAAGATTCACGGGGACGTAGTGGCGAATTTAAAGCTGTGGGTGGTCAAACAAAGCGAGGAATAGTCTCTGGTTCTTTGGATTTGTAGAAAGGACAAGAAGTCTATATGCGAGAGGTAAAGATAAATGGACTGGCTTTGGATATGACCACCAACTCTCCGGTTATCATCCTGGCTCCTCTGGATTCAGAGGAGCTTCTTCTACCTATCTGGATAGGTCATTTTGAAGCCTGGGCAATCGGTATGGAGCTTTCCGGGCTTTCCTCCAACCGTCCACTTACGCATGATCTTTTGAAGTCTTCTATCGAGTCCTTAGGCGGCAAAATCCTCAAAGTTGAGGTAACCAAACTGGTCAACCAGACTTTTTATGCCACAATCTATGTGGAGATGGACGGCACGATAAAGGAGATAGATGCCCGCCCTTCAGATTCCATTGCCTTGGCTTTAAAAGCCAAAGTGAAAATCTACGTGGCGGATGAGCTTTTCCAGATGAAAAAAGGGGACGGGAAAACTCCCGGTGTAACTGATGCGGAATCTTTAAGGGAAAGGCTGAGAAGGATTAATCCGGAAGATTTTGGAAGATATTCCCTTTAAAACTTTTTTATTTTATCCTCACGGGGTTCTTCTTTATGAAATCGACTCAACTAAAATTCAAATCCTTAAAGAAATCCCTTAAAAAAATGGGAAAGGTTTTGATCGCCTTTTCCGGGGGCGTGGATTCCTCTTTTTTATTGAAAGTAGCCCTGGATACTCTGGGCAAGGATAATGTCTTAGCTGTTACGGCTGATTCAGAAACCTATCCTCGCACAGAGCTTAAGGAGGCTTCTGACCTGGCAAGAGATTTAGGTTTAGATGGAAAGCATCGGATAATCAAAACCTCTGAGCTTAAACTCAAGAGCTTCCGGAAAAATCCGGCTAATAGATGCTACTACTGCAAATTTGAGCTTTTCTCTAAATTGAAAAGAATCGCCAGAGAAAATAAAATCACTTATGTCTTAGATGGCTCAAATTACTCAGACCGGGACGATTTCAGACCCGGCAGAAAAGCTATAAATAAGTTGGGAGTAAGAAGTCCGCTTCTGGAATTAGAGTTTACTAAAGGGGAGATCAGGAGTCTTTCCAAAAAGCTAAATCTTCCGACCTGGAACAAGCCAGCTTTTGCCTGCTTATCTTCCAGGATACCTTATGGTGAGAATATAACTCTGAAAAAGCTGAATCGAATTGAGAAAGCTGAGGAGTACCTGAGAAGCTCAGGCTTCAGCCAGCTAAGGGTTAGAGACCATCAGGGCATTGCCCGGATCGAATTGGAAGCAAAAGAGCTGAAGAAATTGATGAATCGGAATTTGAGACAGAAAGTGTATCAGAATCTAAAAGGTTTAGGGTTTTCCTATGTAACCTTGGACCTTTTAGGTTATAGAACCGGAAGTATGAACGAGGTTTTAAAGAGGAAATAAGTCTTGGAGGAAAAAGAAAAAAGAGTAGCTTTAAAGATATTCTTTGACGGCAAATGGAAAGAGATCACTTATGAGGAGCTTTGCCTGTCAAACAATTTAGCCCAGGAGGCGCTGGTTACACTTCTGGTGAAAAAGAAATTAATCGACCCTAAAGAATTGATGGAGATGATAGCCAAGATAAGGAAGGAAAGATATAAAACCCCGGAGGATAGAAAAGAATAGATGGAAACAGTCGATAACAGCTTTACGACGCCTACGGCGGGTTTGACTCCCCGTAGGGAAGTTTTAAAATGGATTGACCACCCTTTGAAGAAAAGCGGGAAAAACCTTCTGATAGTTGTGCTTTTTCTCATCGTTGCACCGGCTGTGGTTTTCTTCTCAACCAAAAGTCTTCTTTTCCTCTTCCTTTCGATTATTTTTCTGCTGGGGTCACTTTCCACTTTCTTTTTACCCACCAGTTATGAGCTGTCAGAGAATTGCATAAAGGTGAAATTCTTTTTCAATACCCGAAAGATGGAATGGGGAAAATATCGCAGTTTTTATGTGGACAAAAATGGGGTTCTGCTTTCCCCTTTTGAAAAACCATCCAGATTAGAGAATTTTCGCGGAATATATTTAAGGTTCAATCAGAATAAAGACGAAGTGGTAAATTTCATCCAACAGAGGATAAAAAGCTAAATGCCTTTCAGACACATCTTCTCCCCAGAGCCAAAATCACCAAAGGAAGAAAAAGAGCTAACTCCTGAGCAACAGGAGATACTGGATAAGATCGCCAAGAAAGTGGTCTTATGGAAGATGTCTACGCCGGCGATCTTATTTTTAGAATCGGTCAAACCCTTGAATTACATCGGCTCCCAGATGATGGTCTTCTTTGAGCCCTTTGTGCAGACCCTTTTCTCCTGGAAAGATTATGATGAGTTCAGAAAGATAATGGAAGAGCGGGAAAATGTGGAAAGGCTCCTGCAGACAATAGAGAAATTCGACGCCGAAGCACTTACTAAAGAAAAAGAAGATAAGAAAAGAAGGAAAGAAGAAAGGAAAACCAAAGGTAGAAGAACTTTGTGGCAGGTAATTACGGGAAGGGAATAAAAAGTATTGGAGTGTAAACCTTTAGGTTTACCAAGATGGAGTGCATCCAAATGGATGCCCCTGTGCCTGTCGTCCGCCTTAGGCGGACCGACCCGACGGCAGAATGTAGCGTCGGGCTTTATGCCTGACGACCAAATGGAACCAAGCAAAACGTCGGGGATTAACCCCGACGCCACGTAAGATGGAGTGCGAACCTTTAGGTTTGCCGAGATGAAAAGGTAAAGCTAAAGCTTTACACTCCAGTAAAGTCATAAAGGAGTTCTATGAAAGATTTAAAACCTGAAGATATCAATGTAATCGTAGCCACCGATTGCGGAAGCACTACTACTAAAGCCATTTTAATCGAGAAAAGAGGAGATGAATACCGTCTCATTGTTCGGGGTGAAGCACCGACTACAGTTGAGGCTCCTTTTGAGGATGTGACTATGGGGGTTTTGAATTCTGTAGCAGAGGTAGAGGAGCTGTCCAACAGGAAGATTCTGGATGAGAAAGGGGCAATAATCTCACCTGCTAAGGGGAATGTGGGCACTGATATTTATGTCTCCACATCCAGCGCGGGCGGTGGCTTGCAGATGATGGTCGCTGGCGTGGTCAGAAGCATGACCGCAGAAAGCGCAGAAAGAGCCGCCTTAGGAGCAGGCGCCATTGTGATGGACGTTATAGCATCGAACGACAAAAGGCTTCCGCATCAGCAGATTCAAAGAATAAGGCATTTGAGACCGGATATGATTGTGCTTTCTGGAGGAATCGACGGTGGCACAACCACCCACGTGGTCGAATTAGCTGAGCTTCTTTCTGCTGCAGACCCAAAACCCAGGTTAGGTATAGGTTATAGACTCCCGGTCATCTACGCAGGAAATATCGATGCACGTGAAGCCATAAAAAATACTCTCGGAGATAAAGTCGATCTGACCATAGTCGATAACATACGCCCGGTTCTGGAAAGGGAAAACCTCTTCCCTGCCCGGGAGAAAATTCACGATTTATTTATGGAACACGTTATGGCTCAGGCACCCGGTTATAAAAAGCTTATGACCTGGACCGATGCCCCGATTATGCCCACCCCCGGTGCAGTTGGTTTGATTATGAAGAAAATAGCAGACGAAGAGGGGATCGAGGTGGTGGGTGTGGATATTGGCGGTGCTACTACGGATATCTTCTCCGTGTTTAAGGGGACATTTAATAGAACAGTTAGCGCCAACTTAGGAATGAGCTATTCTGTATCGAATGTCTTCGCTGAGGCTGGCTTAAATAATGTGATGAGATGGGTTCCTTTTCACATGAACGAAAGGGATTTGAGAAACCGGGTTAAAAACAAGATGATCCGGCCAACCACCATCCCCCAGACCATGGAGGAGTTGATCTTCGAACAGGCAATTGCCAAAGAGGCATTGCGCCTTGCCTTTATCCAGCATAAATCTTTTGCCACGGTTTTAAAAGGGATCCAGCAGCAGAGGACCATAGCCGATGCCTTTGCCCAGACCGCAGGTGGTCTGACCCTGGTGAACATGATGACGTTAGATATGCTCATCGGTTCTGGTGGGGTCTTATCCCATGCACCCAGAAGAGATCAGGCTGCTTTAATGTTAATAGACGGATTTATGCCGGAGGGGGTAACCAGGCTATCAGTAGACAGCATCTTCATGATGCCCCAGCTCGGGGTTTTGTCCACTGTCCATACCAAAGCCGCAGTTGAGGTCTTCAACAAAGACTGTCTTATCCATCTGGGCACCTGTATCGCACCAGCAGGCGAGCTGAAAGAAGAAAAAGAGATTCTGAGGTATAAGTTCCAGATGCCAAATGGCGAGAATATCGAAGGGACTTTAAAATTTGCCGAGATGAAAAAATTCCCCTTAGGCTTTGACGACAAAGGGATTCCGTTAAAGGCTAAAGCTACTTTAGAGCCGCTTAGAGGTTTTGACGTCGGCGCCGGAAAAGGAACCAAGGTGGAGAAAGAGATCTCCGGCGGCGTTACCGGAATTATTTTAGATGGCAGAGGAAGACCATTTAACGTGCCAGTTGATGATAAAATCAGAGTGCAGAAACTAAAAGAGTGGATGATAGCGTTGGATATATATCCTAAGGAAGCATTGGAGAGGTTATAGAGAAGTCCCCTCTCCCCTTGTGGGAGAGGGATAGGGAGAGGGTTACCCTCCCTTTATCCCTCCCATCAAGGGAGGGAAATAGGAATTGAATTCTAAAAGGAGTTTTTATGGGTCACGCATATACCCCGGGTTTGAAAGTAACTGAAAAGCTTTTAGTCACCAAGAAAAGAATTTTACCTTTAAAGGGCGAGGTCTTAGTAAAAGTCGGTGATAAGGTAACCCCGGACACAGTGGTTGCCAGGACCAACCTGCCTGGAAACGTTGAGCCGATTAACATCGCCAATATCTTAGGGCTTCCGCCAGAGGATGTGCCTGAGCATATGCTCAGGAAAGAAGGGGAAAAAGTTAAGGAAAACGAGGTGATCGCCAGGAGCAAAACCTTCTTTGGACTTTTCTCCTCAGAATGCAAGTCAAAATCTGAAGGGACAATCGAAAGTATCTCCTCCATTACCGGGCAGGTTCTGATCCGGGGAAACCCTATCCCGGTAGAGATAAAAGCTTATCTGGAAGGAGAAGTGGTGGAGGTCTTTCCGAAGGAGGGTGTTTCGGTCAGCACCTGGGGCTCATTCATCCAGGGGATCTTCGGTATCGGTGGGGAGACTCACGGAGAGATAAAAATTGTGACCAAGGATAACACTGAAGTGCTAACTGATAGCCTGATTGATAAAGAATGTGCTGGCAAGGTGATTGTAGGCGGAAGTCTGGTTACCAGCCCCGCGATAAAAAAAGCAGTCTCAGTTGGAGCAAAGGGGATCGTCATAGGCGGGTTTGATGATAAGGATTTGAGGGAATTTTTAGGATATGATTTAGGAGTAGCTATTACCGGCTCAGAGGAATTAGGTATAACTCTGGTAGTGACCGAAGGGTTCGGGCAGATAAATATGGCAGAAAGGACTTTTGAACTACTTAAATCCAAACAAGGAAAAATGGCTTGCATAAATGGAGCCACCCAGATAAGAGCAGGCGTTATCAGGCCTGAGGTGGTGATACCTTTTGCCGGTGATATTCACCAGAAAATCGAGACAGAGGTATTTGAAAACGTCGGTTTGCAGATCGGCAGCCCTATCCGCGTAATCCGCGAGCCTTATTTCGGCAAATTAGGTGAGGTAGTTGGTCTTCCTTCACCTTTACAAAAACTTGAGTCAGAATCATCTGCCCGGGTTTTAGAAGTCGAATTCGCAGATAAAAAAAGAGCGATAATCCCCAGGGCAAATGTGGAGATGTTGGAAGAATAAATAGCAAATTACCTCTCCCCTTGTGGGAGAGGGTTAGGGAGAGGGGGATTTAATTCTATTGTGTCATTGTGCCTGCCAGGTCCCCTGACCTGGCAGGTTTCCAAGTCGTGTGAGGGAACCCGACTGACACTGGAAGCTTTATCAAAAGGTAAACCTGAAGGTTTACACTCCAAATCTGGTAATCCCGCTTTGCCCTCAAGGCGGGATTATTTATATAAAAACTTGGGTCCGGGCAGGAGTTGCACTCCTGCCCGTTAGATTTTTGCGACCATGAATCTGTAATCCCGTAGACGGGGCTCCCAGCCCCGCAAAACTTTTTCTGAGTTTGCAAGAAATTCCTTGACTAAAGAAACTTATTTGGTAAATTAAATGCCGAAACGAAGAACCCTTTAATGCCCGGAGGTTCTTTCTGAAGGAAAGGATTATTCTACAGACAAGATTTGAAATAGGGACCCGGGCAACTCATTTTTCTTTTTAGCCACTAATTCATCTTTTGAGATTAGTGGTTTTTTATTTTTGTGGGAACTTGGAGAAGATAGAGATTTGAAGTCGGGCAAGGGTGCCCGACCTACGAAGAAACGATAGTCTGTATTTTCGTAGGCGGGGCTCCAAGCCTCGCAAAGTTATTCATAAATCTCTTTACAAATATGTTAAGTAGCTTCAGAGTCGTAGGCCAGGAAAAGAAACAGATGATCCGCTTTTCTTTTATTTTTCTTTTCACTCTTCTTTTATTCAGCTCCGCAACAGGTCAAGAGGCGACCCTTCCCCCTTCCCCACCTACAGATGTGATGGCCAAAGATACTCCCAATGATGCCGGTGGGAGCATAACCATAACCTGGAAGAAATCTCCGGATGATATCGGTGCAGTCAGGGAGGAAAATAAAGTCAAGGGATACGAGATCCTGAGGTCAACTGAGAGTGAAGGAGAATACGAGGTTCTGGGCAAGACCACGGCTGGGGCACAAACTTATTTTGACACCCATGCTCAGAACGGAGTGCCTTACTATTATAAGGTAAGAGCCCTGGGCATACAATCTTTTTCAGAATCTCTTCCCAGCTCTATGGCTAAAGCCAAAGCCCAGTGGATAGACTGGAGGAGAAGATACACTTTCCTTTTAGCTTTGATCTTAGCCCTGTCCATAGTCTATTTTATCAATCAGGCAAAATCCGGAAAACAGCTTTTCATTCGCAAGATAGCCGGGTTGGAGGCAGTAGAGGAAGCAGTGGGCAGGGCAACCGAGATGGGCAGAAAGATATTCTATATTCCTGGAATATCGGATATGGACAGTATGCAGACCATAGCCGCGGTCACCATTTTAGGACAGGTGGCAAAGAAGACTGCAGAATATGAGGCGAAACTGGAGGTTCCTACCTCCCGTTCCTTAGTTATGGTATCCTGCAGGGAGACCATAAAAGAGGCTTATTCCAATGCAGGAAGACCTGATCTGTACAACGAGGACATGGTCTATTACCTGACCGATGACCAGTTCGGCTATACCGCAGCAGTGGATGGGCTTTTCGTAAGGGAAAAGCCAGCCGCGGTCTTTCTCCAGGGTCAGTTCTATGCCGAATCCTTGATCTTAGCAGAGACCGGCAATTACGTGGGCGCAATCCAGATCGCAGGGACCGCCCAGCCAGCCCAGCTTCCTTTCTTCGTTGCTGCTTGTGATTATACCCTGATCGGGGAAGAGCTTTTCGCAGCCTCAGCCTATCTTTCCAGGGACCCGAAGCTTTTGGGAAGTTTAAAAGGGCAGGACGTGGGAAAATTTATTTTCCTTTTTTTCATAATAGTTGGCTCTTTGTTTATAACTTTTGAAATTTACGATTTGAGTTTTTTATTCCGTTAGTTTTTCAGGAGAAGAATTAAGATGCGCAGAGAAGTCCCTTTAGCTATAACTGCCATAGTTGGATTTGCCCTGATAATCGTCTATTTCATACCCCATCCTCCTTTCAACCACTCTAGAGATTTTTTTGAGGACCTGTTCTTCATTATAGCCGCCTTCGCTATCTGGCTGGGGTGTTTGAATCTTCTGAAAGTAAATGCAGATAAAGTCTATTTAAAGAAAAAGGGCTGGACCTTTAGCATAGTGGTCTGGTTTGGTTTTTTCCTGATGGTCATAGTAGGTTTCTGGGAGGGAAGGGGATTTATGAACCCGGGCACCACTTTTTATTACCTGTATGACAAGCTCTATTATCCCTTGAATGCTACTATGTTTTCCATTTTAGCTTTCTTTGTAGCCTCAGCCTCTTACCGGGCCTTCAGAGCCAGGAACAAAGAGGCAACTATACTTTTGATCGCGGCTTTATTTGTGATGTTAGGAAGGGTTCCCTTTGGCTATTATCTTTCCTCCTGGCTTCCAGAGGGGTGGAGATTAGGAAATATCACTGACTGGATAATGGATTTCCCTCAAACCGCTGCGCAGCGGGCTATAATGATAGGGATTGCCCTGGGAATAGTTTCCTCCTCTCTCCGGGTTTTGTTGGGTCTGGAGAGAACTTTTGCCAGCGGAGAGTAAGATCAGTCTTTGAGGAGAGAAGATGAATTTTTTAGAAAAGCTTTTAGCCCTTGACCGCAGGATAATCTTCCTTTTCATCGCTATTGCCGTAGCCTTGCCTTTGTTTTTTACGGTCAAATTACATATTGAGGTTACGCCGGTTGTCAGGAATTTACATAATGCGCTGGAAGCCTTACCTCCCGGTTCTAAGGTCCTGGTGTCATTAGATTATGATCCGGGCTCAATGCCTGAATTACAGCCTATGGCTGAGTCTTTTTTCCGCTACTGCTTTATGAGGGATTTAAAGATAATCATCATAGGGCTGTGGCCCAACGGGCCTATTCAGGCTAATTCAGCTTTAGAGGTCATCCTGAATGAACCTGACATAAAGAAGAAAAACCCGAAGTATGGTATGGATTATGTGAACTTAGGATATACTGCCGGAAACGAGGTAGTTATCGAGAGGATGGGAAGCGATATTCCTGTCACCTTCCCTAAGGATTACAGTGGAAACAAAACTGAGGACATTCCTTTAATGAAGGGGGTAAAGAATTTCAACAATATAGATTTTGTCTATAATCTTTCAGCTGGCTACCCTGGCACGGTAGAGTGGGTCTTATTCGGGGTTGACCCTTACAAAATAAAGTTAGGCGCTGGAAACACCGCAGTCCAGGCTCCTCAGATTTACCCTTATCTCAACAGCGGACAACTGGTCGGGCTTTTAGGCGGTATGAAGGGCGGTGCAGAGTTTGAAATCGCCACCGGGCACCCGGCAAAAGCGGTAAAATTTATGTTCTCCCAATCAGTGTCCCATGCGCTTATCTGTTTTTTCATCCTGATCGGTAATTTCGCTTATTTTGCTACCAGAAAGAAAAAAGGTGCATAAATGAAGAGGAGAAAATGATGGAAACGATCGGGATCTGGATAGCGGCTTTACTCACCCTGGGGATTTTCAGCTTTTTATATAAGGACAATCCATTCTATAAGTTTTGCGAATCTTTATTTGTCGGGATCTCAGCAGGATACTGGTTTGTGACCACTTTCTGGCAGGTCTTTATGCCCAAGCTGGCAGATAACTTGATCGCTGGTAGATTTTATTATATGATTGGAGCCATCTTCGGTGTGCTGATGCTCCTTCGCCTTTTCCCAAAGATCGGCTGGCTCTCCAGATGGTCCTTAGCCTTGGTAGTGGGAACGACTGCAGGTCTTTATTTTACCCGTTACCTGGTGAGCAACGGAATGGTCCAGGTGCAGAACACCATCATCCCTCTTTATGTAAAAGGTAATCTATCTCAGACCATAGGGAATTTAGTTATTGTGATTGGAACCTTTAGCGGTTTAATCTATTTTTTCTTTTCCAAGGAGCACAAGGGCGCCTTTGGAGGCTTAGCCAAGCTGGGGATCTGGTTTTTGATGCTCTCCTTTGGCGCCTCTTTCGGGTATACGGTTATGTCCAGGATGTCTCTTCTCATCGGCAGGATGGACTACCTTTTAGGAACCTGGCTGGGGTTGATAAGATGAGCTGAAAACTATCTATTTAAAATTCGAGGTTATAGATGAAAAAAACAAAAGCTGTTTTATTTTCAATTCTGATTATACTTTTCTTTTTCAACCTATCTTTTCCTCAGGAGAATTTGTCTCCCCTGCCTCCAACTGAAGTAAGAGCTTCTGATACTCCGAATGACAACGGGCATTCCATCACCGTGACCTGGAAGCTTTCCGGAGATGATGGAGCAGATAAGAAAAATGTGGTGGCTTATGAGATCTTAAGGTCAGATTCGCCTACGGGTGAGTTTATAGTTAGAGGGATGGTGCCTGCTGGTAATAACACCTATCAGGATAGAGGGGCTAAAGAAAAGGAAGATAAAAACTATTTCCATCCTCATAAAGATTTTTATTACAAAGTCAGAGCCAAGACTTTAAATTCCTATTCTGAATCTGAGGTGGCTGGACCTGCTCAGGCTTATGGGGAGTGGTTCCATTTAGGCAAACTCCCGGTATTTGTGGGAACTGTAACCTTTACTATTATGGTCCTGGCTTTCATCAGCCTGGCTCGTAAGGGTAAAGAGTTTTATGTAAGACCCCTGGCAGGTATAGATGCAGTGGATGATGCTATTGGCAGAGCTACGGAGATGGGAAGACCTATACTTTACATTCTGGGCTTGGGAAGTGCGGCAGATATCGCCACTATCGCTTCATTTACCATACTGAATAGGATTGCCAAAAAGACAGCTGAGCATAAAACCAAAATCATTGTCCCCTGTAATGACCCGATCGTTATGTCTGTAGCTCAGGAGACAGTAAAGGCAGGTTACCTGGATGCCGGCCGCCCGGATATGTACAAAGAGGAGAATATATTCTATCTGACCTCGATGCAATTCGCCTATGTGGCAGCAGTTAATGGCATAATGCTCAGAGAACAAACTGCAACCAATTTTTATTTAGGGAAATTCTATGCCGAGTCTTTGATTTTGGCTGAGACCGGCTCTGTGGCTGGTTCCATTCAGATCTCCGGCACAGACGAGATCGCCCAGATACCTTTCTTTGTGGCGGCAACTGACTTCACTTTAATCGGAGAGGAGCTTTATGCGGCATCCGCCTATTTAGGAAGGGAGCCTTTGCTTTTGGGTGCCTTAAAAGCACAGGACTTAGCCAAAGCGATTGTGATGATCAGCCTGGCTCTAGGAGCCCTGGCAGCCAGTTTTCACTTGGGTTTCTTCTTGAAATTGTTTACAGTTCAAATGTAAAAATTAAGGAGTAAGTTTAATGCGCAGACAACTTCCCATCTTGATAGTTTTCGTGTCCGGGGTCTTTATGGTCATCCAGTATTTTATACCTCACGAGTCGTTCGAGTTTATATATGAATATGCTATGGACTGGATAATAATCATTGGGATCTTCGCCATGCTATTAGGCTTATGGAGCTTGACCCGGGCCAGCGTGAGCAAGGTTCAAGCTAAAGCTCCAGGCTGGGGTTTTTCGGTGATGACCCTTGTCGGACTGGCTACCATGCTTTTTTTAGGCTTCTATAAAGGGAACAAAAGCATAGCTGAAGGCACCTTCTTTATGGATTTATTCTGGTACATCTATACCCCTATTCAGGCAACTATGTTCTCCTTATTAGCTTTCTATATCGCTTCAGCCGCTTATCGAGCCTTCAGGGTGAGAACTGTTTTAGCTACCATTCTTCTGGTAACCGCTTTAATCATTATGTTGAGATTGATCCCCTTAGGACCTATCTCTGGTGTAAACCAATGGCTGGCTTCCTGGATTTTGACTGTCCCGAATATGGCAGCCAAAAGGGCTATCTGGATCGGGGTGGGTTTAGGTGCCACAGCTACTGCTTTGAAAATTATATTCGGGATCGAAAGAGCTTATATGGGGAAGGATTAATAGGCTAAAGGTAATAGTTGAATGGAGGAATGAAAGATGAATTTTTATGAGAGGTTGATGCAGTTAGACCGGAGATGGATCTATTTAGGGGTAGCTATCGCAGTAACCATACCGGTTCTGGCACCCTTTAAAGTTCCAGTTTATATCACACCGGAGGCCAAAGCAGTCTACGAGTTCGTGGAGAACACCAAGCCAGGGGAGATAATCTTTCTGGCTATAGATTATGATCCCAATGCTATGGCGGAATTACATCCTATGGCAAGAACCATAATGAGGCAATCCTTTTCCAGAGGGATAAGACTTATAATCTCAGCTTTGTCTCAGAATGGACCCGGTATGGCAGAACAACTGATCTCACAGATCTCCAAGGAATACAATAAAAAGAATGGGGTGGATTATGTCTATTTAGGATATAAGCCGTATCCTGGGATTACCATCCTGGCTATGGGTCAGAATTTCCGCATTCCATTCCCCACCGATTATTATGGCACACCTTTGGACTCTTTACCGATGATGGATGGGGTAAGAAACTATGACGATGTAAAAGGGATAATCTCCATTGTAGCGGGGAACATAGCCGAATACTGGATAAACTATGCTAATGGTCGGTATAAGGCGAAAGTGTTTTTCGGGGTGACCGGGGTTATGACTGCGGATTATTATCCTTTTCTTCAATCTGGTCAGCTCTTCGGTCTCTTAGGTGGACTGAAAGGTGCTTCGGAATATGAGAGATTAGCTAAACAGGAAGGGGTAGCAACAGAGGGGATGAGCATTCAAACCGTGGCTCATTTAGTGATCATCGCCTTTATCGTTGTTGGAAACATCGGATTTTTTATGTCCAAAAAGAAAAAAAGATAAGGAGAATAGCGATGGTTACAGATCTAAATACCGCCATTTGGAATACCTTAGCCGCATTTTTAACCTTTTGCATCTTCTCTTTTCTATATAAAGATAACCCCTTTTATAAGATCGCCGAGCACATTGTGGTGGGTGTCTCTGCCGGTTATTTTGCCGTGATCCTTT
>Ga0209642_10001150_pt1 | contig 17490 bp, 15 predicted proteins | sample RifCSP19_2_FD_184025 | JGI IMG/M metagenome (GOLD analysis project Ga0209642, IMG submission 184025) | Soil microbial communities from Rifle, Colorado - Rifle CSP2_sed 19_2 (SPAdes) (version 2) | ecosystem: Environmental > Terrestrial > Deep subsurface > Rock core/Sediment | place: Rifle... | reverse complement strand
AAATCTGGACAGCTACCCCTTGCCCGTTTGTTGCTGCCCAGATTTCGGCACTGTCCCATCCCTCTGCCACCTGAAATACGGCAGTAGCACCATAAGAGCGGGCTGCCTCCAGGCGGTGGGGAAACAGATCGGTGGCGATAATCTGAGTCGCCCCGGATAGGCGAGCCAGCTGCACGATCAATAGGCCGATCGAGCCACAGCCAAAGACGCCGACGGACATGCCGGGTTGGAGGCAGCCCAGGTCGACAGCATGCAGGGCTACGCCGAGCGGCTCAAGCATTGCGCCATCCGAGTCGCTCAAGGCTTCCGGCAGGGGGTAGAGGCAGCGCGATGGCCAGGCCATGAACTGCCTCAGGGCACCATCATCCTGGCCGTGTCCGGCAAAACGCAGAGCGCGGCACAGGTTTGGGTTGCCTTCCAGGCAGAAATCGCAGGCCAGACAGGGGACAGCCGGGTCAACCGCCACGCGCTGACCGTACCACGGTGAGCCCGTATCCTCTACCAAAGCAGCAAACTCATGTCCCAAGACGAGTGGCTGGACGAGCTGCGCGTCGCCAATGCCGGCGTGCTGGTACCAGTGCAGGTCTGAGCCGCATACGCCGATGGCGGTCACGCGCAACAGCGATTCGCCAGGGCCGGGCAGTGGCTCAGGCTCGGCGTGCAGGCGAAGATCGTAGGAACTATGAAGTCTTAAGACATCCATATAGATGGGCTATCAACTCTCACTGGTTAAAGTATCTCTAAAATCGCCGGGCGGGAGATCGTCTGACCAGCGATGGTGACGGACGTCACCGGCCAGCCAACGATGGAGGTCAACACTTCGCTATCATCTGGGCCGACGAAGATAGTGTCCTCCGACTTGGTGCCGGCAATGGAGGGGTTCCAGGCGAAGACTTGCCCAGCAGAGACCACATCGGTCGAGCCGGGAGTGGCAAAATACTCCCGTGGTTCGTAGCCCGCCGGGCCACCCTGGTGATGGAGATGCCATTCATCTGGGAAACCATTGGCAGCGTAGGTCGCTAGGGCCTCCTGAAGAATATCGCCGAGTGTACGACCTGGACGAGTTGCGTTGATAAAGGCGGCGTCGACTTGCGCCACGGCCTGCGCTTTGCGGCGCAAGTCATCGGGAAGCAGGCCGAAGTGCACCAGGCGGGTCAGGGAACATACCAGTCCGTTACGCCGCCCGCACAAGACGAGCATGGCGTAGCGATCGAGCTGCTTGCCAGTGGGAAGCGGATGCCGAAAGGCAAAGATGCGCTCGTCGGTGGCGATCAGGTTGACGATGACCTGTACCCCGCGGCGCTCAGTCTCAGAGGCAAGCAGGGCTGCGATCTCATACTCGCTCTGCCCGGGACGAACGGCGTGGATGGCGGCGTCCATGGCGGAGGCGCAGAGCCGTCCGAGCTGGCGGAAGCGCTCACCCTCCTCGGGCGTGAGGCGAGCGCGCAACCGGGCGAGCTCGGCGGAAAAGTCTACTGCATTGGAGTAGGGGCCATCGGCGCCCAGGCGCAGCCCAGCAGCCAACCTGCCAAGCGTATCCTGACCTTGATGCCAGCGAGCGACGTGGAACTCCCAGCCTTGCTCTTTAAGTTTCTCTTCCTGTTCCAGACGGGTAGCCTCGATGTTATCGGTAACCAGGTGGAGGGCAGTCGGCGTGATAAGCAGTGCGGCGACGCCGTCGGTGGAAGCGGTGTTGACATAAGAAGCCGCACCACAGGTAGCCCAGGCGAAGCTGCTCACGCGACGCAGCAGGAGGGCGTCAATCTGGTGAGATGCCAGCAAGGATCGAATGAGGGATTGTTTTTGGTCAAATTCCATGGTTCACTTCCCAAAGGTTAGTGAATTGACAAACTCTTCCGCGAACGTGGGGTGGGTGGTCAGCTCAATGTACTCGATCTGGCGAGCGATTTGAGAGGCTGCCCTGCGTTGCGCCGCTGAAACCAACATCTGCATGGCACCGATGCCAGCCGCGTTTCCGACTTGACGGAAACGTTCGAGAGGCAGAGCCGGGAACATGCCGATGCGGATGGCGCTGTTCAGATCCAGGTAAGTGCCGAACGCACCAGCGACAATAAATTGTTCAACGTCGTCTGGCATCAGGCCGGCCTCGTCCATCAGGATCTCGATCCCGGCGCGGATGGCTCCCTTGGCGAGCTGTATCTCTTTAACATCCTCGCGGCTGACCACCAGGTCCCGGCCGTGCCCGGTGGCAGCGGCTGGGACGAGCAGGAACTCGAGCCGGCCGTTGCCCGCCTGACGGAGGCGAGGGTGGCCCTTTTGTAAAACGCCGCGTTGGTCGATGACGCCATTCGCGAGCAGCTCAGAAACAATGTCCAGGATGCCCGAGCCGCAGATGCCGACTGAGGCGACGCTGCCGATGGTATGGGTGCGCACTTCCCCAGCGATGATCTGGACGCGCTCGATGGCGCCCGGAGCGGCACGCATACCAGCATTGATATGAGCGCCCTCGAAGGCTGGTCCCGAGGCGCACGAGCAGCTCAGCATACGGTTCCCCTTGCGCCCAGTCCGCCTGGCGGGTATGCTTAAAGTAATCTCGGTATTGGTGCCGATGTCCAGGGCGATGGTGATCTGCTGAGCCTGGGCGACGTCCATCGCCAGAAGCATGGCTACATGGTCGGCTCCGACGTAACCAGCAATGTTGGGGGGAAGGTAGACCGTCGCCCCGGGAGACAGGCTCAACCCAAGCGCTGCGGCTGGCAACTCGAGTGATTCACCAATGACTGGCACGTAGGGGGAAGCGCCAAGCTGGCGGACAGGTAATCCAGCGAAGAGATGGTGCATGGCGGTGTTACCGACGAATACGGCTTCGACAATTTGCCCCGGTGAGTCACCCACCCCGGAGCAGAGCTGCGCGGCCAGGTGGTTAAGCGTTGCGACCAGGCGGTCTTGTAAGAGCTGGCGTCCGTCTGGATGCTGATCGGCGTGCTCATTGGCATAGGCGATCCGGCTGATAACATCCTCCCCGAAAGCGATCTGCGGGTTCATCGCCCCATCCTTGGCGAGAGTTTCCCCACTGACCAGGTCGACCAGGTAGGCAGCGAGCTTGGTTGTGCCGATGTCGACAGCCAACCCCAGCAAGGGGCTACCGGAGGGCAGAACTGCAACCAGGTTCTTTGCCGCCTTGCCATCGGCGCGGCGTAACGCCAGACGAGCAGACCAATCTTGAGCGCGCAAACCTTCCGATAGGCTTGACAGCACAGGCAAGGCGATGGTTTGAATGACGAAACCCTGCTCCACCAGGGTAGCTTTGAGGCGGGTCGTGTCCGAACGCAGGTCAAAGAGGCTGGGGGGAGAAATGTGGAGATCGACCGGGACGACGACCGGGTCTAAGCCCACCTCGACGCCCTGGCCTTCGACCTGCAGGCGCTGCGGCGTGGTGAGCGATTCGGGGGGGATATCGAGACGCACATCGCTCACCGGGCTGGCCTGGCAGGCCAGTCGGAAACCATCAGCAAGTTCATCCAGACTAAGCTCAGCCTCTTCGACGAGGGTGGGAGGTGAAAGCTCGCCAGTCACCAGGCGCACGCGGCAGGTTGTGCAAGACCCGATCCCGCCACACACGGCGACCAGCTCCACCCCGGCCGCCTGGGCTGCGGCGAGCAGGGTTGACTTGGTTCCTACCTGGACGCGGCGACCGACCGGTTCAAGGTCGATGGTATAGGAGGAGGTAGTCAATCAGAAAGGAGAGATTTCGCCACGCTGACCGCCCGGCTGGCATCTACAGCGTAGCCATCGGCGCCGATTTGGGCTGCATATTGATCGGTGATCGGCGCGCCGCCTACCATGACTTTGAGCGAACTGCGCAGTCCGGCCTCGGTGAGGGCGTCGATGGTGACCTTCATGTTGGTCATCGTGGTGGTAAGTAAGGCAGACATGGCGATGATATCCGCGTCGACGGAGCGGGCTGTCTCAATGAATTTCTGCGGGGTAACGTCTGTGCCCAGGTCATAGATCTCGAAACCGGCGCCTTCCAACATCATCGCCACCAGGTTCTTGCCGATGTCGTGCAGGTCGCCCTTGACGGTACCAATGACTACCTTGCCGGCTGACTTGATATCGCTCTGCTGCAAGTGGGGCTTGAGCAGCGCTAACCCACTTTGCATGGCGCGGGCGGCAATCAACATTTCCGGCACATAGAACTCTCCCTCTTCGAAACGCCGGCCAACTTCGCGCATAGCGGCGATCATGCCTTCGTTCAAGATGATCCCTGGGTTCAGGCCGGAGGCCAGCGCGTCTTTCACTTTTTCCTGAACAAGGGCGCTTTGCCCATCGATCACCCCTGCATAGATATCCTTTAATACTTGGTCCATGATGGTATCTCCTTGATGTGTACTATGATAAGTCTACGCAGTCTATGATTCTATCATCATAAGCTGTTTTAACGCTTTGCCCTGGCTGGAGGATTAAGAAATCGCTCCCAGAGCTGCTCCCTGAGTCGTCCCCCCAATCTCCATACAGCAATCGACGGATCAACACCAGGTCGCCGGCCATGCGCTCGAAGGCCCAGCCGCGGCGGGCTGCCTCGTCCTGGGCGTAGGCCTCAACGGCTGCGCCATCGCCCACACCGAGATCGATGTACACGGCGCGCTGGTAGTGACGCTGCCAGGCGCCCATGACTTCCATCAGGTAATCAGCGTTCTCTCGGCCGTATTTTTCCACATATTCAGCATAGACCGACTGGAGATCAGTATCACTGCCCAAACCCAGGGCAAGTGTAGAACCTTGATCTGAGCTACGTTCGATGTAGTCCTGGGTGTACCAGTAGGTGCCGGGGGATGCCTCGAATTGATCCTGGTAGCGCTGGCGGCTACCCAAGAAGAGGGTGATGCAATCATGGGCACGCGGGATGGCGAGCGGGATCCCGCGGGAGATCAGTCCGGCGGTGGCCTGCCCACACAACCCATAGGCCAGGACGACAGCATCATAGCCCTGAGCGGCGGAGTCATCGATCTGGTCTTGTAGTTGGGTGCGCAATTTGGTGGGGGTGTTGTGCAGACCGCGTTCGAGCAGTACAACATCCACGAGATGAGGGGACTGGGCAGCGCACAGGTAAATCGCCCGTGCTAATACTTCGCAACCGAGGCATTTCAGACGCATGATGTGTTTAAGTATAAGCGAAAAGCAAGAAACATAGAAGAAATCGCCGAAATACCTGTATACTTTATACCTGTATTCCAATCCATGTTCATCCATCTGCACACTCACTCTTATTATTCTTTCCTGAGGGGCTTGGCCTCCCCGGCCGAGCTGGCTCAGGCAGCGGCGACAACCAGCATGGAAGCCCTGGCGTTGACCGATCACCTGGGTATGTCGGGGGCGGTGGAGTTTTATACCGCCTGCCTGGAGGCGGGGGTTAGGCCTATCCTGGGGCTGGAACTCGAAGTGGCTGCCCCAGCCGGTCTGCCGCCCAATGTTGGGAGCCTGGTCCTATTGGCGATGGACTCGGAGGGTTGGGCGAGCCTGTGTCGCCTGAGCAGCACAGCTCACACCCGCCAGGCCTCCGAACAGGCTCGAGCAATCTCCTTTGAGGTGTTGACCAGTGAAGCGCATGGGCTGCTCTGCCTGAGCGGGGGGCGAGTGGGGGTGGCAACCCAGCTGCTCCTGGCGGGGCAACCGAAAGCTGCGGCGGGTTACCTGGGGCAGCTGGCTGAAGTATTCCCAGACCGCCTGTACATCGAGCTGCAAATACAATCCGCACAAGATGGGGTGCTGGCTGCAAAACTGGCCCGGTTGGCGAAGGGGTTGAGCCTGCCGATCATTGCCACAAACCCCGTCTATTACCTGGCAGCGGAGCAAGCCCCCCTGCAGCAGCTGGCAACCGCCATCCGCCTCAACCGCACGCTTTCCGAGATACCCACCGAAGCGGGTGCGCCGCCCGGGTCATACTTCACGACGCCAGCTGAGATGGCCGAACGGTTCTCTTTTTTTTCCACGGCGCTCGCTGCCACGCGGGAAGCTGCCGGGCGATGCCAGCTGGAACTGCGCCTGGACGAGCCACGCTTCCCGGAGGTCTCCTTGCCGCCTGGGATGACTGCTCTGGAGGCTCTGCGACAGAAAGCGGAGGCGGGTGCCGTCCAATTATATGGAAAGATCACTCCAGAGATCCAGGATCGCCTGGGCTACGAACTGGCTGTGATCGGTGAGAGCGGTTATACACCCCTCTTCCTGGTGATGGAGGAGGTGCTTAGACACGCTCGACAAAAGGGCGTGCCGGTCTCGTCACGAGGATCAGCGGCTTCTTCGCTGGTAGCACATTGCCTGGGGATCAGCTCCCCCGATCCGCTGCGTTTAAACCTTTATTTCGAACGCTTTCTCAACCCGGCGCGCACGACGCCACCCGACATCGACACCGACCTGTGTTCACGGCGGCGGGACGAGGTGATCCGCTTCGTTTACCAAAGGTATGGCGCGGAGCGGGTGGCGATGGTAAGCACGATTAACCGCTTCCGGCGGCGATCGGCCTTGCGCGAGACTGCTAAAGCCTGCGGGTTGAACCCGGCGGAAATCAAAACCCTGATTGACCAGCTACCCTACCGCTGGTGGGGACCGAGGGCACTCGCTGCCAGTGAGGAAAATCCCTATGCCGAGCTGGCCAAGCGCTATCCGGCTGGACCATATCAAACCATCTTCAGTCAAGCGGCGGCGTTGATTGGCATTCCGCGGCACTTATCGATCCACCCGGGCGGCGTGGTAATCGCCCCTGGAGCGTTAACCGATCTGGTGCCCATCCAAATGGCTGCAAAGGGTGGGGTAATCACTCAATTCGACTTAGAGTCGATCGCCCGCCTTGGGCTGGTGAAGATCGACCTGCTGGGCATCCGCGGCCTGACCGTGTTGGGAGATGTGGCGGAGGTGATCCAGGCCAGGGATCCCAACCGGTATACTGCCTCCCTGGATGCGCTGGAAAGCATTCCGGAGGATGATGTTGCGACAGCAAACCTGGTACAGGCTGGTAAGACGATTGGATGTTTTCAAATCGAAAGCCCCGGGATGCGTGCTACGCTGAAGGAGATCCAGGCGCGGAGCGTAGACGATATCATGGTGGCGCTGGCATTGTACCGGCCGGGTCCACTTACCGGGGGTTTAAAGGAGGCCTTTGTGCGCCGTCACCGCCGGGAAGAACAGGCGGATTACCTGCACCCGGACCTTGAACCCCTGCTGGCAGATACGCATGGCGTGATCCTCTACCAGGAGCAGGTTCTGCGCATCGCCCATGAGCTGGCCGGGTTGAGCCTGGCAGACGCTGACTTACTGCGGCGGGCGATGAGCCATTTCGATCCTGGGGAGCAGATGCGCACGTTGAAGGAGAAATTCATCGCTGGCGCCTTGGCCCGCAGCGGCGTCCCGCAGGCGGTCGGCGAGCGGATCTGGCAGCTGATGGCCGCCTTTGCCGGGTATGGTTTCCCTAAGGCGCATGCCGCTTCATACGCCCAGGTCGCCTGGCGGGCAGCCTGGTGCAAAACCCACGAACCGGCAGTCTTCATGGCGGCGGTGCTGGCGAATTGGGGAGGGTATTACGGGCAAAGTGTCTACCTTATGGAGGCGCGGCGGATGGAGCTGGTGGTGCGCGCGCCGCACATCAACCACGCCGGTCGCGAGTTCAGCGTACGCTATCTGGAGGGGGGGCCGGTATTGTTTATGGGCTTGGACCAGGTGCGTGACCTGACGCGGCGGGTACAGGTGCGCATCCTGCGCGCCCGGCCTTTCCACTCGCTGGCCGATTTCCTGGCGCGGGTCGATCCCCGGCCGGCCGAAGCCGAGAACCTGATCCGCACGGGTGCATTGGAGGGTTTCGGGACGATCCCATCACTGTTAAGCCAGTCAAAGCGCGGCTGGCGCGGGGGCCAGCTGCCCTTGTTCGAGCTCGATGCAACGAAGGGAATGGAAGTTGAAGAGGACTGGTCGCTGGCGGAGAAGATGGCCGCCCAGGACGCCATTCTGGGCGTTGGTGTGGTAGCCCACCCGCTGGAACTGGTCGCAGCGCAACTCGCGGCGGCGGGAACCATCTCCACCTTAGAGGCGGCGGCGCGCCTCGGCCAGCGGGTCCGCGTGGCCGGGGTGCGCCAGACCTGGCAGCGCAGCCGGATAAGGCGCATGGAAAGCGGGCGCATGGAAAGCGTCTATATAATGGCGTTGGAGGATTTGGATGGAATGATCGAGGTGGTAATTCCCAACGATGTTTACAAACGCTACCGGACAGCTTTCTCCGGAAGCATACCTTTCGTCATTGAGGGAGAAGTCGTGCTGGATGAGGCAGCCGGCGAGCCATTCATCCGGGCGGAGAAAGCCTGGCGGCTAGAGTAAAGATGGATGCTATTTCAGATTTTTTTTGCAAAGCGCAAGCCGGTTTCTTCGTAACCCAGGTGGCGGTAGAACCCGTGCGCCTCTGCCCGATGTAGCCCGCTGGTGATCAGGAGCAGGGATGCACCGCACTCTTTCAGCCAATCTTCGACCGCTTCAAGCAGCATTCTACCGATGCCCTGCCCGCGCCAACCTTTGTCAACCACCAGCCCGCCCAGCCGGCCATAAGGGCCATCGATCTCCAGCCCCAGGGTGAGGTAAGCGCCGACCAGCCCAACCACAGTATGGTCAGTCTCTGCCAGGAATAAAACGTACTCGGGGTGCGCCAGCATCGCCTGCAAGCGGTTTTCCATCTGCGCTGCGGTGGTCTGGTAACCTAACTGGGTCACCATTTGAGCGATGGAAGGTGCGTCGCTCAGCGCGGCTTGGCGAATGAAAACATTATCCATTTAGATTGTCTTTTTCCCCGACAAGTCTTTCCATCATTCTCCGGACAAAATCAACCTCGTCCTGGTTAACCACATGCCCCAGGCCGGGATAGAAGCGGGTGGTCACGACACCATCCAGGCGCTTGAACACTCGTTCGCTCTCTAGAACGCGCTGGCGGGGGATATGCGGGTCCGGGTCGCCACAGCCCAGGAAGACTGGCGTCCCGGCGAGAGAGCCAGAGTAATCGCGCGGTGTACCTGGGGGACCGATCAGCCCACCGCTCAATCCAACCACGCCACCATAGCGCCAGGCGTTGCGGGCAGCATATTCGAGGGCCAGGCAGGCGCCCTGAGAGAATCCAAGCAGGATTGTGCGTTCGACAGGGATGCTAGTGGCAGATAGGCGATCCAAAACCGAAGCGATAGTATCCAGGGCAGAGGAAAGCCAGGGCTCATTCTGCCCAATGGGGGTCATGAAGGGGTACGGATACCAGGTTTGCTCGGCCGCCTGTGGAGCAAGGTACACAAATCCTGGGTGCCCCAGCTCTGCGGCCAGCGACAGGATGCCCTCGGCACTGGCGCCCCGGCCGTGGATCAGGACCATAGCGGCCTGTGCTTGATCGAGTGATGCGCCGGTGGTTAGGATGGGTTGATTTTGGTGAAGGGAATCCACATTTTGGTTTGAGAGCATCGAGCCTAAATGGTTGGTTTTCGGCAGATGTAATGCCTGACTAAAGCCTCGAATCCAAGGGGGCTACTGCTTTTTACTGGCGAGGGTATTATTCAGGCTTGAAGCTGATGGCTGAGAAATTTTAATGCAAGAAGCTGCTGGGTCGACTGGCCAGCAGAGCGGTGTTTACAAAATTAAGCCGCTGCACATTGGATTCCCAGGTGCTATAGGAGAGTGGGTAGGGAACCCAGGGGTTGCCACGATCGACGTTGTATTCTACCAGGATCAGGCGACCGCCGGGTAGCAGGTAACTCCAAACCAAGCGAAGAAAGCTTTCCTTATCTAAAAAAAGACGCCGGACGTGGGGGGAACACGTCCGGCTATCTAAGGAGGGCCACCGGCAAGTCGTCAACACGAGAGTCGCGCTGTACGCACTCAATCCGGCGACGTGACACCTGAATACCAGTAAAAGGGGAGGGCAGATGTCTGAAATTAAATATACACCAATTTGGTCTATTTTGCATTAATTTTATATTAGAATTCCGGATTATATATATCCGAATTTCAACGATTGCCCCCGAGGTGTGTTTAATCGTCCTTTTGCTCGACTCCGAAGAGCTTCAGCCAGGATTCGAGTTCTTCAGGGCTGAGTTTATCTTCGGGCGCGTCTGGCTTAGGCGGTGAGGCTTCCAGGGTCTTTTGCAATTCCTGAGCAAAAGCTTCTGCTGAAAGGACTGTGGCGCGTGCGGCGCGGGCAGCAGCCTGGATCTGATGATCCGAGCTGACCACCGTCCAGTTGCGCGCCGCCTTGCCCAGGCGAACTAATTTCTCTCGGATGGCCTGGTCGGCAGGCACCCCTGCGCGCACGAAACGGGCTGTCACTCTACCAAAACTGCGGGCGCGCGGCACACCCGGTGGGGCATTATCGAAGAATACCTCCACCTGGCGGCGGCTCAGGCGGCAATATTCTCCCAACAGCTCCACCAGCTGCGTCTCGTCGTCGATGGCCTGCAAGCTAAGGCCCGGAATCTTGGGGATCAGGTTATGGCCGTCGATGATCAAAGGCATGGTGTTTTCATTTTGGCTCAACTATGGTTAATATGAATCTGGTAAACTGTGGTCATGGAATTCCCGATCACAGACTTACTCGGTGATGAGCAGAGCGAACGCTGGTTGTTGGAGCATTTTCATCCCGATGGGTTGAAGTGCCCAAAATGCGGAGCAGGCGTAGAAAACAGCTTGAAGTTTCGTCTGGCCCGGAAAAGCAGTTTACAAGTGTATCGCTGCCGAGACTGCCAGGCGGTATACAACTTTTACACCGGCACGCTCTTTGAGCGAAGGCGTTTTCGCCCCCAGCAGGCGGTGTTGTTGATCCGGGGCGTCTTGAAAGGCGAGCCAGCGAACGTCACGGCCGCCGAACTGGAGCTGGATTATATCAGTGTGCTGCAATTGCGCCGAGCCATCCAGGAGCAGGCCAAAACACAGCAAAGTGAACAGCCTTTACCCGATTCTGAAGCCGAAAGTGACGAACTGTTTCAGAATGCGGGGAAAAAAGGAGTAGAACACTTTGATCCGCTCCATCCTCCGCGGCGCAGAGCCAACAAACGACGGGGGCGTGGGGCGTACGAGAACGATCGACCGCCGGTCATGGGTGTCATCGGACGGGGAAGCGGACAGGTGCGCTTGCGGGTGGTGAAGGACACCCAAGCCGCTACGTTGGAAGAGCATGTCCATCGTTTTACCCGGCCGGACTGTCACGTTTACACCGATGAGTACGACAGCTACAACGGCATCGAGCGCCAGCGCTCCAAGGTGGCTCACGGCAAGAAAGAATGGGCACGCGATGATGACGGCGACGGCATTCGCGAAGTGCATACCAACACCGCCGAAGGCATGTGGACCGGCTTACGCAACTTCCTGCGACCCTTCCGAGGGGTCAGCAAGTGCTATCTGGACGGATACATAGCGGTGTATGAATGCCAGGTAAACCTGAGGCGCATTTCGCCTGCGTTGATCTCTGCTCTTGTTAAAGTTCACTTAACAATAGTTGAGCCTTAAAGATTTAAAGCTTCTTGGAAGGGGAAGGGATAACAAAGTATGCATGACTTACCCTTATTGATCAATATTACCCTGGCGCTCGTGGTAGCGTTTATTGGCGGGATCATCGCCCGCCGGGTCGGGCTTCCAACGATCGTCGGTTATCTTCTGGCAGGGATTTCGATTGGTCCATTCACGCCGGGTTTCGTGGGCGATATAGAGACCATCCAGCAATTGGCCGAGCTTGGTGTGATCTTTCTGATGTTCGGAGTTGGCCTGCATTTTTCCTTCAATGACCTCTGGCGCGTGCGCGATATCGCCATCCCAGGCGCTCTGCTGCAAACCGCCCTTGCGACCCTGCTTGGTATTGGCCTGACCCAGCTTTGGGGATGGTCGATCTCTTCGGGAATTGTCCTGGGATTGGCCATTTCGGTTGCCAGCACGGTGGTTCTTCTGCGCGGTTTGATGGACAATTCGTTGCTCAACACTTCCCACGGGCAGGCGGCAGTGGGCTGGTTGGTGATGGAAGACATCCTTTCCGTGCTGATCCTGGTGCTCATGCCTGCTTTGGTTCAAAACATACAGGGTTTTGATTGGAGCTCCCTGGCCATCACGTTGGCGAAGGCAGCTGCATTTGTCATGATCATGTTCTTTGCCGGGGTGCGGCTGATCCCCTGGCTGCTCGAACGCATTGCCCACACTCGCTCGCGAGAGTTGTTTATTTTGGCGATCCTCGCGATCACTTTGGGAACCGCGATGGGAGCTTCTGAGCTGTTTGGAGTGTCCCTGGCGTTGGGGGCTTTCGTGGCCGGTGCAATCATCAGCCAATCCCACCTGAGCCATCAGGTTGGCGCGGATGTGTTTGCCTTCCGAGAAGCGTTTTCAGTCCTGTTCTTTGTCTCCGTGGGGATGTTGGTGAACCCATTGTTCCTGTGGCAAAACCTGGGCCAGGTGGTGTCTTTGACCTTCCTGATTGTGATCGGAAAACTGATCATCGTGATCTTGATGGGGTTGTTGTTCCCACGGCCGGCGCGAACCTTTTTAGTCGTTGCAGTGGGGTTAAGTCAGATTGGTGAATTTTCTTTCATTCTGGGGCAGGGTGGGGTATCTCTCAATCTGTTGGTTTCAAACCAGTATTCCTTGATCCTGGCCGCCGCTCTGATTTCGATCACCGCCAATCCATTCATGTACAGGTTGCTGCCAAGATTAGAAAGATGGTTACAGCAGGTTCCGGGGTTTTGGCAGAAATTAGAGGCGAACAAGCCCTTGCCCGAGATCGACGAGCAGCAGTTGATCGACCATGTGGTGATTATCGGGTATGGCCGAGTCGGGAAGCACCTGGTGGACGTGCTTATGTCGCTCAAGATTCCGATATTGGTGCTTGAATCGGACGTAGAGCGGGTTGAGGCACTTAACGCGGATGACATTGCCACCTTATACGGGGATGCTGCGAATTCGGAGGTAATCACCCATGCCCATTTGGAACGGGCGCGGGCGCTCGTCGTAACCGTTCCTGAAGAGTCCGCAGTGGCCATGATCGTTGCCTCAGCCAGAAATATGAATCCGAATTTACCCATCATTGTCCGGGCCGCCACGGAGGAAGGAGTGCATCATCTAGCCGCGTTAGGAGCCAATCATATCGTCCATCCGGAATTAGAGGGCGGGCTGGAGATGGTACATCATACGCTGCTGCAGCTGGGTTTCCCGCTGCGAGAAGTCCATGAGTATTCAGAATCTGTCCGGCGGGATCGTTATGACATCACGATCAGCTCGAGCGATGAGCACTGCTCCTTGCATGATCTCTTGATTGCAACCGACAGCATCGAGATCACCTGGCTGAAACTGGGAGAGGAAAGTCCTTTAGTCGGAAAAACTTTGCAGGAGGCCGATATCCGTTCTCAGACGGGGGCATCGGTGGTTGCTTTGATACGAGACAACCACCTCATTGCGAATCCCAAATCATTGAATGTGTTCAAGGCCGGAGATCGAGTTGGTCTGATTGGCGAAAAAGAACAAATAGAAAACGCCCGCAATTGGTTGTTGGCCAGTCTTTAGCCGAAAGACCCACAGGATGTAATTTCTTCTAAAATTTGTCCATGTAGTAAAGTAACAAAGTTCACTCAATCAATAGTTGAGCCTTCATTTTAGTTTCAAAGTAGGGCTGCGTCAATGCGAGGATTGTGCTATGATTTGAAAAGTGAGACGTTGGAATCGCTTGTTCTACTACCTGATCATTAATGTCCTGGTATCGGCCTGCACCATGGTGGTGGTGCTCTCGATCTGGGAGCGCACCCACCCGCTGACGACCGACGGGGTCTTGCCCTTCTCACTGGCTAAGCCCACCTTAATCCCTACATTCACCCCTGGCGGTGGGATAGGCCAGACCACTGCAGATACAACGGAAGGTCCCACAACGGGGGATACTACAACCCCGAATCCTTTTCCTGAATCTGCCCAGACCATGCAGGAGTACAAGGTTGAATCGGGCGACACCCTGGGGGCGATCGCTGCGCGCTTCGGAGTGAGCGTACAGGCAATTATCGAAGCGAATGACCTTAGCGACCCGGATCGATTGGAATCTGGGCAAGTGCTGATGATCCCTGTACCAGCAGGGACTCCCGAAGGAACCCCAACCCAGACTCCATTTCTATCCGAAGAGACAGGTACTCCGCCTGCCAGCACGACCCCCCTCCCCCCGAGCGGGGAAGCCAAGGTCGTGATTGAAATAGTGGTGGGCGCTGGAGACCTGGGTTCGGAACGGGTGCGATTGAGTCGCCTCGGCCCGGGTGAAATTTCTCTGGCTGGTTGGAAGTTGGTCGAGGAAGGCGGGAAGGTATTCACCTTCCCCCAGCTGACGCTGTTTGAGGGCGGAGCGGTAGACCTGTACACCAAGCGCGGCCAACTCACGCCGGTGATCCTGTACTGGGGGCTCGACGAGCCGGTCTGGGAGTCTGGGGAGAAGGTAACTTTACTGGACAGCCAGGGGAAAGCGCATGCAACTTACCTGGTTCCTTGAGATGGGGGCAGGGAGCGCGGGTGCCTGGGAGAAGGGACAGGGGTGCAAAGGAGCAAGGGTGCAGGGGAGAAGCGAGAGGGGAGTAAGGGATCAGGGAATAATTACCGTTACTGCTTTTTCGATATTTTGGAGGAGAAGGAATGGCAGGTATGGGAAATATATCAATCGATGAGATCATTCGCCGGGCTATGGAGGCAGGGCAGTTTGACAATCTACCTGGCAAGGGTAAGCCTTTAAACCTGGAAGACAATCCGCATGAAGATCCAGCCTGGCGGATGGCACACCACGTTTTGCGCAACGGGGGTTTTTCCCTTCCCTGGATTGAGACCCTGCACGAGATCGAAACCGGCCTGGAAGAGGCGCGCCTGGCGCTGCGCCGCGTCTGGGCCTGGCGGGAGACTTCCCTCGCCGAGGGGAAAGACCTCGAATGGGTGGAAGCGGAATGGCGGCGGGCTGTGGGCGTCTTCCTGGAGCAGATTATCATGCTCAACAAGCGCATCCAGTCATACAACCTGGATGTACCCAACGATCGATTTCAGAGGCAGCCTTTGAATGCAAAGGGCGAAATAGAGAAAATCATCCTCCAAACCAAATAACGCCAGTAAAGATTGCGTTCCTGAAAAGCATCTGATACACTTGCGAACGAGAGGAAACCCCATGTCGCAAGCCTTCTATCGTAAATGGCGGCCTCGCACCTGGGAGGCGGTCGTCGGTCAAGAGCATGTCATCCAGACCTTACGCAATGCGGTGGCCAGCGAACGCATTGGTCACGCCTACCTGTTTGCCGGCCCGCGCGGTACCGGCAAGACGACCACTGCTCGTATCCTGGCGAAAGCAGCCAACTGCCTGGACCCAGACCTGGCGGTCCGGCCCTGCGACAAATGTGAACACTGCCAGGCTTTGAACGCTGGCCGCTTCCTGGATCTGATCGAAATCGACGCGGCCTCCAACACCAGCGTGGACGATGTGCGCGAGCTGCGCGACAAGATCAATTTTTCTCCCAACCAGGGGCGGTATAAGGTATACGTGGTCGACGAGGTGCACATGCTCTCCACGGCCGCGTTTAATGCTTTGCTCAAGACGCTGGAGGAGCCGCCGTCGCACGCCATCTTTATCCTGGCGACGACCGAAGCCCATAAAATCCCGGCGACCGTGCTCTCGCGCTGTCAGAGGCATGAATTTCGGCGCATCCCAGTGACAGAGATCATTGCCTACCTCAAAGAACTGGCAGCGCAAGAGAAACTGCAGGTCGCCCCGGAAGCCCTGGGATTGATCGCTCGTCAGGCGACCGGCAGCTTGCGTGACGCTATCTCTTTACTCGACCAGCTGGCTTCTACCGGCCAGGAGATCAGCCTTGGGCTGGCGCAATCCGTGCTCGGGACAGCAGCCAGCCAGGCCGTGATGGCGGTTGTCGCGGCCTTGATCGCCCACGATCCCGCGGCTGGTCTTGACCAGATCCACCAGGCGCTGGATTCTGGAAGCGATCCCCGGCAATTCGCCCGCCAGATAGTGGATTACCTGCGCGATCTGTTGCTGATCCGTATGGGCAACGCCGACCAGGTGGACGCCACCAAAGAAGTGCGCGCTCAGATGGCTCAGCATGCCCAGACCTTCACCACCCCCGAGCTGTTGCGGGTGATGCGGGCGTTTAACTACGCCGCCATCGACGCCCGGGCGACCTGGCAACCGGCCCTGCCCCTGGAAATCGCCTTTGTCGAATCCTGCGAAGCGCCGCCCGAATCTGCCCCGGAAACACCCCCCTCTTACAGTCCACCCATCCCAGTCAAGTCCCAATCGCAATCGGTCAAACCGATAAGCACACCCCAGACACCAGCACCCCAAAAAGAGACGAAAGGTACACCCACCCCCGAAGAGGGACATGCTGTCCAGGCACTGAAGGAGAATTGGCCGCAGGTACTCAGCCTGGTCCGCCAGCAAAATCCGAATACCTACGGTCTGCTGAACTCCTGCCAATCGCGCTTCTTGGATGGCAAGGTGTTAACTCTGGGTTTTGCCAGCGATCTCTTGAAGAACCAGATGGCGAAAAAAGAGAATCTGGCACTGGTGCAGCAAGCGCTGGCGGAAGTCCTGGGGATTGAGATCGCTATCCGCTGCGTGATTAACACCGCTAAACGAACCACGATCCCGACGGAGGTGGATGACAACGGCATGGTGGCAGCCGCCCTGCGTGACCTGGGCGGTGAGATCGTCGATATCCAATAAAGGAGGATACAAAGAATGGCAAAAGGATTTAAAGGCCCCAAAACACAAGGCCCTGCGAGCGGCTCCATGGGCATGAAAGGACAGCTCCAGCAGCTGCAGAAACTCCAGGAACAAATCGAGCTAACCCAGGCTCAGCTGGCCGAAGAAACTGTCATGGCCACCGTGGGGGGCGGTGCGGTTAAGGTGACGGTAACGGGCGACCAACGCTTGCAGGCGGTGGAGCTCGCCCCGTCCCTGCTCGAGGAGGCGGACGTTGAGATGCTGCAAGACCTGATCCTGACAGCGGTCAATACCGCCCTGGAACAATCGCGCCAGCTGGCGGCTGAGCGACTGGGACCATTGGCTGGGGGGCTACCTTTCTAAACGTTTGATCGTTCTATGATTCTTCCGCCCCCGATCCAGAACCTGATCAATGCCCTGGCACGCTTGCCAGGGATCGGTCCTAAAACGGCTTCCAGGTTGACTTTTTTCCTTCTCAATGCCCCGGATGATCTGGCGCGCAACCTGGCCGAAGCCTTGCTGGCACTCAAAAGCGACACCGCCTCCTGCCAGGTGTGTTTCAACATCACCGTGGCAGGGCGGAGCGAGTGTGAGATTTGCGCCAGCCCTGACCGAGACCAGGGGCTGATCTGCGTGGTGGAAGAACCGCTGGATGTAATTGCCCTGGAGCGCACAGATGGTTTCCGTGGGCGTTATCATGTGTTGCATGGGGCACTTTCGCCGATCGAGGGGATTGGGCCGGAGGATTTGAAAATCCGCCAATTGTTGGAACGCGTGCGTGCGGGCGGTATCCA
>Ga0209642_10001144_pt1 | contig 17528 bp, 19 predicted proteins | sample RifCSP19_2_FD_184025 | JGI IMG/M metagenome (GOLD analysis project Ga0209642, IMG submission 184025) | Soil microbial communities from Rifle, Colorado - Rifle CSP2_sed 19_2 (SPAdes) (version 2) | ecosystem: Environmental > Terrestrial > Deep subsurface > Rock core/Sediment | place: Rifle... | reverse complement strand
ACAGGCTGTGAATCTGTTGCACTCATGTGGCATGAGGCACAGGTCGGATATAGATAGTCCTTTCCAGCAATCCATTTATCCTTCGGATTGGAGAGGTTCATCTTATCTTTGTTGGCATAATACAGGAACCCGTGCTTGCTTTCGGTATATATCTCAATTTGTGGATGGTCAGGCCCCATATGGCATCTGCCGCAGTTTTCAGGCTGTCGTGCCTGAGCTATAGAAAAACTGTGCCTTGCATGGCAGGCAAGCTATAGAAAAACTGTGCCTTGCATGGCAGGCAGAGCATGAGCCTTTTGAACCATCAGGATTTATCCTGCCCATGCCTGTGTTTGGCCATGTATCTGGGTCTAATTTCCCATTTGCCAAAACCTTCACTTCACTGCCGTGGCACTGCCTGCACCCAGAAGTGGCAGCAGCCGGACCTTCAACAATACTTCCAAGGACATTATCCATCGAGCCGATAAATTTGGCTGCCTGAGCATGATGGGATTCCTGAAATTCTTTGCTTGCATCCTCGTGGCATTTGCTGCAGTCCTTTGGCGACACTATTGTGGCAATTAAAAAACCCTCGTGTTTATATGCATCAATATCTTTCTCTTCTGCCTTATGGCATTCAATGCACCCTATCCCCTTTTCAGCATGGCGGCTATGCTTCCAGTCGTTTACCTGCCCTTCCCCTATGCCTTTCTTGACATGGCAGTCAATACACTTTTTATTATTGGCAGAAATATACGGTCTTATCTCATCTTTGCTCGCCTTTACCTCTACATAGCCGACTATGGTGAGGGCTATGAAGAGGATGAGGCTCAATGCCCCGATAAAATATTTCATAAGATTGAAATCCTTTGTCTGCATTTTACCTCCTCTTCTTTTATTAAATCACCACATTCCAGAGAGTCAATATTGCAAAAATGAGAACTGCTGCGCTTCCGATAACTATATTTACTCTCCCCATATCAAACCCCCTCTCTGTAAGAAATCTATCTATATATGGGTAAGAGACAAAAACCACACAAAAGAGTAAAATCCCGAATAACGCAGGCTGCCTCGGCGCAATGGTTATCCATTTATATACAGCAGAAAAATACCACGGCGGTGCAACATTTGATGCAACCTCTAACGGATTTGCCATTTGCCCGATGGTCGGCGGAAATATCATAACAAGGTTAACTATGAGTATAAGGAGACCGACTGCGATAAGCCCCACCTTCATTGCATGTTCAGGATAAAAAAGGTGTTTGCCTTCTGAGCCCTCCACCTTTTCAAAACCCAGAACCGTTATTGCAATAATGTGGCTGCCTATCAGGAGAATCAAGAGCAGAGGCAATAATTTGGTGTGGAGGTCATAAAGACGGAGAAGGGTAAGCTCTGACACCTCCGCACCACCCCTTAAAAGATAGGCAAGCGGGGGGCCGAAAAGGGGCATCTCTTCTGCCATATTCATTACAACTGTCATGCCCCAATATGATACTTGATCATAGACAAGCGAGTAACCTGTAAATCCCATTGCAAGGATTGTAAAAAAGAGCATTGTACCTATCAGCCATTTCAATTCTCCCTGGGTTTTATAAGCACGGGTCACAAAAACTCTGACAAGATGAAGGAAAAGGGTAAATATCATCAGGTTGATTGATATCTTATGCAGACCCCGTATAAACCAACCGAGGTATACTTCACTGGTTATAGCCCTGACACTTTCGTACGCCCTTTCTGAAAATGGTATATAATAGAATGTCATAAGGATACCTGTAGCCGCTGCTACAAGAAAAAGAATTAAAGGTGTTGCGCCCATACAGTAAGAAAAACTATACATGTGGTCAGGGACTTCTTTCTGTATAAAGTCAATGGCCCTGTCCTTTAAGGATTTTTCTTTTATCCTTTCAATGGTTGTTTCCATAAAATTGCCTCCGTGTTTAGCAGAGAGCAAGGAGCAGAGGGCAAAAACTTTCTACTCTTTGCCCTATGCTCTATGCCTTTATTTTCACATAAATATTTTCCCCCTTGGTAATGACCGGGAATCTGTCAAGCGGACGTGGTGGCGGTCCGGCAATATTTTTGCCATTCCTGTCATACACACCCTGATGGCACGGACAAATAAACTGCTGTTTGGCTTTATCCCAGCCCACCAAGCAGCCAAGGTCTGTGCACTTTCTTGAAAATGCAACAAGGCCTGCATCTGTCTTAAGAAACAATATTTTACTCCCGGCAATCTCCATAGGCATTGCATCACTCTTTGAAAGCTCGTTGACGGTACCCACCAGTATCTCTTCAAACCTCTTTGCCTTGACCGTAGGGCTCAGGAACTGTAGAAATCTGAGGCCAAGCGTACCAAGCCCAAAACCGAGCCCTACTGCCATAAATGCGCTGCTCAGAAACTTTCTTCTGGATATATTATCGTTGATAACCCCCATCTATACACCTCCTATCACGCTTAGCGTGACCTAAACAAAAAACGCCTTCTATCCGGGATATTTCTATTTCCCAAAAAGAAGGCGTCTTTGCCTATTGATTGGGGGCAGATTTCAAATCTGTCCCCAGATACTGCGATGTATCTGTCTTATTATAGTTATCAGTTTGGAGTTAGGAGTTCGTAGTAAAAATCAGAAATCTACCGCTCTGTCTCCGAACTCCGAACTTATTACTCCGAACTAAGAAGAATACCCGCTTTCACCATGTTGAGTGAGATCAAGACCTTCTGTCTCTTCTTCTGATGAGACCCTTAACCCCATTGTCCAATCAAGAATCTTTAGCAAGATTACTGTAACAACAAGTGCATACGCCATTGTTGCAAGTACCGCAATAATTTGTTTGCCAAGCAGGGCCGGATTCCCAAAGAAGAGACCGTCAGCACCTGCTGAGTTTATAGCAGTTGTTGCAAAAAGCCCTGTCGCAATTGCCCCCCAGGTACCACCAACACCATGCACACCAAAGGCATCAAGGGAATCATCGTAGCCGAGGAGCGGTTTAACAAGGCTTACGGCCATATAGCATATTATCCCGGCACCAAAACCTATTACTATGGATGCCATAGGGCCTACAAAACCGGATGCTGGTGTAATAGCAACAAGACCGGCAACCGTGCCTGATGCAGCACCAAGGATAGTAGGCTTACCCCTCTGTATCCATTCTGCAAATATCCATGCCAGTGCCGCTGCAGCAGCTGCGGTATTTGTTACCACAAAAGCACTTGTTGCAAGGCTGCCAGCTGCCACGGCGCTGCCCGCGTTAAAGCCGAACCATCCAAACCATAGAAGCGCCGCACCCAAAACCGTCATGGGCAAATTATGCGGAGCCATAATCTCAGTCATGTATCCTTTGCGCTTTCCGATAACAAGGGCAGCGACAAGCGCTGATACACCGGAGCTTATATGAACTACAGTGCCGCCGGCAAAGTCCAGTGCACCCATATTTCTGATCCACCCCCCCACAGCCCATACCCAGTGGCAGATTGGGTCATAGACCAGAGTTGCCCAGAGTATGGTAAAAACAAAGAATGTTGAAAATTTCATCCTCTCCGCAAATGCTCCTGTAATCAGGGCTGGTGTAATCACCGCAAACATCATCTGAAATATCATAAATGCCTGGTGCGGGATTGTGGCCGCATAATCAGGATTAGGTTCAAGACCAACGCCATTCAGCCCCAGCCATTCCAAGCCGCCGATAATTCCACCCTTATCAGGTCCGAATGCAAGGCTGTACCCCCATAACACCCATTGGACGCTTATAATGGCAACAACGACAAAACTGTGCATAATTGTTCCCAGGGTATTTTTCCTACGCACCATACCGCCATAGAAAAGGGCAAGGCCGGGGGTCATGAGCATAACAAGTGCTGTTGATACCAACACCCATGCTGTATCGCCTGTATCAATCTTTGGCGGCGCCGGAGCTGGCTGCGGGGCAGCCTCAGTTGCAGCAGGCTGACCCATAGGCATAGGGGCCTCTTCTGCCATAACAGATATTGGTACGAAGAGATATGCCAACAACATTATTGCTATTATTATTTTATTGGTACGAAGAGATATGCCAACAACATTATTGCTATTATTATTTTTCTAAACATTTCACTCCACCTCTTTATCTCTTTGTTTGATTTAAAAATAAAAACACCTTTCATTTTGAGAAACTATATTTTTACATAAATGGTTTGGTTCCCTTCAAGTTTTTATCAAATATTGCCTTTTATGTTGCTCCCAAAAGAAGGCAGCTTACTATATAGCCCTTATTCTATCTTCTCCTCCAACTATATGGTATGCCTCAACACCATGCTCACCTATGTCAAGGCCCGTTATTTCTTCTTCCTCACTTACCCTTAGACCAATAACAGCCTTTATAATATACCAGGCAACAATACTAATCAGAAAGGTAAAGAGCCCTATGCTGACGATACCCACTATCTGCGCAAAGAACAGCTTTGTTTCGCCAAAGAAAAGTCCGTTCCCTGTCGTACCCGGCATAAATCTGTCTTCGGCAAACAAACCCAGAGCAAATGTCCCAAATGTCCCGTTTATCAGATGGACAGACAATGCCCCAACCGGGTCATCTAACTTTAATTTGTCAAACATTATAACAGCCAAAACAACTATGACACCTGCTATAAGGCCTATAATCAGGGAGCTTGGCACGCTCACAAATGCACAAGGGGCAGTTATAGCCACAAGACCAGCCAAGGTACCGTTTAATATCATGGAAAGATCAGGTTTGCCCAGCATAAGCCATGCTGTAAGTGTGGCGGTTAAGGTAGCGGCAGCCGCTGCCATATTGGTAGTTAGGGCTACTCTGGCAATAGCATTGGCATCTGCAGACATGGTAGATCCTGGGTTAAATCCAAACCAACCAAGCCAGAGTATAAGCGCCCCAAGTGTGGCCGTAGACATATTATGACCAGGTATTGGATTTACCTTTCCATCCTTTGTATATTTCCCTATCCTCGGCCCTAAAACAATTACACCTGCTAAAGCTGCCCAACCGCCTATAGAATGAACTACTGTAGAACCTGCAAAATCAAACATTCCCATCTTTGCCAGCCAGCCGCCGCCCCATATCCAGTGACCGCCTATAGGATAGATGATACCCACTATGATGAATGAGAAAATTATAAAGCTTAAAAATTTTATCCTTTCCGCCACAGCACCTGATACTATCGTAGCTGCTGTTCCTGCAAAAACCAGCTGGAAAAAGAATTTTGCATAAAGCGGAACACCAGTCCAGTTCATTGAAGAGTAGACGCCTTTGTACGCATCTCCTGTAGCAGGGCTGTTATCAGCCCCAGTGAGCATAAAAAGTCCTTGTATCCCAAAAAATGGGTTTCCATCTCCAAACATAATCCCCCAGCCTATAATGTAAAAGGCTATAGAGGCTATGGCAAAGACAACAAAGTTTTTAGCAAGGATATTTACTGTATTCTTTGCCCTGCATAACCCTGATTCAACGAGAGCAAATCCTGCGTTCATCCAGAAAACAAGGAAGGCTGTAACCAAGACCCATACTGTATCCAGAGCAACCTTATTTATTGATACTACCTCATCCAAGCTCGGTCCTGTCTGTGCCGGCGGCGCAGCCTCAGTTGCAGCAGGCTGACCCGCAGGGGTAGGAGCCTCTTCTGCAAAGACTGTTATCGGCATGATAAGATATGCCATAAGCATCATTACTGTTATTATTTTTTTTAACATCTCCTTTGTCCTCCTTACTTTATAATTCAAAACTCCTAACTGTAATTACAGCGCCTCTTTGCCCTTTTCGCCTGTCCTTATCCTTACCGTTTCTTCTATCGCTGATACAAATATCTTGCCGTCACCGATCTTGCCTGTCTTCGCAGTAGTTTGGATTGCATCAACAACCTTTGCTGCCATCTCCTCTGTCGTAACAACCTCTATCTTCACCTTTGGAAGAAAATCAACTGCATATTCAGCGCCCCTGTAAACCTCTGTGTGTCCTTTCTGCCTGCCAAAACCCTTTACCTCAGTAACCGTCATACCTTCAATATGAATATCATTCAGGGCCTTTTTGACTTCATCAAGTTTAAACGGTTTTATTATCGCCTCGATCTTTTTCATCGGATTCACCTCTCTTTATAGCATTTAGCAATCAGCGGTCAGTTTTCAGCTTATGCGGTCGCTGAAGGCTGATAGCTTTTTAGAAATTTATATCCAGTTGTGTTGTCCAAACCCACTTGATGTCCGGGTTGGCTATTGCCATTATCGGCTCATTAAACCAGACAGGTCCTGTAAGGAGGCTTATATCTCTTGTAAAGAAGTGATATATGCCAAAACCACCGGCGCCGACTACATTCTTTCCACTTTGATAATCAGCAGCAAATATCCATTTGTTATATTCGCCCTTGTCATCTTTTGTTGGCATGAAACCTTTATCATAACCAATCATAAATCCTGTGTTTTCCTTGTTCCCGTCTTTATTCAGAAGGAGCTTATCATTTCCAGAATAGCCGCCTACGTGAATGCGTCCAAGATTCATTGGAAGTGTCTTTCCGACTATCACATGCATAATGTCCTGATCTGTTCTTGAGGCCCCTCCATCCCTCTTGGTTCCCACGTTATATATCCCGATATTCAGGGCAGGCGAACCTTCAAAGAGCGCATTTTCTGGCGTTCCAAGCTTTGCATTGAAATAAACTGGCTCTGTAGCCGGCTCGAGAAGGTCTATACCGACCTCCAGTTGAAGCTTTTCGTAAGGAAGCACCCCAATGGTAAGCCCGATATCGGTTGGCAGATCTCCGGTTTTCCCAGTATCCCCCCCCAGGGTAAAATAATTATCTATACCGATGTGCCATACCCCGTACGGCTGGATGTCCGATGTTGCAGGCGACCAGTATGTGGTGGACGGCGTTGCCATTGCCGTATTCCAACCTCCTGCAAATAGAATTGCTGTTGCAATTGCCAGTGCTGTTGTTATTTTTTTCATTTTCCTGCTCCTCCTTGTGTTTTTTTTAAAAAATAAAGGCACCATCCCTGGGGACATATTTGAAATCTGTCCCCCAAAAAGGCGCCTTTGCCTTATTCTAAAATCACAAGGACACATCTTTGTATCCTTATGCTTGTGTATCTGCAACTCTGATGCCAAAACCTAAAAATCAGTGTTTTCAAGGCTAAAGCCTTGAGTTACGGTTGTAACTCAAACCTTTAGGTTTGAAATTTGCTTAAGTTTTAATCATCAATGCCTATCTATTTAGCGGTTGGCAAGCAAAGCAAGAAACCGCAAAAAGACTATCTCGCCATAGTTATGGATGGTTTCTATATGTTCCGGCGTATCTTTCAAAATCTTTTTCGGATTGATGTATGCCTTTACTGAAGCCAGTTCTTTGTCGTTCACATCTATCCATTCTTTTATCATCTCCTCTGTTACCTCAGTCGTTCACATCTATCCATTCTTTTATCATCTCCTCTGTTACCTCAAGGTGAAACTGCAGGCCATACGCATTTTTACCAACCTTTATTATCTGGTGCGGAAATAATTCTGACAATGCAAGGCGTTTGCTATTTTCAGGGATGTCAAATGTATCGCCGTGCCATTGAAGGGCTGTAAACTCCTCAGGCAGCCCGATAAACAACCCATCCCTCTTTCCCTCATCAGTCAATTCCACCTTATACCAGCCTATCTCTTTTTTCTTGCCTTTATAAACATCAGCGCCTGCGGCCTTGGCCAAAAGCTGTGAGCCGAGACATATACCAAGTATCGGAATATCATTCTTAAGGGTATTTTTTATAAGCATCAGTTCATCTTTTATGAAAGGATAAACATCTGCCTCATAAACACCCATGGGCCCGCCAAGGACGATAAGACCGTCATAGCCGTTGATTTCTCTGGGTATCCGTTCGCCCTTAAATATCTTTATGAAATCTGCTCCGATTCCCTTTTGTCTGAGGGCCTTTTCTATTATCCCCAGTCCCTCGCTCTTTACATGCTGCAACACAAGGATTCTTGCCATCACTTTTTCCCTTCCAATGCTGTAATCAGTATCTCTGCAATCTCTTTCATAGGCCTTCTCCTGTCCATGCTGATTTTCTGAATTCTTGAAAAAGCCTCTTTTTCTGTAAGCCCCTCTTTTTCCATCAAAAGCCCCTTTGCCTTTTCTACCACCTTTCTTGCCTCAATTGTTCCCTTTAAATCCATATTTTCCTTAAGAACAGACTGAAATTCATTAAATCTTGATATGGCAAGTTCAATGGTCGGTAAAAGGTCCTCTTCCCTTATTGGCTTTACAAGATAAGCCATAACACCTGCCTCTATAGCCCGCCGAATAGTCTCCTCATCTTTTTTGCCAGTTAGAAGGATAATAGGAGTCGGTCTCAATTGATTGATTGCTGTTACAGCCTCAATGCCGTCCATCCCCGGCATCTTCACATCCATAAGAATTATATCAGGGAAAAATTTTTGCATGAGTTCCAACGCATCCAGGCCACTCTTGCCTTCACCAATAACGTCACAGCCAATGTCTGTTAAAAGCCCCTTTAATACAAACCTCTGGTCAGCGTTATCATCTATGATTATTATTTTTCTCTTTGTCATATTATCTTTAAAGATAGCAATTATAATGCCAAAAGAATCTGGCAATAGGCAAGAGGCGACAGGCTAAAGGAAAAATAAGGAGATATGCTTTATATTCTTATGCATAAATTTACGAGTGCATGTAGCTTGGTGATTTTATATTTGGCAGGTGTGTAGAAAAATTGAGCAGCTGATTAAAATCAAAGAGTCATAGAGTCAAAGTTTTTTCTCTGATACTCTGACTCCTTGACTCTCTGATACTTTATAGCTAGTTTTGAGTTTTGATTTCTCATGGACGAATTAAACCTATCTGCAAAGCTTCCCATACAACTCCACATACCTCTTTGCCGACCTTTCCCATGAAAAGTCCTGCTGCATTCCTTTCTGGACAAGTTTTTTCCATTCCTTTTTATCTGCAAAAATCTGCATGGCATCTTTTATCTTTGCAGTAAGCGCCTTAGAAGAATATTCATTAAACTTAAATCCATTGCCTGTCGGTTCATCCGAAAATCCCCCCATCCCCCCTTTAGTAAAGGGGGGTGAGGGGGGATTTTTATAATCCTGAATCGTATCATCAAGCCCGCCTGTTGCCCTTACAATAGGAATGGTACCATATTTTAAACTGTATATCTGATTTAAACCGCATGGCTCATACTTGGACGGCATGAGGAACATATCAGAGCCTGCCTCTATCTTATGGGCAATCTTATTGTCAAAGGTAATCTTTACGCCGAGTTTCTTTGAATATTTTTTTGCAAGCCCTTCAAACAAATTGTGATATTTTCTCTCTCCTGTGCCGAGCACAACCATGCCTAGATTCATGGCCATCAAATCTTCCATTGCCTGCGAAAGTATGTCAAAGCCCTTCTGGTCCGCAAACCTTGATATGATGCCAATAACAGGCGCATCATCGGGCAGATTGAGGTTATACTCCTTTAAAAGATCTTGCCTGCACTTTGCCTTGCCGCTTAAATCTTTGTAATCATATTTTGCAACTATGAATTTATCCTTTTCAGGGCTCCAGTCGTCATAATCAACGCCGTTCAGCACGCCAAAAAGATTTTCTTTCTTTGCCTGCAACACGCCTTCAAGGCCATAGCCGAATTCAGAGGTCTGAATCTCTTGAGAATATTTTTCACTTACTGTTGTAATCAGGGGTAAAGGTCTCCGGCAGAAGGCCTGTTAATTGAAAATGGGATTTTGGAAATTGTCCCTGATAAGCAATGTTGTGGATTGTAAATACAGTTTTAGTATCTACAAAGAATGGATCATTTTTATAGATGGTTTTTAGAAATGTCGAGATAAGGCCTGTCTGCCAATCATGGCAGTGGATGATGTCGGGTTTGAAATCCAGCTTTTTTACTGCCTCTATGACTGCCCGTGAAAATACTATAAACCTCTCTGCATTATCAAAGTAGTCGCCCTCGGGCATGGTGTATAGATATTTCCTGTCATAATATTCATCCCTTTTGAGAAAGTATGCTGGCACATCATTGGCTGAACTCTGGAATACAGGCACACTTAATTCTCTAAAACCCAACGGCACAGAAACCTGAATGCCGGTGTCTTTGATTTCAGTTTTTTCTCCTGACTCCTGTATCTGCCTGTAAAGCGGCATAATAAGCCTCACCTCGCAGCCAAGGCCTTTAAGAACTTTTGGCAATGCGCCTGCCACATCCGCCAGTCCCCCTGTCTTTGCAAATGGTATCGCCTCTGGTGTAGCTATCAGGACTTTAATAGGTTTCATAGCGCCCTCCATGTCAGCAATTATACATAATATATTTTGCAATGCAACTTTAAGTTATCATGGTTCGCAAAGGTAACCCTTATGACAATGTGGTGGCCGAGAGCTTTATTAAGACCTTAAAAACCGAGGAAGTCTATCTTTGGGAGTACAATACCCTTGCTGATGTGGAGAAGAGACTTCCCTATTTCATAGAACATGTATATAATCAAAGACGTTTGCATTCATCCCTGGGGTATAGACCACCGGATGAATTTGAGAGAATATGGTTAAAAGCCCAAAAACCCCTGCCTGGTTGCTCTAACCTGATATGTCCAGTCTTAGGGGCGCAGTCCTCACAGCCAGAGGAAGTGAAACATGGTTGTACATAAGAAAAAAGTTTTATTCATAACAACGGGCGTAATCACGCTTGTATTCTTTGCGATCATCCTCGCTCTCCTGCTCAATATACAAGCCTTTATACCGCAGATCGAGGCAGCCGCGTCGAATGCTCTGGGAATGGATGTCCGGATCAGAGGCAAAATGGGCATCGCTCTCTTTCCGGGTTTCGGCATATCGCTGAAGGACATCAGCGTGCAGAACGGGGGAGTGGATGTAATTACCATTGAGAAGATGAGGATAGGGCTGAAGCTCATCCCCCTCACGAGGCACGAAGTCCAGATAAGCCGGGTCGGGCTTATCAAGCCGGTCTTCTCCATAGTTCGGTATAAAAACGGGATGTTCAATTTTGAAAAACCGGGACGCATGCTATCGGGAAAGCCCCTTGCTGTGAAAAAGATATCTATCTCTCAAGGGAGATTTGTTTATACTGATGAAAGATCCAGCGAGAAGATAGAAGTAGACGACTTCGATGTGACTATACGAAATCTTTCGCACAGCGGGACGAATAGCGCGGACCCATTTAAGAACATCTCATTGACCGGGGATATCAGATGCAAGACACTTAAGATCAACAACTTCACCCTGACAAACCTCGTCATGAGAACAGCAGGGGGAAACGGAATATTCGATATAAACCCGGTTAGTATGAACATCTTCAGCGGGACCGGGAAGGGGAGCATTCATGTGGACGTGACGGGGGCGTCGCCTCATTACCGGGTAATCTATACTCTTAGCCGGTTCAGGATAGAAGAGCTTCTTCAGAAATCCTCGCTCAAGAAAATCCCCCAGAAAATTATGGAGGGGCTGACCAACTTTTCCGCGGACCTGACGGCAAAGGGGAAGAGCGCCGATGAGGTGAAGCGGTCGCTTAACGGCGACCTTTCTTTGAACGGGGAGAACCTTATGCTCTACAGCATCGATATCGATGCCCTTATCCCGAAGTACGAACGAAGCCAGAACTTCAACCTCGTGGATGTAGGGGCGTTCTTCCTTGCGGGCCCCTTCGGCCCGGTGCTCACCAAGAGCTACAATTTTGCAAGCCTGTACGAAGAGTCACAGGGCGGAAAAGGGCTCATCAGAAAACTCGTCTCGGTCTGGAAAGTAGCCAACGGCATTGCCGAGGCAACCGATGTGGCCCTTGCCTCAAAAAAACACAGGATCGCCATGAAGGGTGGATTGAACTTCAACAACGACCGGTTTGTCGACGTAACCGTAGCGGTCCTCGATAAACGAGGGTGCGCTGTTTACAGCCAGAAAGTACACGGGCCGTTCCGTAAACCGCAAATAGAGAAGGTAAGTGTCTTTAAGTCAATATCGGGGTCCGTGTTGAACGCGCTGGAGGATGCGTGGAAATTCATTCAGAGTGAAGAGTGCGCGGTATTTTACTCAGGTTCGGTAGCTCAGCCGGAGGGGTAACAGTTTGACTCTATGCATGCCGTTACCATAAATAACGGATAGATCCTGGGTATAACGGATTACAAGAAAACAGCAGGCGTATGCGCCTTCAGAAGGGTGAAAGCAGGTATGAATCATGGTAATCAATGGCAGAGGCTATTGGAAATCCAGACGCAATTGATACAAAGAAATTGCACATAAACCTTCACGGGGACAATAGCCCTTTAATAAATTTGGAAGAAAGACGAATTATGAAGGTCGACAAGACCGCGGGAGTTCTTAATACGCTAACATCCTCACTTCTTCACTTCAAGGTTCTTCTCAGTCTGCACTATGATCTCTGTCGCCGTGGCTTTGTCCTTAAAGAAGACCCCCTTTGCAGCGTTAACCTCGATGCTCGTCGCGGTCGGCGTTACCTTCTCAAGCTCGATGTATATATCAAGATTACCTGTGACCGCCGTAACGCTAACTTTACCCTCCTACGCTAACTTTACCCTCATCTGCCATGCGCTTCGTCTCTTTTATGTCCATCTTTTTAAGCGCCTTATGGAGTGCGGCCTCGACATCGGCAACAGGGTAGCTGATGGTCTTGTATGCGATGTTCGTGAATGTATAGTTTACGCCAGCCGCGCCGCCGCTTACTGCTGCGGGGACGGCCAAACCCATCATAGCGCAGCCTGAAAGCGCCAGAATGAGGCATAAAAGGGTGGATAGTTTAAAGAAACTTTTAACTAAGTTTGCCATGTTGGCTTATGAATAAAACTTTTCCTCTGCTCAAGAGATATTTAATTATAGCAGAAATTCCATGTTGTCAAGGCCATGAGATATTGATAACACTCCGTGGCAAGAGCGCGAATGACTGAGGCTAAGCGGGCTGGGAAGGCTTGAAGGCAAGACCAAAGGGCGGCACAGCCTACCCCACAAAACTACGATGAGACAGGAATTAAGAATATTAATGACGGCCTTAAATAGACATAATGCTTATGTAGTATTATTATAATAATATCGGTTCACCTGAAAAAGCACGCACGTGGCAGCTCAAACGCTCAATCTTTCTCTCCCTCTGTTATTTTATATACGTACAATTTGGCAAGAGGTTGACTTGTAAGTCAATAACTCCCGAGGGCTAATGAGGCCTTCGGAGTAAAAGAGTTCAAAAGGCAACAAAAAAAAGAGAATGTATCATGAAAGCAATATATTTTGTAGCTCTGAGGGTGGCCGCGGTGGCTCTGCTGGTGACCGGTGTACCTGTGCACGCATCCAAACTCGTCAACGACACAAACGGCGTGAAGTGCGTAAAGAACTACTTGACCATCGAGTAGTTTGAGTCGAAGACCAAAGAGACTGCCGGAACGTTGCCGGCTGGTACGGAAATGCGCTGACCGGTAGTGAATCTAAAGCAAATTGAAAGGAGGATCATATGTTGTGGACGATCGCTGTGGTACTGATAATTCTGTGGTTGCTGGGGCTGGTGAGCAGTTACACGATGGGTGGGTTCATCCATATTTTGCTTGTCATCGCAATCGTTGTAGTGTTGATCAGAATCATTCAGGGGCAAAAAATCCTTTAGCCGACGGGAGGTCTTAAACCCAACCCGGACAAGCCCGTTTGCACGTATACGAGAGGATAGTATTAAGGGGTCAATTCTTGACAGGCTGTTGAAAAACACCACTTCGGCTAAGCACTGTTTTTGAGTGCGCTAATGATCGAGGGGGTGTTTGTCCATGACTGCACAGAATAATTCTCAGGGGGAATCCGCTTCCTTGTCATCGCGGCAGCGCTCGTGATCATCATCGGGGGCATCTCTAAACCTATGGGCGAGAAGTTAATGGCTTTAACCCTGAGAAATCTCAAAATCCATTTTTACCTTCTCTAAAGTCTCTTTATCCAGAATCAAGTCCACCGCTGTCAGCGCCAGGCATCTTGCGCCTTCCATTATGGCATTTTTGCCATCATCGGTAATGGTTGCATCTGCAAATTCCCTGGTATGTATATTTATGTCCCGTTTAAGCAAAATATGCGGATGGATTGTGGGCAAAGCCTGAGATACATTGCCAATGTCAGAAGAGCCGGCATTTTTATCCACAGGAAAATCATCTTCTTTAAGACCAAGAAATTCCATCTGCCTTCTGTATATATCTGCCAATGCCTTATTTAGTTTTAGGGGCGCATTCATGTCAGCGTCTTTTTCTATGGTCAACTTGCAGCCTGTTGCTAATGCAGCCCCCTTTGCACAGTTTAAGACTCTTTCTTTTACAGTGTTGCTAATGCAGCCCCCTTTGCACAGTTTAAGACTCTTTCTTTTAAAGCATAGAGCTCTTTCAAATCCTTTGCACGCACATAAAAACTCGCAGATGCCTTTTCAGGGATAATATTAGGAGCAACACCGCCGTCTGTTATTATCCCATGAATACGCACATCGTTTCTCAACTGCTGCCTCATGGCATTTATGGAATTAAATGTCTGGATAACAGCATCAAGGGCATTTACCCCCTCTTCCGGATATGCAGAGGCATGGCTTGGTTTACCTTTAAAATGGAGATTAAGCCTTATAAGGCCGAGGAAAACCCTGGATACCATCCTCTTTGAGGACGGATGTACCATCATTGCGACATCAAGTTCATGAAACAGCCCTGCCTTTATCATCGCAATCTTTCCCACGCCAATCTCTTCTGCAGGTGTACCAAGCACAACCACGCTTCCGCCTATCTGGGGAATAATCTTAGATACTGCTACTGCAGCACCAACGGATGCAACCCCGGAGATATTATGTCCGCAACCGTGGCCTATTTCAGGAAGCGCATCCATCTCCACAAGAAGGCTGATTGCCGGTCTTCCGCTTCCAAAGCTTGCCCTGAATGCAGTTTCCATGCCAGCAACACCTTTATCTACCTTAAAACCAAACTCTCCAAGAATGGATATACAGGCAGCAGATGTCTTAAACTCCTTCAGCCCTGTTTCAGGATTATGATAAAAGGCACAGCTTAAAGAAAAAAGTCTGTCTTTTAAACCATCAAGGATTTTTAATATCTCTGTCTTTATTTCTGTTATATGCATAAGGAGATGAGCTCTTTAATATCAGCAATTATCACATCCGCCCCCGCCTCTTCCAACTCCTGCCTTCCCCTGAAGCCATAGGCAGCGCCAATAGTTATAACGCCTGCCTTCTTCCCTGCCTCAATATCTATCTTGCTGTCCCCTATCAATACAGCCTCTTTTGGCGAAGCATTGAGCTCTTTTAAGATTATCTCAATTGCCTCTGGCGCAGGTTTTTTGTTTTGCACACCATCTCCGCCAACTACCTTTTTAAAGTAATCTGTAATATTGAGTCCGTCTAAAATCTTTTCAGTAAGGTTACGTGGCTTATTTGTAGCCACAGCAAGTTTTTTATTCTTAAAATATTCCAAAACATCGATTACACTATTATACGGCCTTGTCCTTACCAACAGATGATTACTGTAATATCCCATAAATATGGCTCTCGCTTCTTCTAAAAGATTATGCCTTCCTTCAGGCAACACCTTCTCAAGAAGCATCTTTACGCCCCAGCCAATCCTGTCTTTTATTGCCTGATATGAAAGCTCCTCAAACCCCATTTGCTTGAGAGTTTTATTTACAGCCCATGCAATATCTTCGCTGGAATCGATAAGCGTGCCATCCAAATCAAAGATTAAAAGCTCTACCTTAAACATACCATCCTTCCACTTTTTCCCATCGCTTTTTCTTAACCCGAAAAATGCAGTTGCATTTTTCGATTAATGTAACAGAAACTAATAAAAAAAGCCCGCATCAATCATGATGCGGGCTTTTGTTTTGGTTATAGTGACATCTTTACTGTGGTATCACATTTGCTGCCTGAGGACCTTTTGGCCCTTTTGTAACATCAAACTGCACCTTCTGTCCTTCTTTCAGAGTCTTAAAACCATCGCCTGAAATAGCAGAAAAGTGCACAAAGACATCTTCGCCGGACTCTTGCTCAATAAATCCATAACCTTTGGATTCATTGAACCATTTTACTGTTCCATTTGCCATTGTACAAAACCTCCTTTCAAAAAATTTTCATAAGCTATAGAGGTTTTGTAATTCAAGGCATGAAACCGAACAAACAAACCGACCTACAACTTACTTGAGGACATACTGTATCAGAAAAATATAAACGTGTCAAGTCAATTTACAATTTAGGTAATGTATTCTTCTCTGTGTAAATTCATTGAAGCATAAAAAAAGAGGGTGTATTCTCCTTAATTATCGGCGAGATAAAAAAAGGAGGAACACACCCTATGTTGCACAGAGCAACGGTAAGAAATGTAAATCGTGCATTAAAAGAAGTCAATAGTTTTCAGTGGGAAGGAGAATTCAAACTCAAGGCAAAGGAGGCGCTCAAAAAGCTCATGGAAGACCGGATGGAAGAAGAGATTGTTCAATACATAGGGGTTGAGTCTTACCAAAGAGACGATAATCGTTCAGATTACCGCAATGGCAGCTATACAAGGAATCTTCTCTGTGAGATAGGCGATTTGATATTAGAAGTGCCCCGGACAAGAAACAAAGGGTTTTATCCATCCGTATTGGATGCGTATAAGAGAAGACACAGGAATATAGACAAGGTGATACTGGCCTGCTTTGTCTTGGGGCTGTCCACTCGAAAGGCTGCAAAGGTATTAGCTCCTATGTTAGGGGAAAGCATAAGCGCATCAACGGTCAGTCGTATTGCCAAAAGTCTGGATAAAGAGGTAGAAAGATACCATAACAGACCATTAGAAGATAAATACCGGTTTCTATTCTTTGACGGGGTGGTATTAAAGAATAAAGGAACGGCAAAGGTGCAGAGGAGACCGCTCTTATGCGCCTATGGCATAACCCATGAGGGAGTCTGCGAGATAATAGGCTTTCACTCATCTCAGGGAGAATCTCGAGAGGCATGGGAAGGGTTTTTAAACGACCTCTATAAAAGAGGGATAAAAGGAGCCAACTGCGAACTGATAATAACCGATGGCGGTAAAGGGCTTCATAGCGCACTGGAGTATGTATATCCCAAGATATTGAAACAAAGATGCTGGGCGCATAAGACAAGGAACATACTGGATAAGGTAAGAAAGAAGGATTGGGAGTTAGTGAAAAAGACCCTCCACAGGATTTCCTATGCAAAGAATAGGAGAGAAGCCACAAAGGCGTATTGGGGTTTTGTAAACAAATGGCGCAGCATCTATCCGAATGCAGTCAAATGTTTGGAAACTGATATAGAGGATTTGCTGACCTTTTTCCATATCAAAGAAGACAGGCTGTGGTCAAAGATTAGGACGACCAATTCCATTGAGAGAGCCTTCCGTGAGGTAAGACGAAGGACACGGCCTATAGGAGTCTTTACCAACAGGGAGAGTGTAGAAAGGATCGTCTTTGCTGTTTTTCATCATTTAAATGTCAACTGGGAGAATCACCCTCTGAAAGAATTTACACATAAGGATTGACATTACCCTGTATTTCGCAGTCCTGCTGCAAT
>Ga0209642_10001143_pt1 | contig 17537 bp, 15 predicted proteins | sample RifCSP19_2_FD_184025 | JGI IMG/M metagenome (GOLD analysis project Ga0209642, IMG submission 184025) | Soil microbial communities from Rifle, Colorado - Rifle CSP2_sed 19_2 (SPAdes) (version 2) | ecosystem: Environmental > Terrestrial > Deep subsurface > Rock core/Sediment | place: Rifle... | reverse complement strand
CATTAAATAACCCCTTGGTGCAGGATACCAACTGTGCCTCAGACCATTTGGAACTGCCACCGGTTGAATCGGTGTAAATCCTGAAAGTAAGAGAGTAATTCCCATCCGGCACAAACTTGCCTGTGGCATCAGTCAGCCTCCCCTGAAAGTTAATTAACTTGGGAATGTCTGCATAAGCTAAACTGTCCGAATGGATCCATTCTGGACAGACCATCAACCCCACCACCACTCCCAAGACACAGACTACGTGCAAAAACAAAACACGGTAACGCATAAGACCCTCCTGTTTGTTTTCCCCTCATCAAAAGGCAGGGGAAAAAGGTTAAAGGTTTTTTGTTTGTTAATATAATGATTTGCGCCCTGAGGATGACATTCTTGATTTTTAAACCAAGGTCGAAGGTCACATCATCCTTGATTGGGGAATATATAGAGCGATTTAATTCATTTGTCAAGAAAAAAATAATTTTGGATGGTAGGTTAGACATTCCTGTCTGACCTTGGAGATGTAAACAGTTGGTAGGTCGGGCTGTCCGAATCTGGATCCTGCGGATTGAAGACTGCCCGACTCTGCAAGTGCAGTCAGGTGTTACCACCTGACAGCTTTGCGTTAGAGTATGTATCTGGTGTCAGGAGGTAACTCCTGACACCACAGAATCAAAAAGGGGTGGAGTCAAGCTCCACCCCTACGCTATTGAGGTAAACGGATTGCTTCGCCCTGCAGGCTCGCAATGACCCTTACCTGACGTCATTGCAAGGAGGTCATTTGACCGACAAAGCAATCCTTTTATTTATGTCATTTCTTTCTGGCTATCGCCGCCTGAGCCGCTCTGGCAGCCACCTCCTTCGGAGCGCCGGTAATCTCGATGATTTTTTCAATAGATACGGTAGGTCGGGCTGTCGAAGACTGCCCGACAAATTACCTATGTAAGACGTAGGAACAGAATCCTCCTCTGGCGGATTCTGTCCCTACAAAACAGTAGACCCACCTTGCCTTCAAGGTGGGTCTATATTATTTTTTGTAGAGACACTCAGCTATGTGTCTCTACCGAAGTGATTTGATCTGTGTAATATGAACGCTGAGTCCCCTCTTTTTTTTCAAGCTCACGAATCCCGAATCACGGTCACGTCTTTTTTCATTTTAATCTGTCATCTGTCATTTCTTTCTGGCAATCGCCGCCTGAGCCGCTCTGGCAGCTACCTCCTTTGGAGCGCCGGTGATCTCAATGATTTTTTCGATAGCCTGGTCCAGCCATTCAGTCCATTTGATTTCCGGATATTTCAGCCGGAAATAATCGGTCACCTCATCAGCGATCAGAAGGATATAGCTTGCCATCTTTTTCCTTCTCTCTGTTGAGAGAAGAGGCAAAAGATATTCCTTTGCCAGCCAGGCAACAATGAGAGTGACCAAAGCCCCGATCCCGGAAAGAACCCAGCCACCCACAGTCGAGAAAATCGAGAGTGGAACAAAAAAAAGTGACCAGTCCGCCAGAGGCGGAGTGGTCAGAGTAGAAAGATTAAACATACCACCTCCTTTATTTCGTCGTCTGTCATTGCGAGGAGTCCATTTGGACGACGAAGCCCATCTGGGCTTCGCCCCCTACGGGGACTCGCAATGACCTAAGCAGTGGGACAGAGCACTGTTCTGTCCCAACAGTTTTAGCGACCCTGAAAGGGTCGCGCTACGATTTCTTTCACGCTCACGAGTCACGGTCACGTATAACGTTTTTTTTATACCCTCCTCTCCCTCAAGAAATCTTCTATTTTGTTCATTAAAATCATAATCTTACAACACCAGGATTTATCCGTAGCATAATGCCGGTTCATACCCATGAGGTTAGCACCAGCATAGAATTTCCCTCCCTCGTTCAAGTATTCTCTGGCTATATATCTGACTACTTTCTCCAGACATTCAAGCGGAGATGAAAAACTCACCGCATTAGCTTTAGGGTTCTTATCAAAAGCACCGAATCCGAACAGGTTGTTTTTCTCAGAAAAAATAGCAGACCTTCCCCAGCCGGTCTCGTGGATGATATGCGCCAACAGGTAAATCGGGTTCACTCCATTCTGCTCTGCCACCCGGACCAGATCTCTGCCCAGACCTTGAAGCGGAGTCAGTCCCAGATAAGCATCTACCTCCTCAGGAGTAATCTTCGGTTTCTCTGTGAAAGACCCTTGTGTTACTCTCAAATCTTTAAATACTGTCCATCCCACGATTTTAAACCTCCAGATATTTTTGTGACCTCTGACTCTATAGAAAACGACCCTCATGATTTCGTAATTTAAATCCCCTTGTCATTCTGAGGGAGTCCGCTTTGGGCGAGACGACCGAAGAATCTGGCTTTTTTTGCGAAGTCAGATTCTTCGCTTCGCTCAGAATGACACAAAGAACGGCCTGAGACTCCATGATGTTGACGATCCTCTCTGACCACCGGCCACTGACCACTCGTTACTGCAGTTGCCAACTACTTTGCTCAGGAACCGAGGTTTTCAATTTGAGAATTGTCCCATAAGGGATATAGATACTGAAATCATACTGGGTGTTGGATGGCGTTAAAATCGAGTTAGGATAAAGGTCTACATACCAGTAACCATCGCTGTCTGTGCTGGTGGTCCTATAGTAAGGACTGATCAGAACAGTCTGGTATCTCAGGGGAGTTGTGCTGATCTTAGCTTCAACAGTAACACTAGCCACTGGCTGCCCCTTCAGGTCTCTGATCCAGCCGTAGACCCGGCAGAGATTAGCCGCAGGCGGATTTCCCGGATTAAAAATGTTTGCATAAAAGGTATCCGAAAGATTCCCTGAGACGATAATGCTCTCAGGCACAGTGAAAACCCAGCCGGATTTATACATTCTTAATTTGTAGATTCCGTTATCTAAGGCAAAAGTCGCTTGACCTGTGGGATTGGAGTTTAAAAGCCCGAGAGTCGCGCTCTGATTCTGATTTAATACCTGAACCTGTGTTCCAATGACCGGTATCGAATCCGGAAGCTGAAAAGTATTGATAATAACTTGATTGGCTCCAGTTCCAGAGCCAGAAGTCAGAGTCCTTATGCCCCAGATCCAGACGTGATTGGCAATCGTATCCGGATTTGTAGCGGACCCTCCGCCTGTAGGTATCCTTCCATAATCTATGATTAGAGAGTCTTGAGCGTCGAATAGGAGTTTATCGGTTTTTGCTTTTATCCCAGCTAATAAATTAGAGTCCTCAGGAATAAGATTAGCCTGGACAGTCCCCAGATTCGATTTGTCAACCGTTACGCTTTCAGAGCTTACGTTGAAAGTCGATCTGGTGGAAATATTCGCATCTAACCTGCTTTTAAAGAACTGCGCCCAGCCTGAATTTTCTCCGGTGGTATCTTCAATCCAGATATCAGCCCTGCCCTGGGGCGACAAACGGTAATTGGTCTTGTCCAGGTTAAGGCTTAATCTCCCTGTTCCGGTAACTGAATCAGCCCGGGCAATCACCTGGCCTGAAGCAAGCTGGTAACTGGTTTTGTCCAGATTTACAGAGATTCTTCCCACACCGGTGACTGAATCTGCACGAGCAATCACCTGACCGGAAGCTAACTGATAGCTTGTTTTGTCGTTATTGGTCGATAGCCGCCCCACTGCTAAAACCGAATCAGGAAAAACAGTGTAACTTTCTGGTTTAGTAAAATATTTCCCCTGCACCTTCCAGGTGATTTTGACATTGTATTCTCCATAATTTGTTCCGTCAAAAGCCCTTCTGCCGGTAACATAATAAGCCGTACGGGTGCCCGCACCGGTGAGGATGGTTGAATCAACTAAGGCAGTTCTGAAAAATCTCCAGAACCAGACTGAATCAGCGTTTATTTCAAATCCCAGAGTATCGAAAGTGGCTACATTCATCCAGACTGAATCTCTGGACCCGGTACCATCATAGAAACGGCCATAAAAGGGAAAAGCAGTAGACAGCAGACAGTAGACAGCAAACAGGGAAAAGACTAATAGAAGAATGATTCTTTTCATTTAAATACCTCCGGGCAAAACTTTTTATCTCTAATACTAAGTAATTGTTCAATAACCACCGTTCGATTTCTCTTGCCAGTTCCTGGTGCAGAAGGCGGAGTGTAGATCACCGTCTTTCTGCCCGCAGTCCGGTTATACATTCCCACCCAGGACATAGCGGGCTTATACTTTACATTCGAGGGTATATAATCATTATAACCCGTAGCCACGTCCTGCTGACTGGTCATATTGCTGTCAGTGAGAGTATCTGAAGCATTCAACGTGATGATCAGACTCTCCGGAGCATAACAGATGAAGGTCGTATAATAGATTTCCTCCCTATCGGGAACTCTCGCTCCCCAAGTCCAGTCTCTTAGATGGGTAAGATTTATCCGCCTTTTAGAACCGGAGGGTCGATCAACTGTTATCTGGGCAAAGGTGGTTGCAGCCTGTTGATTGAATAAAGCCTTAGTAGAGGGCAACCACAATCTCCAGGCAGAAGCCGAATCGCTGACAGTTTTAATTGAATCCCTGCTGGTCTGAGTTAAGCCGTTGTTTTTACCCAGATGGGTATAAATAACAGTTATCCGATTATAAGCTGCACATCTTTTGCCCGTGCCCTGGTTGAAAAATTTATAGAGTGAGTCAGGCACAGCCGCATTGGTTCGTCCGTTTCTACTATAAACATAAGCCTTAGTATTGTCTCTTAAAATCTTCCAGTCAAAACAAGCCTCTTTCATATTGACCGAATCCAACCCAGTAAAATCTCCCAATTTATACCAGGACAGGTATTGACCATTCGTATCGGAGGGGTCAATCAAACCACCCATCCAGATAAATTTCGTTCTGCCTGCGGCTAAAGTTTTATTAGCGTGATAATAGGCTGTACCAGAGGAATCACCCAGCCGTGTAGTTTCCCCTGGAAGACCAAAGTTAATGGTGTTCTGCCCTGCTGTTCCGTGATTAACCCAAAGACCGCCTTTATAAAGTTTCCCAAAGGTAGTTGGACGGTTAAGCATATAATTCAGCCACTTATTAACATTGGTGGAATCCGCACAGTTAGTAGTGCCATCACAGGAGACGTAACCGTGATTAGCATCTATCCACCGGCGGGAGATGTAATTGTCGATAGTATCCTTGTAGTAATTTGAGGTCGTGTCCAGCCCGTGAAAGTAAAAAGGAATAGGGTCGTTAGTATACGTGCCAGTCGACTCTGCAGTAGATGCTCTGCCGAACCATAAATCAGCATTGGCTATCTGCCCATTCAAACCCTGTCCCCATTGTCCACCGCAGTTATCGCTGGAGTTGAGCCAACAATGCAGCGAATCCATATAGGTAACTGAAGAATGGTCGAAATCAGAGTTGATGGTCAAAGCACCCTTGAGATTGAAAGGGAATCTTCTGACAGCCACCAGGGCATATTTATCCTTGATCACCCGGAAATTCAGGTCATAACCATAACTTGTCCAGGCACCAGTAGTCTGATACCAGGCAGAGCCATTCGCATAACCATTCGAGCCTGAGTTCCAGCAGATTCGGTTACTATTATCTATCTTAGGTGCATTTAAAAAGATATAATAGCACTCATCTGAACTGACAGTAACTGGAGTATCGAATATAAACCAGATAGCATAACCTCTGCCAACTGAATCTGGGGGTATCGTGTTCCCAGTAGCATCTCCATCTGGTATGTCTAAAACCTTAACATAGACATCTCGCTTGGGTGTCCGGTTAGTATCAGGCGTGCCACAGACTCCCTGAAATGCTTGTCCCCTAAACCTTAATTTAACTGAATCGGTATTAGAAGAAAGCCCAATCCTATCCAGATAAACCACAATCCCATACCAGGTCTCGGTAGCTGCCCCGGTATAAATCGATTGGGCAACAGTTTTATTAGCGGTAACGTCCAGGTCGTTAAAAGAAGTGGAGGAGGTATGCGAGCCCGAATAGGCAAGAGTGTTGTTGATCTCAGCATAAGAAAGTTTGTTTGTTTGTAAGTTTGTCAGTTTGAAGACGAACAAACACCAAACGAACAAACGCCAAACTCTTTTCCTCATTCCGGTAGTTCCTCTTTTCTTATCTGGTCAATTAATTCCCAGAAGATTTTCTCCTTGCTTTTCTTCTGGTCTTTTGACCTGATCTTCTGCTTCAGCTCAATCGCCTTCAGTGCTTCTGCGACTTTCACCTGATATTTTCCTGACTTAAGCTTTTTCAGAAGACAGGAGATGAGTTCCTCTAAGAATTTCTCCTCATTATTATTCCCCAGCTCAGGGGAGACCGCTGTATCTTTCTTCAGCTTTTTCTTTTTATTTCCCACTTTTCTTTTTCCGCATTCTCTTTTTTCTTCCCCGGTCACAAATCACGAGTCCCGCTCACATTCTTTCCCTTCTTCCTTCTCCCGTCTTACGTCTTACTTTTTTCTTTATTCTAACTCAAAGATCAATAAATCAACCAGTCCATTCTCAACAGAATCACTCCTTTTTGCGATCTTGAATCCGGAATTAGATTCCTCCATCACCATACACGAGACTTCATTTGAAGGCAGAGCTAAAACCTTGGGTGAACTAATCTGCTGAGGAAGTTTATTCCCTTTGAAATCATAAAGTGAGTCAAAGTTTACTTCCTGCTCTTTTCCACCCAGAGATACTCTATCCATAATAATCCGCTTGGAGGTTTCTCCGATCTCCGTATGAACCAGTAGAAGATCAACTGCCGAGTACTCACCCCAAATGCAAAAATTCTTAACCAGCCAAATCTTTCTTCCCCGTAGATAATCTAATGTGATGTTCATTTTTACTCGTTATTCGCTATTTGCTATTGACTTTTAGGTTTTCGATTTTTTTTGTAGGGGCGGGGTAATCTTTCCCCAACTTTTTTCATTCACACTCACGAAATCCGGATCCCGGTCACGTCTTTTCCCTTGAACTATTGTCCGCCTCTGGCGGATTGAACTTTTCTGCTCCTTGTTGGTCTCCTGACCAACAAGGCTCCGTTGGTGAGGACACCAACAGAGAGCCCGTCTCTCGTTACTTTTTTCTATCTTCCTTTTTCTTTTTCACGGTCACATCATTTTCGTCTCACGTCTTCCTTCTTACCTCTCGCTTTTTATGGCTTTAGGACTCGGAAGCGAAGAAAACACCTTCGCAAAATCACTCAAAATAACATAAGCCTGCTTAGCATAAGCCTCAGCCATCATGTTCCAGGACCTGGACAGAAGATTGGCATTAGAACCAGAGAGATTGAGATTAAGCACCTCTACTGCTTTGATGTTGCACAGAATTGAAACTGAAAGATAGGTTTCGGCAGTTATCAGCCCCTGATCCTCAGACTCGTAATATGACGGATCGATGAATTTCAAAACCCTCTCATTTGCTTCTGCAATTGCCTGGGAGATGGTATCATCATTCAGAAACCCATATTCGACCTTATAATCAACCAGCACCCACTGACCATCCTCAATCGCCCCGGAAAGCCGGGTAAGCTCACCCTTAAGGTAATCGATTTTATAATCTGCATCTTTTTGATAAACCCGGTAATAGAGGTAAAAGATGACCACAGAGGAAAGAGCCGGGATCGAGCCTCCGGGAAGACGTATAATTCTTCCATTATCGTAGTCAATTGAATAATCGATATTCTCCACGAAGATCCTTCCCAGGGAACTATCTGAGGCAACCACCACCGTATCGAAAATTAACTCCGGATGCAAAAGCTGAATCGTATCCCCGGATGAAAAACTAATATTCTCCTGCACTGGAGAAAAAATCTCCTTCCCCTTCACTTTCTCAGTTCCAACCTGGATATTAGAATCGGGAAGCTTGACAGGAGAGCTTCCGACAAGATGTACCGGGTGATTCTCCATCTCCGAAACCCCCAGATGATGCTCGGAGATATGCTTTTTAACTAAAGATATGTTGGTGAAACTCATAATTTCGCTACTCGCCGTTCGCTATTCGCTTTTAGCTTTTGGACTTTATCCTTCTGCCTTTAGCCTTTTATTTGCTTACTCCTTCTAATCTGCTGTGAGGCTAAATTTGCCTTTTTTTTAATCCCTTAAACTCTTTAACCCTTAAACCCTTGAACTTTTTTTTGACTTTAGCCTATAGACTTTAGACTTTCTTAGGTCTACCATCTTACCCTCTTTCTTTTTTACCTTAAAACCTGTAGAGATTCTGCATTTTGTAGCGGCGATCCGCCGCAGGCGGACTCGCCCTTTTTTTTCTTCCCCTCTCCTTCAGGAGAGAGCAGGGTGAGGTCTTCTTACATTTTACTTCTTACATCTCCCTCTATAGTTGGTAGCCGCAGACTTTTAGTCTGCGTTATTCTTTCGTAACCTGACATTCGTCCTGAAGGACTCAGAAAAAAAGAGGGAGGAGACAAGCTCCTCCCCTACGCGTTACATTAACGCTCGCGTTATTTTCTTCTTCCCTTGAACCATTGTCCGCCTCTGGCGGATTGAACTTTTAAACCGCATTTATGTATTTGCTCTCTGGAATTGCAGTAACTTGCGTCCCTACTGGTGCAGTGGCATATCCGGTTGTAACCCTGAGCCTGACCCAGAAAAAAGTCGAGTTATTAACTCCGCACATCTGCCAATCCGAGGGAACAGAAGATAAATCCTGCCAGAGTATAACCAGTTTGGAAAGCGAATCCAGCTGGTATGCACCTGAATAAGGAGTAAAGCTTTTCCATTCAGAACCATCCCAGTATTCCCAGACCACCTGCCCGCCTATACCGGCAGTAGACAGGATTATTCTTACCTGATTGAATTTATCATTCATCCCCAGGTAGAGAGCATCTTCTATATCTCTGATTAGACTGTTGGAGGTTGGATGAAAAACGTCTGCGGAAGTGGTATTCTGCGCCTCGGATGTCCGGTCAGAATATTTGTTGGTTGCAGAGTGGTCATAACAGAAGATTTTATCTAAAATTTTTGCACCGGCAAGTAGAGGAACCGGAGTTACAAAACTGCTTCCGGATTTATAAGAGTAAAAAAACTGATTCTGGCTACTTCCTATATTCCTACTATAGAAAACGTAAGGAACATTCCCGGAGAACTTTATCCCTGGGCTAACCGGAACTGCTGTATCAACTGTCATCACACCACTCCAGGAAAGACCATCATACTCCCGATAGAGGAGAGAAGAAATTCCTGGAAAAACTATTCCGACTTTATTATCTGGAGAAACCGAAACCTGAAAATCATCCTGGATATTCGAGCCGGAATAAACTGTGATTTCAGAGGACCAAACTGAACCGTAAAGCTCAAATGAACGATAAGCTAATTTGTCCCCTCCATCAGAGTAAAAACAGTGGGTATAAGGGGACTGAAACACCAGTTGAGAATAGCACCCTGTAGAGCCAGAGGTCAAAGCCACGCCTGGATCAGTCTCACCTGTTCCCCAGGTAATCCCATCGTCAGTGGAGGATTTTATATGCACTGAATATCTTGCAGTACCGGGGTCATAATAGCTCCAGGAGACCCATAATCGATTAATCGAGTCCTTCAAGATCGAAGGATAATAGTTATTCCCCACTGTGCAGACGTTCCTGACCGTTCCGATTGACCAGGCGCCATTGACAAATGACAGCTTGACCATAGCCAGAGTTAAACTGGTTTGCAATGTATATGTCAAATAGATGTTCCCGGAGGAATCCATAAATCCTGAAGCAGGAAAATCTGCTGAATTGGTAACTATATTCACCGGATCAGACCAGGAAATATATGGAGGGTCAGCCCATCTGTATACCAGAGTATTTGCATTCAGAGGATAAATTAAAATCGCCCTTCCTCTATACTGCCCGGATGAAACTTTAAAGAGCTTAGCTTGCGTTTGAATCCCGCTGGCATAAAAAGAACTAACTGTATCAATCAATTTTTGCATAATTTCGGTATTTGCGTTTCGCTACTGGCTATCCGCTTTTAGATTTTCGATTCTACTCTTTTATCCGCTTAATCCTTAAAATCAGCCTCAAGGTCAAATTCGACTGTGAGGTTTTTTCTCTTTTGGTTTCTGACTTTTGCCTTTAGACTTTAGCCTGAAGTCTTTAATCCCCTTCTCCCTTTCCTTTATACCTTAAAACCAGTAGCGATTCTGTTTTCCGCAGGGGTAGACCTGCGTCTCTACCCAAGTTTGGTGGAACAGGCATCCCTGCCTGTTCAATCTGGTCAGAGAGCGAAGCCTGGCGCCCTACGGGCGGGCTGGCTCGTAGCCACAAGAATGTCTGACCTACCATAAAAAAACGGGAGGGGACCCGAAGAACTGGGTTTCGCAGAGTTCAAGAAGCCCCACACCTGTAACTTTCTCTAAGGTTGCACCTACCAAATAAAAAAGGGCAGGCACACAGGCCTGCCCCTACGATTTTCATTCGTCATTCGTAATCCGTCATCCGTCATTTATTTTCTTTTTCCCTTGAACTTTTGAACCTTTGAACCTATTTATTTTCCTCTTCCATTCTTTTTTACCTTAGAAACAATAGCTTTTCTGTTTTCTTGGATGTAAAAACTTACTTGCGACTGATCTGACAAGCTGAGATATCTTCCAAAAAGAAGAAATGTGAGTTTAACTCTTTTCTCAGTATAAAGATAACTGACGTTCATCATTCTCCACCGTTCTCAATTATCTGTCATTTTATTGGGGCATTCCATTCCCCCCAAAAAAAACTTGACAAGATTAGTCTTGTTTGTTATATTAGTAATTGTTATCACTTCCCTGTTCTTTCAATCTAAGGAGGATGTATGACAAAATATCTTTTAATTTTGCTCTTTATCTTCTTATTTAGCCTGCCTCTCTTTGCCCAGGAAGTAGATACAGCCTGGGTCAGAAGATACAACGGACCAGTAGACTGGGCCGAAGATGTGGCTCTGGCTATAGCTGTGGATAATTCCGGCAATGTCTATGTAACAGGATATAGTTCTCAAAATAATACTGTTCCTTTTAACTATGATTATACCACCATAAAATACTTACCCAATGGAGACACTGGCTGGGTAAGGAGATACACAGGCCCAGTAGACTCCAGCGATGCAGCTCGTTCCATAGCTTTGGATGGTTCAGGCAATATCTATGTGACCGGTTTTAGCTGGGGGAGTGGAACCTTCGCTGACTATACTACCATAAAATATTATCCCCACGGTGATACAGCCTGGGTAAGAAGATACGACGGACCAGGAAACGGCAGTGATGAAGCTCTTGCTTTAGTAACTGATGGCGCAGGAAATATCTATGTAACCGGAACCAGCTTCGACAGCGCAACATCTAATGACTACGCTACTATAAAGTATTATCCCAATGGAGATACCGCCTGGGTCAGAAGATATAACGGACCAACCGATTCAGTGGATGTGGCAGTGGCTATAGCCATTGACGGGTCTGGAAATGTATATGTTACCGGAGATAGTCGGATTAGTAGTGCAGACCGTGATTATGCCACCATAAAGTATGACTCATCTGGTAATGAGCTTTGGGTGAGAAGATATAACGGACCTGGCAACTCAATTGATTGGGGTAATGACCTCGCCATAGATAGTTCTGGCAATGTCTATGTGACTGGATTGAGTATTGGAAGTGGGTCATCTTTTGACTATGCTACCATAAAATATTACCCCAACGGTGATGCTGCCTGGATAAGGAGATACACTGGTCCAGGAAACCAGATTGACCGGGCCAATGCCCTCTCCTTAGATGGTTCTGGAAATATCTGTGTAACTGGATATTCTTACGACAGCAGTACCTCTCGAGACTACACCACTATAAAGTATTATCCGAATGGTGATACCGCCTGGATGAGAAAATATGATGGCCAGGATATCTATAGCCCCCTGGATGAGGCTAATGCCATCGCCGTGGATGGTTCAGACAATATCTATGTAACCGGATTCATTACAGTATCCGGCGCTTATCCGCCTGATAGAAGTTATGCCACTGTAAAGTATAGTCCCAATGGAAATGAGCTCTGGGTAGCCCGATATGATGGACCAGGATTCTACGAAGACCGGGCTCGAGCTTTAGCCGTAGATGGTTCTGGCAATGTCTATGTGACTGGATCCAGTCCCGGCGTTGCGACAGGTAATGACTATGCCACCATAAAGTATTTCCAGTTTCTGCGTGGAGATGCAAACTCTGATCAGCTATTGAATGTTACAGACGTAATTTATCTGATCAACTATCTTTTCAAAAGCGGACCTGCTCCTGATCCTTTAAAAAAAGCTAATGCCAATTGCGATGGACAAGTGAATGTTACTGATGTTATCTATTTAGTCAATTATCTTTTCAAAGGCGGACCGAAGCCAGCCTGTTAATTATGGAGTGCATCGTCCGTGACGACGCTGCATTGACACGGTCAATGCACTCCAAAAGCAGGGCAGGCACACAGGCCTGCCCCTACGATTTCCATTCGTCATTCGCAATCCGTCATCCGTCATTTATTTTCTTTTTCCCTTGAACCCTTGAACCTTTGAACTTTTTTTAGGTCCATACCGTATCCAGCACCAGCGCCGCTTCCTTGATTACTTTGGCATAGGCGACAGATTCGGAGATAACCGCCTCCTCCAATTTCTGTTCGATGATCTTGTCATACTCCACCATCAGAGGCTGGGTCACTACTTCCTCGATGGCAAACCGGTTATCTAATCCGATGACCAGATCAGTGGGTACATCGTCGCACCGGATCAAAGTCGAGCCCAGCGGAGAGACCAACTCCCCGGATTTTTGAAAGTTGAATCCTGCCATCGGGTCTTTGAATTCGCTCATAGTCAAGATGGTGCGCAGCAGGGTCTCGTTGCAGAGTATAGTATTCATCTCAAAGGGGAAAAACTCGTTCCACAGGTTGACCAAGTCAGAGTAGACTAAAGAGCCGGAAGTGGCAGTATTGAAAACAGAGGCCGGGTTGCTGTTTCCGTCTCCATTGATGATAGTGTTGGTGATCAGCCCCATCTTGTCTGCCTGTAATCTGAAACCTATGTACCAGAGAAGGACTTTGAACTGGGCGGTGGTCCTGGACCTTAATGCCCGGTATGAGGTTTTCAGGGTGACCCCATAATCTGGAACAGTGATTGTATGTTCCTGCTCGGCTATTTGAATCGTGGGGATCTCAGCCTGATCTCCTATCGGACGCAAAGAGAGCTTTTTCTCCGCAGGTGTCACGTTCACATGAAAAGGCGTGTAGCGTGAACTGGAGACCTGAGCAGAAGAGGCCAAGAGCCTGGATAGCTCTGGTCTCATCTTCTGCCCGGCTTTTATCTCTCTCAGCATAAACTCCGGTAGAAGCGCAGGTGCGCCCTGATAGAACATCTCCACCGTGATCGGATGTCTCCCCCCGATTCTCAGCTCGTTAACCAGAAGCTGTCTTTCAAAAGCGTCCAGAGGTGAATCTATGGGCGAGGGGTCATACTCCTCACTCTCTAAAAACTCAGTTAAGGAAACCCCTCTGCTCTGGGCTTCTAGATAGGTCTCCCGGTCCACCTTTATGTTTTTAGCTCTGGACAGGTCCAAATTGACCGGAACAGACTTCTCCCTGGAAGCCAGCTCTAAAAGTCTGGTCAGTTGAGGAGATTTCTCCATCTCCCCTAATAGTTTTTCTAATTCCATCTTTTCTCCTTTCCTTTTAGCGATTAGTCGTGAACTCTATGTCATTGCGAGCCACAGGCGAAGCAATCCGTCCAATCTGGGGAGTTTGCTTCGTCGCTTCGCTCCTCGCAAAGACAGTGCGAAGTGTCATTACGAGTCCCGATTCATCGGGACGAAGCAATCCGTTTATGTTGCATGGATTACCCCGTTAGTCAAATGACCTTTTCGCAATGACTCTTTTCTCTTTTCCTTTTTTCTTCTTCCATCTTCTTTTTAATCCGTTATTCGTCATCTGTCATTTTTCATAGTATCAGCGTACACTCAGTCGTCCCATTCACCGCAATCACCATCCCTCTGGCAATATTCCCTCCAGCCGGGTCATAGCCGGTCAATACCGGTGCCTGTTTCACGGTCCCGTTTGCACCTCCTACGACCCGATTACCTACCACTGGATAAGTTGTGGTGATAGGAAGGGTCATAACTCCAGTAATCTGCACGGTCGCTACTCTTTTACCGTTGTCTGCATCTGTCAGGGAAAGATCAACCAACTTTCCCAGAACCTTTGACCCATCCGTTGCCGGACCAACTATATTGCTTGACGTTATCTGGACTACCTTGCCGATATCCTGATCTTTAAGGTCATCTACTCCAGCAGTCTGTTTTATAGAAAAAGTAGCAAAAACCCCACCTATCTCCTGCAAATCCTGCTCCCTTATTCCCATTTCTTCCTCCTTTGTTTCGCGATTAGTTATTAGCTATTCGCTGTTAGATTTTTTTTGACTTGAGCCTATAGCGTAACGATCCGCCTGAGGCGGATTAGACCACCGCTGAGCTACGCGACTCGATTGCCATTGCGAAATAATCCCTTCAATTTGTGCAGATTGCCTCGTCGGTCAAATGACCTCCTCGCAATGACAGTTTTCCTTTTTTCTTCTTCCTTTCTTATTCGTCATTCGTCATCCGACATCCGTCATTTATTTCTTTCTTTAGCCTATAGCCTTTAGACCTTAGCCTTTTATCTTCCGTCTCCCTTTATTTTTCACCATCGAGCAAATATCATTTTTGATCTGTAGGAAGATCCGCCGAAGCAGGTGGAACAGGCATCTTGCCTGTTTGTGTATTTCCCAACCGGTTTTTTTATTCCCACCTTTCAGATAGAATGTATTATCTTAAACCAGCTTTTTCGGTTGAGGAATGCTATGAAAAGCGAAGATGTTACCATCATCGGAGCGGGACCTGCAGGAATTGCCGCAGCCATCCAGCTTAAACGCTACGGAATAACTCCTCTCCTTCTTGAAAAAGAAGAAATAGGAGGCCTTTTGAGAAACGCCAACCTGGTGGAAAATTATCCCGGCTTCCCTTCAGGGATCACTGGTTCGCGTCTTGTAAATCTTTTCAGGGAGCAACTCCAGAGAGTGTCAATCCTGCCCGCATTTGAAGAGGTTAAAAAACTCTATTTTAAAAAAAAGATTTTCCTTGTAGAAACACGGAAAAAAACCTATCCTTTCCGGATAGTAGTGATTGCGAGCGGGACAAAACCCAGGGGGTTTGCGGATTTTGTAATACCTGAAGAAGTGAAAGACAAGATTTTTTATGAGGTTTATCCCATTCTTAGAGCCAGGAAAAAGGAAATAGTGATCATCGGAGCTGGCGATGCAGCTTTTGACTATGCCTTAAATCTCAGCCAGAATAACCAGGTTACCATTTTGAATAGCGGACAACATATCAGGTCTCTTCCCCTCCTCTTGGAAAGAGCCCAAGCAGTTTCCTCAATCTCCTATCATAAGAATACACGAATCACAAGAGTGTCCAACAACTCTCAAAATGGAATACTACTTGAATGCAAGACTCTTGGAAATACCTGGAAAAGTCGTGCTGATTATTTGATATTTGCCATCGGAAGAGAGCCGCAGCTCGACTTTTTGTCAGAAAAAGTAAAGCAAAATTTCAAGGCTTTAGTGAAAAAAGGAGTTCTCTATCTTATCGGGGATGTAAATAATAGAAATTACCGGCAGACTGCCATTGCCGTGGGAGATGGAATTATGGCGGCAATGAAAATATGCAGAAGATTAAAGGTGGTATGCTCGTGAAGATCCTCTCTTCTGCATTCGTAGGCAGTCCGCCAGAGGCGGACCAGCCCTGCAGAACGAGTTTTTCATAGCGCATACATGGAAGATTAAAGGAGATCCGAAAATGAAAATTCTCGCCTCAGCCGGAAAAGAGGATATCGCCATCGTTTATATTGCTGAGCTGAGAGACGGAAAGCTGGTCGAATTGGTTGAGTCTGTACAACCACCTTTGTCCAGGGAGAAAAAGTGGGTTTTGATAGTCTCAACCCTGTTCGGCTGTCCGGTTAAATGCTTAATCTGCGATGCCGGAAGCCTTTATCAGGGGAAATTATCTAAAGAAGATATTTTTTCACAGATAGACTTTCTCGTCAAGAAAAGATTTCCGGATGGCAATATCCCGGTTGAAAAATTCAAAATCCAGTTCGCCAGGATGGGTGAGCCTGCTTTTAATCCGAATGTGCTGCAGGTCCTGGAAGAGCTTCCGTCCCGTTATAACGCCCCCGGCTTAATTCCCACTATCTCTACAATCGCTCCAACCGGCACGGACGGATTTTTCCAAAAACTACTTATCCTAAAGAATAAATTATATCCCGGCGGAAAGTTCCAACTCCAGTTCTCTCTCCACACCACAGATGAAGAAATGAGAAACAGACTAATGCCGGTGAGGAAGTGGGACCTAAAAACAATCTCTTCCTTTGGAGAAAAGTTTTATGAAGAGTGGGACAGAAAACTTACCTTAAACTTTGCCCTGGCAAAAGAGATGCCTGTGGAACCAGAGGTCCTTTTACAACATTTTGACCCGGATAAATTTTTGATTAAGATGACGCCGATAAACCCCACTTATCAGGGAATCAGACACAAGCTTTGTTCCTACATTGACCCACTCTACGAAGGAAAAGACTACCAGGTCGTAAGTGAGCTTCGTTCCGCAGGGTATGAAGTTCTCATCAGCATCGGGGAAATCGAAGAAAACCAGATCGGCTCAAATTGCGGCCAGTATTTGATAAAACATTTGAAGACGAAAGAGCAAATAAAAGAGGGATACACTTACAAAATTCAAGGCTGCTCTTAGACTGTAAAGACATATTGAATGCGTCTAATCGGTACAACGGGCATCCTGTCTATTGCTTCTGTCCCCTCTCCTCACAGGAGAAAGTTAGGGTGAGGTCATCCTCCTTTTCTCTTTTTTCACGGTCACGATAAACGAGAAACGCTCACGTTTTTTTTCGAACTCTTGTTTTTTTTGACTTTAGACTATCGCCTTTAGACTTTACTTTTTTCTTTTATCCATCATTCGTCATCCGACATCCGTCATTTATTTCTTTCTTTAGACCTTAGCCTTTTCTAAACCCGGTATTCCTCCAATCTATCCTTCACCCTCCTCTCCTTAGAAAAAATGTAGCCGGCCTTGGAAAGCGGGGCATTTGGAAAACTCTCGTTGAACTCAGACTCAAGTCTTCTTTTCAAAAGACACAGCTCCTCATAACCGGTATTCTGATTTGAGAGATATTTCCCTATCAGCTCAGAACTGCTATCTTCTCCTTTGAGCCGGGATAAAGAACCCGCCATCCTTTTTATCTCTCCTTTGAAATCCTTCAGGATTTTTTCTGCGACCTCCTCTTTTTCCTTCATCCTTTTCAGCTTTTCAGAGGCGGCCATCAAGTTTCCTTCCAGCCTGTCAAAATCGATCAGCTCGATTTTCTCCTCTTTTAACCTCTGAGCATCTCTCTTCAGATTTTCCACCAGTTCCTCTATTTCCATTTTGACCTTCCTTGTTTTTCGCTATTCGCGATTAGCTATTCGCTGTTTGCTTCTTGATTTTTTTTGACTTTAGACTATAGCCTTTTGCCTTATGCTTTCATCAGTTTAATCCAATTAATCAGCTGTGAGGGCATCTTCCTCTTCTTTATCCACGGTCACGTCTTTTCTTTC
>Ga0209642_10001140_pt1 | contig 17571 bp, 13 predicted proteins | sample RifCSP19_2_FD_184025 | JGI IMG/M metagenome (GOLD analysis project Ga0209642, IMG submission 184025) | Soil microbial communities from Rifle, Colorado - Rifle CSP2_sed 19_2 (SPAdes) (version 2) | ecosystem: Environmental > Terrestrial > Deep subsurface > Rock core/Sediment | place: Rifle... | reverse complement strand
TCCAAGACCTGCTTCCACTCCACGGTCGTGAGTTCGCGATCCACGCGCCGACGGGCGAGAGGATCGAGCGCGCCGTCGGGATCCATCGCATACGTGAGAGCCAGGTCGAGGCGGAACGGCGCGCTGGTCGGCAGAGTGTATGGTTCCGCACGCTCAAGCCCGTAGTAGAGAACTGGGTCAACATCCGGGGCGGTGGCGATGGCGGTTAGCTTCTGTCGTAGCTGCTCGTGGTCGGCCCGCGCCTGGCGTTTGGCGACGCGGTAGCGCTGCGCGATCGCTGTCGCCCCCTCCTTCGCCGAAGCCCCGCGCACGACCTCGTACGCGTGTGCAGTCGCCGTCGCATTGAGGTGCAGAATCGTCGAGGCGTTGACGATCAAGAGACCATCGCCCTTCTCGTCCACGCGCAAGTGCAGTCGGTAGGGGATGGCAGCCTCCGCGGGCGCCTGGTAGTGATAGGTGCCCGCAGCGATAGGCTCGGGGGGGCTAGCTTGCCGCAAAACGCGCGAGAGGATGGGTCGCATCTCGTTCCCTCTTCAGGCAGATGTTTCGACTTTCTCTGCGTCGATCTCGGGTCGCGCCCGAGGTTGCTCCGGCGGGATGGCGACACGGAAGGAGTTCTCGGCGGCGGCGCCTCCTGGCGCCGCACGCCGAATGCCGTTGATGGGGATAGACGGCTCGGCGGCCGGCTCCTGGAAGTGGAGGGACAGCGGACAGCCGCCACCGCATTCACGTAGCAACGCGCACTGCTGGCATGACGCCGGCACGTAACGGCGCTCGCGCAGCCAGATGGCAAGATCGTGATTCCAAATAGCTTCCCATGGGTCATTGAGGATGTTTCCCAGACCTCGGTAGTAGGACTGGCACGGGATAACCGTTCCGTCCGGCTCGACGCACATGTTGTACATCGCCGCCGTGCAGCCCTTGACCCCCAAGCCCATCTGTACCGGGTCGAAATGACAATACTGGGTGGGGGTGTACCAGATCAGCTTCTGGCCATTCTGCTCCGTCTTACGCCGCACTACGTCGAGGATGGAGACGAGCTCGCGTTCGGGTATCCCCGTGCCGACGGTCTTTCCCGATCCGGCGTAGATGAGGGCGTTGCAGCCCACGGTCGGGACACCGAGCTCCGCCAGGAAGTCGATGGTGTCCCCGACGTGCTCTGCGTTCTCCGCCAACAAGGTGGTGTTCGTCATGACGAAGAGCTTCCGCCCAAGCGAATTGCGGATGCCCTGGACCGTCTGGCGCCATGCGCCGCGCGCGCCGACCATCGTGTCATGAGTCTGCGGATCGCATGATTCAAGGGTGATCTGGATGTGTTCGAGGCCTGCCTGCGCTAGTTGGTCGACGTACGAAGGATCGGATAAGCGTCGCCCGTTGCTCAGCAGCCCAGAGATCTGACCGAGGGAATTGGCGTGGGCGACAAGCTCCGGGAGATCGCGCCGCAAAGTGGCCTCGCCCCCCGTGAAGCAGATGTGCGGCACCCCGATCCGGCGCAAGCGGTCGAGAATCTGTTTCCAGCGCTCGGTGCCCAGTTCGGGGTAGCGCCTTGGCCGGGCGTTGTAGCAGTGGGAGCAATCGCAGTTGCAGCGGTAGGTGAGGGCCAGGTCCATCCGGTAGGGCGCCTCAGGCACATGACCAAAGGGAGGCGTCACCTCGAGGTCCAGGTCATGGATTGGGCAGGCGCCTTCGGGGCCCAGGAGTCCCTCCAACTTCTGACGGAAGGTCGTGAAGTCCTGCGACGCCGAAGAGAGCGGAATCCGATATGTTCGCCGCAGGAAGGCGATGGCCTCCTTGTCCGACCTGCCTTCCAGCACGAACCAGGCCATGGTCGCCGCCGAAGGATTGAGCTGGAAAGCGCGGCTCGCATTCACCAAGAGCAGCCCTTCGCCTCGATCGCTCAACCGTAGGTGGATGCGGGAGCGATCCTGCGGCGTCACTCGCGCATAGGTGTACAGGCCAGCGTCAGGCCCAGGCTTGCGCGCCGTTCGCCGAGCCGTTTGTCCCCACGAACGGCATTCGGCGTGCGGCGCCAGGAGGCGCCGCCGCCGAGGGGTCTCTATCCGTCTCATCTCCCGCCCCCGGCGCAGGCGCAGGCACATCCGGCGCAAGCGCAGGCGCAGGCACAGGCGCAACCAGGCCGCCCGCCGGAGCTCAAGCCTCCTGACTTGCTGGGGGTCGTCTTTGGAGGTGGAGGCGGCGGATTGGTGGTTTTCGTGACTCCGCTGGTGAAGCCTGTGAGATCCGAGACAAGCTTGCCAGCGGTTGTCTGGATGCCGGTGACGAGCGAGGCGGCAAAGTCGGATCCGGGCAAGTGGGGCAGGGAGACCTTTCCGCTGGATGGGGAGCCGGCGACGGGTTGTGGCTTCCCTAGGGACGGCGTCCCCGCCCCGGTAGTCCTCGGAGTGGATGGCCGATACAACCACCACCAGGGAGGCAGGAAGACCGGCTGCTGGCGGAAGACACGCCGCGTGCCGCCCTCGAAATCGTCGTCGAGCATGGTCCACTCGAGGGTCTCGGCGAATCGTTCGGACCGGACTTCAGGGGTGGCGCTGTCTTCGACCTGTTGCCAGGCTTTCTTGACGATGGCCTGATAGTAGTCCTTGGTCTCGCGCAGGCTGAATCCCTTCATCTTGTTTTGGACTGTGCGGACGAGGTCGATGGAGAGCGACTGCAGCTTCGATTGCCTCGCTGGCGTATCGGACTCAGACATGGCGATCAAGAAATCGATTTCGTACTGGTGCAGCCCTTCCGGCAACGGGGTGGAGGATTCCACGTGCAGAGGAGTTTCCGAAGTGACCTTACCCGCGCCTTTCTTGATCAGACTGAAGAGGACCATCGTCAGGACTCGGTCGAGCGGAGTCTCGAGCAAGATGGCCGCTTCGACGGCGGTCAACCCGCGTTTGATGCCGTGCCCTTCGATGGAGATCTTGGGTGGCAGATAGTCGAGCTTGCGCCGCTGCTGGGCCTTGGTGTTGGAGAAGAACCCCATGATCACGAAGATCGCCGAGAGCCCGATGCATGCGAAAGCGAACAAAGCTCCAGGGTCGATGTTCAGTCGCTGAGGAAGTGAGGGCGTCTGCGCGACGCCGGAGGGGACATACTGAGCGGGGAAGGAAGCTCCGAAGATGTACTGCGTATAGCCATTGGCTGCTGTGTTGCGCCATGTATAGACGACTCTTCCGTCTCGGTCGAGGCCAGTGGCAGGCGCTTCCTGCGGCCATCCGCCAGGCGCTGCGTGCCAACGCGGTTCATCAGGTTTCACGCCGGGAGGCAGGTGGAAGGAGAGCGTAAGGTCCGTTGCTCCGTGGACGAAATCCTCATCAAACCAAGTCGGTGAGAATCGCAGGCTGACGGAGCCCTCTTCGTCGCCGACGTAGAAGATGCCTTCAATCCCAGGGACGACCACGGCAAGCTCCCCGCTCTGGCCGGGCCGGATCGCCAGAGCGTCAAGGCCGACCGCAATGCCCGGCTCCACATAGGGCGATGAACTGATATCGGAGAGCGGGACGCCGTCGATCCACGCCTGCACCCGCGAGAGATCATAGGACTCGGTGGGGACTCCAATGTCCACAAAGTCGATGTCCTGGGAGGAGGAAGTGTTCGTGAAGGAGAGGCTATACTCCACACGAGCGGAGCCGTCGGACTCGAGGTAGAGATCGACGGTCTCTGCGTCTAGGCTGAAGGAGTACGACTGAGCCTGCGCAGGCAAGGGAATCAGAGTGAGGACCAGCAGGAGCAGGATTGCCGTGAGTCGTCGTCGCCTCATGAAACCCTCCGCACGCTAGGGGACGTAGCAGATGTCCCGTAAACGCCATGCTGCGCCACGCAGCGGCATTGCAGGGGTCGATCTTAGATCGACCCCTACATCTTCTTGGCGCCCGAGGAAGACGCGATCGTCAGGATGACATGCCGGGTGTTTAAGAGACAAGTTCGAGTGCTCATGAATGCGCTCGTCGCACGTGCGCCCTGACGTGAGCGCCTACCACTTCGGTTCTTCGGTGAGTTGGTAGCTCGTGCCACAGAACGGGCATTCCACGACGGGCGCGCCGGCGAGCATACGCACGTTCTCCGAGCTGAGCGCGCCGCCGCAGTTGCGACAGGTGAGCTTCTCCAGATTCACATCGCCGGAGAGCTCGATCTTCTGCACCAACTGCTGTGCCTCGGCCTTCCGTTTCCTCCCGGAAAGCCAGATCAGGGCCATCCCGGCGCCTACGCTGATGGCGCCGATGATGATCCACCCCGGCGATCCCTGGGGGCTGAAGGCTCCCCACAAGAATAGGACCCCGAAAAAGATCAGTATAGCCGCGGCAAGGTAGGCGATGATCCGACCCGCGCTCATGGCACCTCCGGCCCTGACGTCTGCCCGCGAGTCTAGCAAAATGGATCAAGCGCTACAAATGACAAATGGCATCTTTTCTGTCCGAGTAGACGCCCACCGTTCGATCTTGAGCAACCCCCTCAGGGCTGTTAGAATCCTGCCGCTTCGCAGGAGATTCATGTGGCTAACCAAATCACCGTGTCTCGCTTTCCTCTGCTGCTGCTATTCATCGTCATGCTCTACTCCGGTGGTCCAGTTGTTCGACTGATCTCAGTACCGCTGCTTTTCATCTTCCTGATGCTTGACACCGTAGATGGAATCATCGCCCGCAGAACGGGCACAACCTCGCTTCTGGGCAGCGTCCTCGATATCGCCGCCGATCGCACCTACGAGCTCGTCCTCTGGGTGTGCTTGGCGGACTTGCGGGTGATCCCAGTGGCGATCCCTCTCATTGTCATCGTCCGTACGACCCTGACCGATGCCCTGCGCAGCATTGGGGTGAGCAAAGGTCAGGCGCCTTTCGAGCAGCAACGCTCTCGCCTCGGGAGGTTCATCGTCGGCTCGCCGTGGATGCGAACGAGCTACAGCGTCAGCAAGATCGTCGCCTTCTGCGGCTTGACCCTGGGGATCGCCTTCTCGAGCTTTCCGAATGGCGACTCCCTCGCACTTGCCGCGGGGGTCGTCCTAGATATCTTCCGGGTGGTTGCCTGGATTGCCGTGGCAATCTGTGTGGTACGCGGGATGCCGGTGATCGTCGGAGCGATCCGCCGCAGTTTGAGGCCCGAGCAGCCGGCCGGGGAGCCGAGCGCGCCATGATGGTCGACTACCTGCTGAGCAGTCGCTTCGGTCCCCCACTCGGCCTAGCGTTCGCCCGGCTGCTCCCTCGGCGCTTGGCTTACTCGCTGGTCGACCGGAGCGCGGCAAGGATGGCTGCGCGTCCGAACAGCGCGCTGGTTCGGGCGCTGACGGTCAACCAAGCCGTGGTGCGCGGCCTCGATGAGCGCGATCCTCGACTGGGCGAGGCGGTCCGTCAAGTCCTGAAACACGCCGGTCGTGGCTACGCCGACCTTTTCGGGGGTATGGCTCGTGGGCGGCGTGCACTGGAAGCCCTGTGTTCTGTGGATGGGCCCTTTTGGGATCACGTGCTGCGGACGTATGCCGAGGGCCATGGGGTGATCGTGGTCGCCGGGCACTTGGCTGGTTTCGATCCCTTTATCCTGTGGCTTGGGAACAAGCGACTACCGATCCAGGGCCTCTCGTATCCTGATCCGCGCGGAAGTTACAAGACGCAACTCGCGATGCGCAAGCGTTATGGCCTGAACTTGACGCCGGTTTCCATGGAGGCGCTGCGACAGGCGATCCGCCACCTGCGGAGCGGCGGTATCGTCATGACCGCAGTCGATCGGCCTGGGTTGGGAGGCGCGCCGCTGCGCTTCTTTGGCCGTAGTGCGGTCCTGCCGGTGGGGCACGCGCGATTGTCGCTACGGACGGGGGCCCCGATGTTCGTCTGCGCATGCCACTCCGACGGCCGTGGTCACTACTACGCGACAGGCGCCAAGCTCGATCCGCCGGCTTCGAGCGGCGATGAAAAAGTGGACGCAATTCATCTGGCGCAGAGAGCGCTAGACGTCCTCGAGGGATACATCCGCCTTTGGCCTGAACAATGGTTGATGTTCCAACCAGTCTGGCCCGAGCGCACACTGGCTTCCGAGGCATGAACGGGCCGCTTGGCGGGGTTTTCCTCTGCGCGGGGGGGATTCTGACTGGGCTCGCGTGGCGGGTACCCCGGATCGGCAGCCTTGACCAGGATCTCTTCCAGCGGGTGAACTCCGCTCAATGGCCGTCCATGGTGGACGCCGTGCTGCGTGGGCTTCGGTTTCTAGGAACGAAGTGGGTTGTGTTGGCCGTGACACTAGGTCTCCTGATTTGGGAACCCCTGTCCGGAGTCGCCCTGGCTGCCTCGGCGCTTGCCAGCGGGGGTTTGGAGCGTCTGGTCAAGTTGACGGTGCGCAGAGCGAGGCCGTTCACCGCGCTTGCAGGAGTGCGCGTCCGCCAGCATCGGCCTTTGGACGCCAGCTTTCCGAGCGGCGACGCGGCCCGCGCATGGTTGCTCTTCGCCTTCCTCATGAGCGCATTCTCGCCATCGTGGCCGATTTGGGTCGGCGTCGGCGTGCTCGCCGGAACGGTCAGCCTGGGACGTGTGCGGCTCGGCGTCCATTATCCGTTCGACGTATGGTCGGGCGGATGCCTGGGGGCGGGGGTAGGGCTCGTCGGTTCGGCGATCCTGCACCAACTCGTCGGGCCGGCGGAGATGCTTGTCTCGTCATGGTAGGTTGACTTATTGCACGACTTCGGAAGTCGGGGTTGAGGAGCAGCGAAGCATGGCCGGAACAAAACTCGAGGAGGCGCGTGGGAGAGCTAGGGAGCTGCGCCGCAAGATCAACGAGCACAACTATCGCTACCATGTGCTCGATGCGCCAGTCATTAGCGACTCGGAGTACGACAGGCTCCTGCGGGAGCTCAAGGACTTGGAGACCGGTTTTCCGGAACTGATCGAGGCCGACTCGCCCACGCAACGTGTGGGAGGCGAACCCGCGGAGCGATTCAGTCGAATTGCCCACCCAAGCCCTATTCTCAGCCTGGGCAATGCGTTCAGCCCCGAAGAAGTGCGAGAGTGGTACGAACGGATCTCCAAGCTCGATCGCAGGGTAGAAACTGCCGATTTCGTTGTGGAGCCAAAACTGGATGGCCTGACCGTCGTCCTGCATTACGAGAACGGACTGTTCGTCTTCGGCGCCACGCGTGGAGATGGCGAGTTCGGGGAAGAGATCACGGCCAACTTGAGAACCGTGCGACCATTGCCTCTGCGCATTCCCATCCGCGCCGGTTCTCTCACGGCGCCTGCACGACTGGTCGTCCGCGGCGAGGCGATTATTTATCGTGCCGATTTCGAGGAGCTGAACCGGCGCATGGAACGGTCCGGCGAGCGGACCTACGTCAATCCTCGGAACACGGTCGCCGGCTCGTTGCGGCAACTGGATCCGAGTCTAACCGCGACGCGCCCGATCAGCCTTGCCTGCTACCAAGTGGTCGCTGCGGATGGGTCCTCGCCTGGAAAGCAGTGGGATGTGCTGGCTTATCTGGCCGAACTGGGCTTCCCCGTGCCCGATGGGGCCGCGCTCTACCCCGATCTGGACGCGGCGATCGATGCCGCACAACACTGGGTAGGGCGCCGAGACGATCTTCCGTATGAGGCGGATGGCGTGGTGATCAAGATCAATGACCTGCAGCTCGCGGCCGGGCTGGGAGTGGTTGGGAAGGACCCGAGGGGCGCAATCGCCTTCAAGTTCCCGGCGAAGGTCGTCTCGACAGGACTGATCGACATCGGCGTGAATGTCGGCCGCACAGGCGTCATCACGCCCTACGCGACTCTCGAACCCGTTGAGGTGGGCGGGGTCACGGTCCGCCAGGCGACCTTGCACAACTTTGACTTCATTGAAGAGAAGGACATTCGCATCGGCGACCGGGTGATGATCAAGCGCGCCGGCGAGGTCATCCCCTATGTCATCGGTCCCGTGGTCGAGGCGAGGACGGAAGCACTGGCGATCTACGAAGCTCCGGATCGGTGCCCATCCTGCGGCGAACCTCTGGAGCGAACCGAAGGTGAGGTGGCCGTCTTCTGCGTGAACGCCGCATGCCCCGCGCAGGCGGTGCGCAATGTCGAGCACTTCGCTTCGCGCGGCGCGATGGACATCGAGGGCCTGGGGATCAAGGTGGCCGAATTGCTTGCCGCCAATCGCCTCGTGGAGGTAGTCGCGGATCTCTATGCGCTGAGCAAGGAGCAGCTTCTTGGCCTGGAGGGGTTTGCCGACAAGCGCGCCGAGAACCTGCTTGCCGCCATCCAGGCCTCGAAGAATCAGCCGTTGGCACGGCTCATCTATGCCCTGGGAATCCGCGGTGTGGGAGAGACGGTGGCTGCGCTCCTGGCCGAACGCTTCGGCTCGCTCGACGCCCTCATGTCAGCCAAGGCCGAGGATCTGCAGTCCATCGAGGGAATCGGACCCAACATCGCCGCGTGGGTTATCGATTGGACGAGCCGCCCCCGGAATCGTGCTCTCGTGGCTAGACTGAAAGCGTTCGGCGTTTGGCCGAAAGGGGCGCCGCGGACGGAGATCGGGGGACCGCAACCTCTTGCGGGTCTAAGCTTCGTGCTGACGGGGACGCTGCCGACGCTGTCCCGTGGGCAAGCGACGGAGCTCATCCAGGGACATGGCGGGAAAGTGGTGGGAAGCGTGAACTCGAAGACGAGCTACGTTGTGGCCGGCGAGTCGCCGGGCTCGAAGCTCCAGAAGGCGCGCGGGCTGGGAGTGAAGGTGCTCGATGAGAACGGGCTGATGACCCTCTTGGGAAGGACGCTTTGATTCGTGCGAATGATTGACGCTAGCGCAAGGCATTGCTAGACTACCCAGGGCCGGTGAGATTGGACACAAGGAATAGCAGCTTGGCGGACAAGGGTGACAGCATCGAATGGCGCATTCGCGCCATGTGCGAGCGAGTCGCGCAGGCGAAGGCGGCCGGATTGTATTTCTTCAACATGCCAATCTCCGAACTGCGGGGAGGTTCCAGGGTTCTGGTCAATGGGCGCCAGATGGCGATGTTCGCCTCCTATAGCTATCTGGGGTTGATCGGCCACCCTCGTATCCAAGCCGCCGCCAGGGACGCCATCGAGCGCTATGGCACGGGAACTCACGGGGTGCGCACGCTCGCCGGGACGCTGAATCTCCATCGGGAGCTCGAGGAAGCAATTGCCCAGATGAAGGGCACGCAAGACGCGATCACGTTCTCTTCCGGCTACATCACCAATCTCACGGTGATCTCCGCACTGGTTGGGCGCCATGATTTCGTTTTCGTGGACAAGTACGACCATGCCAGCATCGTCGACGGTTGCTTGCTTTCGAGCGCCAAGATGGTGCGGTTCAAGCACAACGACATGGCAGATCTGGAGACCAAATTCCGCAGCGCGCCATCGGCCTCGGCCAAGCTGGTCGTGACAGATGCCGTCTTCAGCATGGACGGAGACGTGATCGACTTGCCGCGCTTGGCGGAGCTGTGCCGACAGCACAAGGCCTGGCTGATGGTAGATGAAGCCCATTCGCTAGGCGTGCTGGGCAAGACCGGCCATGGGATCGAAGAGCACTTCGGGATGGAAGGCGTCGTCGATATCAAAATGGGCACGCTGAGCAAGGCGGTCCCCAGCGTCGGGGGCTATGTCGCGGGAAGCTCGAACTTGATCACGTACCTGCGCCATCACTCACGGGGGTACATCTTCACGGCGGCTCTTCCCCCACCGCAGGCCGCCGCAGCCTTGGAGGCCTTGCGCGTCATCCAGGACGAGCCGTGGCGTATCCAAGCCCTGCAACAGAACGCCCAACAGCTCATCCGAGGCCTCAAGGACCGAGGCTTTGACACGCTCAACACAGAAACGGCGATCGTTCCGCTCCTGTGCGTGTCGGATGAAAATGCCTTCCGCATGACACGCGAGGCGCATGAAGAGGACCTGTTCGTCCTGCCGGTCGTGTCACCGGCTGTGCCGGAGGGGACAGCCCGCCTGCGCACGACGGTGACTGCGGCGCATGAGGCGAGTGAAATCGAGCAGGCGCTGGACGTGTTCGAGAGAGCGGGGAAGAAGATCGGGGTGATCTAACGAGCCGTCTGCCCGAACTGCGACTCAGGCCGGGCCGGGAGCGATCGGTCCTCAGGCGGCACCCTTGGATCTACGCCAGCGCCGTTGGGCGTCTCTCCGGGGAGCCACAAGCCGGGGAGACCGTGGACGTGCTTTCGGCTAGCGGGGAGTGGCTTGCTAAGGCCGCATTCTCACCTGCATCACAAATCCGCGCGCGAATCTGGTCGTGGACGGCGGAAGAGGCGGTCGATGCTTCGTTCATCCGCCGTCGACTGCAATCCTCGCTAGCGGCTCGCGCAGCCTTGGCAGCCAGTGGGGAGGTGACGGCCTACCGCGAGGTCTATGCCGAGTCCGACGGACTGCCCGGCCTTATCGTCGATCGCTACGCTCGATACCGGGTGGTCCAGTTCTTGAGCGCGGGAGCGGAGCGATATCGTGATCAGGTTGTGGAGTGCCTGGCGGGTCTGGGGGATTGCAACGGGATTGTCGAGCGCTCCGACGTCGACGTGCGAGGGCTGGAAGGACTCGCGGAACGCCGCGGGCTGCTCTGGGGGGAGGATCCGGCCGGGCCGGTCTTGATCCAGGAATACGAGCTTCGCTTTCTAGCGGATCTTCATCAAGGACACAAGACAGGTTTCTACCTCGACCAGCGCGAGAATCGACGGCGAGCGCGTCGCTATCTTGGGCAGGGAGAGGTCTTGAATTGCTTCGCCTATACGGCCGCATTTACCGCAATTGCTCTCCACGCCGGCGCCGAACGGGTGACATCCGTCGACTCATCGGCAGGCGCCCTGGATCTGGGGCGGGAGAACGTGCGCCTCAACCATCTGCCGGATGCGGGCTGCGAATGGGTCGAAGGCAATGCCTTCGAGGAGTTGCGACGGTTCAGGGACCAGGGCCGCTCGTTCGACGCGATTGTCCTCGACCCGCCACGCTTTGCCGCAACGACCTCGCATGTGGGTCGGGCATCGCGCGGCTACAAGGACATCAATTGGCTTGCCTTCCGACTGCTTCGGCCGGGGGGGAGTCTGGTGACATTCTCGTGCTCAGGTGGGGTAGGCCCCGAGTTGTTTCAGAAGATCGTCGCCGACGCGGCCTTGGATGCCAGCGTGCAGGCGGTGGTGGTCGAATGGATGGGCCAGCCTGCGGATCATCCCGTGGCGCTGAACTTCCCCGAAGGCAGATACTTGAAGGGGCTCGTCTGCCAAGTCAGGTAGGGGATGCCACGCCCGCGGGTTATTGAAGCTTCCGCTGCATCGAGATACGCAGGGCGTGGCGATGAAGACGCCGAAGCCTATCCGAACCGGTCGAGTCCCCCTCCGCCTCAAGAGCCTGCGCATGGCCGATGAGGCTCCCGAGGAAGTCCTCGTCAATCGCCTCCGGCGAGGCTGCCAGAATGGATTCGGCCTCCTTCTCGTCCGCCACCCCGATGACTCTCTCGGCCAGTTGGATTCCGGGCGGCATGGACCGCCGGATCATGTCTACTACTTTCTGGTTGATCGTCTCCAAGCGCGAGGCCAGCGCGTGGTCGGAACGTTCGCGCGCGGCTCGCAGACTTGCCTGCAGTACGCCGAGGAAGAGCTCGTCAACGGCGGGCATGGCCTGGGCAAGCGCCCGGTCGAGATCTGGCGCATCGACCAAGGCCTTCAGCACTGCCGAGGCCTGCGCTGCACGCGCTTTCTGGTAGTCGTCGATCTGCTCGACGATCTCCAAGAGTCGTTGGCGAAGCGATCTGAGTCGCGCCTGGTCTGAACCTTGCGCCCCGTCGATGCGCTCGCTAAGTATCTGGAAGAAGGGGTAGTCCAAAGCGGGTCGGGCGAGATTCGTCAGCGCAATGACCCGCTGCTCGTTGGGCGCGGAAATGAGCAGATCGAGCAGCTTCTCCCGGGTCAGCTCGGATCCCACTTCGCGCAATGCATTGCTTGCGGCCCGCAGCTCCTCTTGCTCTTCTTGCAGATGCTTACCATACGATGTAAGCGGGAGGGTCTCCTCCAGCTTGCGGCCCAGGGCATTGCGCGCGTTCTCGTCCGGCGTCGCTTGTAGCGTCAACGTGGCCAGCTGGAAGAACGTTTCGTCCAGCTCGGCCTCATGCTCTGCCACGAACTGGGCAAGGGATTCGGCTGGCGTGCGGAGCAAGCTCTCGAGCAGCCGCATCTTGGCGCGTTCGGCCTCGATCTCCTCCGGCGTGATGCCGTCGGCCTGCAGGATGCGTTCAACCATGCTCTGCATGGTCAAGACGGCCTGTGGTTGAAGTAAGTAGGCCTTACGACGCTCGGGAGGGAGCGGGTTGATCGCTTGGTTGATCAGTTGTCCTAGTAGGCGCTCTTGCTCCTCCTTGGCAAGGCCCAACTGCAAGGGGACAAAGGTGAGGAGCAGTTCATTCTCAGGGTCGTGATAGACGAGGGGCGTTCCTAACTGACCGTCGAAACCGCAAACCGCGCAGCGCATTCGGTTCAGGGCGCCCGACAGTAGCCGTGCCTTCACCGTAGGATCCTGCCCGACGTCGACCAATTGCTGAATCGGCGCCTGGTTTGGCGAACCACAATTCGGACAGCGGACTTGCGCGACGGAGTGCGACATGGGCAACCCTTATGGGAAGATTGAGAGGTCGGCCGACCTACGAACGCGGGATTGAGAAGCAAATCCGGGCGCCCCGCTCCACGCGGTCATCGACCCAGATGCGCCCGCCGTGTGCCTCGACGACTGCTTTAGCCAGGAACAGCCCCAACCCGGCGCCCTTGGCCTGGCGGGCTGTGGTGCTTGCTCTGAAAAACCGGTCGAAGATGCGCGGCGCGTCTTCCGGGGCGATCCCCGGTCCCTCATCGCTGACGGACACGACGATCTCCTCGGGCCGAACGCGTCCAACGACGCTCACCGTGCCGCCCTCCGGAGAGTACTTCACCGCATTCGAGAGCAAGTTGGACAAGACCTGCGTTAGGCGCTGCTCGTCGGCTTGGATCACAGGGATATCCGGGCTGAACTCGACCTTGAAGCGGTGCTTCTCCGACTGAGTCTGGAACCTCTCCGCCACGCGCCGGGTGAGGGCGTCGAGTAGGACCTCGGACCGGTTCAAGCTCAGCGCCCCCGCCTGCAGGCGGGAAGCGTCGAGTAGGTCATCGATCAAACCGGCAAGGCGGTCGGCTTCGTCTTCAATCACCGCCAGGCTCTCGCGGACGACGCCTGGTTCCCATTGGGCATCCTCGCGGCGCAAGGTCCCGACATAACCCTTGATCAACGCTACGGGCGTCCTCAGCTCATGACTGATGATGGAGATGAAAGTGGATTTCAGCTCATCGGCTTCGCGAAACTTGCTGATATCGCGGACATTCGCCACGATGCTCAGCAAGCGGCCTTCATCGCCCAAGGTAGGGGCGTACGTGATCCCGACGCTGACCGCGCCTCCGTCGAAAGTGACGAGATCGCCTTCGGCGTATAGAGTCGCCTGGGGAGAGAGCGGCCAGCCGCCCGCCTCGGCTTCTTCAGGCGTGAGGCCCGGCTCACGTCGGACCCAGCGGATCACCTCGGAGTGGTGCCTCCCGATCACCTCTCCGGCCGGGTAGCCGGTGAGGCGCGAGCACGCTCGATTGAAGCGCTGAAAACGATAGGCGGGGTCCAAGATGAAGATGCCGTCGGCGGAGGATTCCAACACGGCATCCAGGTGCCGCTTCTGCTCGGTGACTTGTGAGTACAAACGGGCGTTTTGCACGGCGATGGCGGCTTGCGTCGCGAAATCCTGGAGCAGAGAACGGTCGTCGGAGGAGAAGGGTCCGCGATAGGAGCGAAAGACGAAAATCACCCCGACCACTTCCCGCCCGGCGATCATGGGTAGACCGACGCCGGAAAGCAATCCCATCGTGGCCGCCTCGGCAATCCGCCGCAGGCGTCGGTTCACCTCCGGGAGAGCAAAGCGTGCCGGGTCGCCGTGGTCAGGGATGTCTCCGAGGAGCGGATCGAGATTCTTGAGGAAGTTCTGGTTGATGCCGTGGTATGCCGCAACTCGCCAGCCGCCCTCTGCCTCGCGTAGCGCTATCAGGCCGGCATGGCTGGCCAAGAGCTCGACCGCGATTCGCATGATGCGCGCCAGCACCGTTTCCAGATCCAATTCCTCGGTGATGGCGCGCGAGATCTCCAGGAGGTAGTCGCGTTGGCGGACGCGAAAGTCAGGGAGCATCGTGCTAGTGAAGGCCCTCCGCCTCGGATTCCGTGATGGCCGATTCGAAGAGCACCAACGCCTCGTCCATGAGCTTCTGAGAGATGCTCAGAGGAGGAGAGAGACGGATCGTACTCTCCCCACAGCCCAGCATCAACAGGCCATGCGCAAAAGCCTTGTCGAGGATGCGTTCCCTGAGTTTCTTGGCAGGCTTCTTGGATTTGCGGTCGGTGACGAACTCCACGCCGATCATGAGGCCCTTGCCTCGCACATCGCCGATGCTCCGATGGCGGGATTGGATCTCCGCCAGCGCGTCGAGGGTGTATTCCCCAACCTCCGCCGCGTTCCGCATCATCCATTCCTCGATCAGGTCCAGCGTGGCCAGGCCAGCGCTGCATGCGACAGGATTGCCGCCGAAGGTGTTTCCATGGGCGCCTGGCGGCCAGTCCATGATACTCTCGCGGGCGATCATCGCGCCGATCGGCATTCCGGAGGCGATGCCCTTCGCGGCGCAGACGATGTCCGGCTCCACGCCCCAGTGTTCCGTCGCCCACCAGCGGCCGGTGCGACCGACGCCCGACTGCACTTCGTCAACGATCATCAGGATTCCATACTTGTCACACAGGCGACGCAGAGCCGGAAAGAACCCGTTGGCCGGCACGATATAACCACCTTCACCCTGGATAGGCTCGAGCAGCACCGCAGCGCAGTCGTCGGGCGGCACGACGTGTTTCAGCACCACTTCCTCGATGAACTGCACTACTGCCTCGCCGTAGTCCTGTTGGCTAGCAGTTCTCAGGACTGGCCGGTAGGGATCCGGGAACGGGACGTGGGTCACCCCGCTCATCAAGGGCAGGAAGCCGTGACGATAAACGGGCTTGCTCGCCGTGAACGAGAGCGCACCCATGGTCCGTCCATGAAATGCGCCATAGAAGCCGATGAACTGCTGCCGTCCGGTGTGATGCCGCGCAAGCTTGATCGCCGCCTCGATCGCTTCTGTCCCGGAATTCGCCAGGAAGATTTTGGCCGGCTCATCGAAGGGGGCGATGCCGGCCAGCCGCTCCGAGAACTCAATCCACAAGGGGTGATAGAAGTCTGAGGAGATGTGGATAAAGCGCTCGGCTTGACTCTTGATCGCCTCCACGACCTTTGGATGGCTATGTCCAGTGGAGCACACTGCGATACCGGCAGCAATGTCAATGAAGCGGTTTCCGTCGACGTCCCACACCTCGCAGTCAACCCCGCGGTCCATGATGAACGGAGAAGCGCGCGGATAGGAAGGGGAGATGACCTGCGAATCCCGCTTCAGGTACTCGCGCGCTTTCGGGCCAGGCGTGATCAGCGGTTTGGTATGGTTCGGTCTCATGAGTCAGTCCCAAGACGAACGCCCTGTCGAGAAGGACAGCTGGGATCATGGTCGCCGTTGGCCCCGGTCAGGACCAGGAGAGAGCGCGGCAACAGGACAGGGAGATCGAGGCCAATAGTCGACGCGGGCCGGTCGGCCTACTGGCAGCGGCAAGATTATAACATTCCCGCTTTGCCGCCGGGCGAATCCGATGTATAAAAGGTAGGATTAGAGATCGGGCCGAACCTCGCCCCTAGACCTGCAAAGGAGAGTCAAACATGGAGCCCCGACCCTGGCACAAGAACTACGATCCTGGGGTGCCGCAAACGCTCGTCTATCCCCAGGTGCCGCTCTTCCATTTCCTGGAGGAGACTGCGCGGCGTTATCCGGATCGGGCATGTACGGTTTTCAAGGGCGCCGAAATCACGTACCGAGAGATGAACGAGCTCACCGACCGCCTGGCGGCCGGGCTGGCGGCCCTAGGGGTCAAGAAAGGGGACCCGGTCGGCATCTTCATGCCGAACTCGCCCCAATTCGTCATCGCCTTCTACGGCATTCTCAAGGCGGGCGGGGTCGTGGTGGCCACGAATCCGCTCTACACGCCGCGTGAGCTGGAGCATCAGCTCAGAGATGCTGGCATCGAAGTGATGCTCGCCATGAGCAATTTCTACAACAAAGTCAAGGAGACCCAGCCGAAGACCCGCCTCAAGACGGTTATCGTAAGCAATATCAAGGAATACCTGCCGGGAATGCTGCGTCTCCTGTTCACACTGGCCAAGGAGAAGAAGGACGGCCATAAGGTGCAGATCGCCGACGGGGATGTTTGGTTCCAGGACCTGTTGGCACGGCATACTTCAGACCAGCGCCCGAAGGTGGAGATCACACCCGAAGACACGGCGGTCTTCCAGTATAGCGGTGGCACAACCGGGCTTTCCAAGGCGGCCGTCGCCGTCCATCGGAACCTCGTTGCGAATACTCTGCAGATCCGCTCCTGGATGCCCGATTGTGCCGAGGGCGAGGAAGTCACGCTTATGGCGATCCCGCTATTCCATGTCTATGGAATGGTCGCCGGGATGTCGTTCTCGGTCCAGAGCGCTTGTTCGATGGTCATGATCCCAAACCCGCGCGATCTGAAAGACGTGCTGGGGAGCATCGCCAAGTTCCGGCCTACGATCTATCCGGGCGTCCCCGCCATGTATAACGCGATCAACAACCATCCCGACGTGATCGCCGGCAAAGTGGACGTGAGCTCGATCAAGGCCTGTATTTCCGGGTCGGCGCCGCTCTTGCGCGAGACGAAGGAACGCTTTGAACAGCTCACCGGAGGGAAACTCGTTGAGGGGTTTGGGCTCTCCGAAGCGCCCACCGCCACCCACTGCAATCCGCTCAACGGCAAGAACCCGCCCGGCTCGATCGGCCTTCCCATGCCCGATGTTGACTGCCGCATCGTCTCTCTGGATGACGGGGTCACTGTGCTTGGGGTGGGCGAGGTCGGCGAGCTGACCATTAAGGCGCCCAACGTGATGAAGGGCTATCACAATATGCCGACCGAGACCGCCAACTCGCTGCGCAACGGATGGCTATTCACCGGCGACATCGCCCGTATGGACGAAGATGGCTTCTTCTATATCGTCGACCGCAAGAAGGAACTCATTAAGCCGGGCGGATTTCAGGTCTGGCCGCGTGAGGTGGAGGAGGCGATCGCCGAAAACCCCAAGGTGCTGGAGGTCGGCGTGGCTGGAATACCCGACGCGGTGCGCGGCGAGACGGTGAAGGCCTGGGTTGTGCTCAAACCAGGGCAGACCGCCACCGTCGAGGAGCTGCGGGAGTGGTGCAAGGAACGCCTGGCGCCTTATAAGCTGCCGACGCAGGTGGAGTTTCGACAGGAATTGCCCAAGACAACCGTAGGAAAGATCCTGCGGCGCGAGCTCGTCCGTCAGGACCGCGAGAAGGTGACCTAGCGAGGCCTGGCGGCTGATCAGACCCTCGGGTGGGAGTTCGGGGATCAGAACTCAGCGTGCGGATCGCCTAGATCTTGTCTCATGTAGACCTAGCATGCCATCCTGAGGATAACG
>Ga0209642_10001135_pt1 | contig 17617 bp, 10 predicted proteins | sample RifCSP19_2_FD_184025 | JGI IMG/M metagenome (GOLD analysis project Ga0209642, IMG submission 184025) | Soil microbial communities from Rifle, Colorado - Rifle CSP2_sed 19_2 (SPAdes) (version 2) | ecosystem: Environmental > Terrestrial > Deep subsurface > Rock core/Sediment | place: Rifle... | reverse complement strand
TAATAGTTTTTATATCTTTCAAGTTCACAGCTAGCTTTCCGGACAGGTCAAATTGGGAGATACCATCATATTCAACTTCCAAATGAAATTGTTTATATGAAGATATCTTCCCCCGAGGGTCAAATCTCACATATGCTTTCCCCACCTCATCAATAAACAACCTTAAATTTCTTGAAACCTCAAGTGTTCGTTCTCTCATCTTACCGTTTACATCCGTAAATGATAACTTAGCTCTAATATTAAAAGCATGCCACTTACCAAGATTCTCCATATGAATTACATACTCGTCTGGAGGACTTTCCCAACGAAGCATATTTAAAATCAAATGAGGCTTTACACTCTCCTTTTGAATTCTTCTAACTTGTATTATGGAACAAAAGGCAACTGCTGCTAATCCTATTGTTCCGACAGCGATTAGCAAATTCACCACCCTCATAAACATTTCATTTTTCAGTAAAGCTTCTAAGAATGACCAAATTTCATTCATAAGAGCTTCGCCTTCTTGTTCGAATAGGTTAAAGTGCGGGACTGGGAGTCCCGCCTACGAGATTGCTTTTTATCTTCCTTTCCATTCACAGAAAATACATCTCCCTAATTCCGGAGCGTAGTTATAGCATTTCTCATAACTGCCAAAAGGTTTTTTCCCATCAAAGGCAAAGCAATCCAGGTCCATATCTTTACAGGGTATTTCCTTGTAGTCCTTAATTACTCTCTCTTCAACTGAGACTATACCTAAAAACTTATTTAAACTCTGTTCTCTCATAATCTTTTCGTAGTGCGACCCTTTCAGGGTCGCATTGCGAGGCTGAAAGCCTCGCGCTACATCTTTTCCCCTGTCTACTGTCTACTGTTTGCTGTCTACTTGTTTGCTTTCTTCTTTCAACCCGTACTCTTGCAGTTTATTCCTCAGGGTACGAGAGGAAACCCCTAAAACCTCAGCCGCTTTGGTTTTGTTTCCGCCATAAACTTCGAGGGTTTTGAGGATCAGGGTTTTTTCCATATCCGCGATTGTGCAGCCGACTTTTAATCCGGAATCATCATATTCTGCTTTCTTGAAAAACAGCTCCGGGGGGAAATCCGCAGGCGTAAGAACCTTGTTTCTCGTGGTTACCACAGCCCTCTCGATATAATTTTCCAACTCCCTGACATTCCCGGGCCAGTGATATTCCATCAAAAGCTGGTATACCTTCTCCGAAATACCCTGAACGTTTTTATTATTCTCCTGATTATATTTCTGCAGAAAATGTTCTGCTAAAAGAGGAATATCCTCTTTCCTTTCCCTGAGAGCAGGAAAAGGAATGGGAATCACATTTAAGCGGAAGAAAAGGTCCTCCCTGAACTTTCCTTTTTTTATCTCTTCATCTAAATTTTTATTAGAGGTAGAGATAACCCGCACGTCTACCTGAATAGATTGTCCTGAGCCGACCCTTTCAAATTCCCTTTCCTGCAATACTCTTAAGAGTTTTGCCTGTAAGCCCGGAGTGATTTCGCTTATCTCGTCTAAGAGCAGAGTCCCGCCATGTGCCATCTCAAACCTTCCTCTGGTCTGGCGGATTGCTCCGGTAAAAGCCCCCTTCTCGTGCCCGAAAAGCTCGGATTCCACCAAGCCTTCAGGTAGGGCAGCACAGTTTATCTTGATAAAGGGACCATCTTTTCGAGGACTGTTATAATGAATTGCCTTGGCGATTAGCTCTTTGCCTGTTCCAGACTCTCCCGTGAGCAAGACCGATGAGCGGCTGTCGGCAATCATATCCACCATCTCGAAAATTTTCTGCATCTGGGGAGCTTTCCCGATTATGTTCTGGAACCGGTATTTGCCAGCCACCTCAGTTTTCAGCATCCGGTTTTCAATCAAAAGCTTTTTAAATTCAAAGGCATTGGCAACCACCAGCTCGATCTCATCAGCTTTGAAAGGCTTCATAATATAATCGTAAGCGCCCAATTTCATCGCCTCAACCGCATTCTCCACCGTCCCGAATGCAGTCATCATAATAATTTTCGTATCTGGGCAGTTTTCTTTAACTGCTTTCAGAAGCTCCATACCATCCAGCTTGGGCATTCTTATATCCGAGATGATGACATCATATTCCCTCATTTTTAATTTGCTCAGCGCCTCGTCCCCGCTGGAAGCTAAGTCAACCAGGTAATTTGAGCGGGTGAGAATCTCACTCAGGGAATCCTTCATCAAATTATCGTCGTCTACTACTAAAACCCTTTTCTCAAGCAATTTTCTATTCGCCTCCTTTTTTCGCAGATCGACCAGTTCTTGGCGTGGTGAAAAAACGCTCCCGGTCATTCTGAGGAAGTCTCCGCCGAAGGCGGAACGATCGAAGAATCTCTGAGATTAACGTGGAGATTCTTCGTCCCCTACGGGGACTCAGAATGACACTCCATCTGTTCCAGTTTTTCAATAGACCCTTTTAGGGTCGCTCTTGTTACTTTTCACCCGCTTTTAGGAATAAATATCGTTACCGTGGTTCCTTTTCCTAACTTACTGTCTACCTTTATCTCACCCTTATGCGCCTGCACGATTTTTTTCACAGTGGAAAGTCCCAAGCCCGTGCCTTTTTCCTTGGTGGTGAAAAAGGGAGTGAAGAGCTTATCTTTTACCTCCTCACTCATACCGATACCATTATCTTTGATCCTCAAGCAGAGCATTTGCTCAGCAGTCGAACCCGGTATTTTATTTTCGATATTCCTTGCTTCCAGACTAGCAGAAAGCTGAATCAGACCTCCGTCCGGCAAAGCCTGGGAAGCGTTATACAGGAGATTTAAAACCACCTGCTTGAACTTTTCTGCATCCAGAAAACAGCCGCACTTCTCGCTTGGATAGAAGCGCTCTATTTTTATATTTTTTTTCTCCCTTAAGATATCCATCTCAAAAAAACCAACTATTTCTTCCAGGAATCTCTTAAAATCTATGGGTCTTAAATCTAACTTTATGCTCCGGGTATAATCTAAGAGATTCATCACGATCCGGTTTAAAATGTCCACTCCTTCGATGACTTTCCTGACGTAATTTTTTCTGGGGTCCCCCTCTTCAATATCCCGGTTCAGCAGATCAGCAAAACCGGAGATCCCGCCTAAGGGGTTTTTGACCTCATGGGCAACTGTTGCCGCCATCTCGCCTAAGGCGGCTAAAGTCCTTACCCGGGCAATCTCTTCTTCCAGCTTCTTGATTTTGGAGAGATCGAAGAACACCTCCACTGCACCCAGGAGATTTCCTTCGCTATCTTGCAAAAGAGATGTCGAGTAACCAAGAGGTATTTTAGCCTGCAACTTGGTCAAGACTTCTTTCTCTTCATTTAAATGGGAGGTCCCCGCACGCAGAGTATGGACAGGAGTCGATTGCAGGTCTACCTCTTTACCCATTATTTCCAAATAAGGCCGGTTCAAAACCTCATCGGCTTTATACCCGGTGATTTCTTCAGCGGCACGGTTAAAGAGAGCGATCTTTTCTTCTAAATTTACGACCAGAACTCCTGAGGTGAGACTCTCCAGGATATTATTCAGGTAGTTGGTGACTTTTTCCTTCTCGGCTAAGCTTTCCCTGAGCTTGAGGTTGGTTCGCTCTAATTCGAGGTTTAAGTTTTCGAATTTCTGTTCTAAATCCTTGTAGGCTTGATGGAGCTGCTGGATGATCTTATTAAAGGAGGCATAAGAGTCAGCAAAGGCTTCCAACTGTTCCTGGGTAATCTCTCCTTTTCCCTCTTCTGCCATTTAACATCTCCAGTTTTTTTTGAAATATAAGTAAATTAAAGGGGATTGCAACAGAAATTTCATTTCCTCTCGGTGAAATAGAAAATTTTACTAACTCTATAGCCAGCGAAAACTACAGTTTATTCGTTTTTCTCCACTCCCTCTCCTTCATCCACTCATAGATTACCGGGATTACAATCAAGACCAGAAGAGTGGACGTGATCATTCCGCCGATCACCGGAGTGGCGATAGGTTTCATTACCTCGGAGCCTGCCTCTTTGGTCCACATCACCGGCAGCAGACCAAGGATTATGGCTCCTACGGTCATGAGTTTGGGTCTCAACCTCAGCAAGGCTCCCTCTATGACTGCTTCTCTTATCTCGGCCTTATCTTTGACATTTGAAAGCCCTCTTCTTTTTATAGCCTCATCTAAATATACTACCATAACCACGCCGGTCTCAACTGCAGTTCCGAAAAGGGCGATGAACCCCACCCAGACAGCCACGCTGAAGTTATAACCTAAGATAAACAAAAGTAAAATCCCACCAACCATAGCGAAAGGGATAGAAGCGATAATCAACAAAGCCTCTTTAAACGATCTGTAAATGATATATAAAAGCATAAGTATAATAAACAAAACCAGAGGAACTACAATCTTCAACCTCTCTTTTGCCCTTACCTGATTTTCATACTGCCCGCTCCAGGTGACAAAGTAGCCTGGTGGAAGCTTTACTTCCTTCTGGACTAACTTTTTTGCTTCTTCCACAAACCCTACCAGGTCCCTTCCGCGGACGTTTAGCTGAACGATATTTCTTAAAAGACCGTTTTCGCTGGAGATCATATATGGTCCCATGTTTATACTTATCTCAGACAACTGGCTTAGAGGAATCTGTACACCATTTGGTGCTGAGACCAGGATATTTTTTAAAGCATTTATATTGTCCCTCAGCTCCCGGGCATATCTGACCCTAACCGGGAAACGAGCTCTCCCCTCGATGGTGGTTGTCAGATTTTTCCCTCCAATAGCAGTTTCCACTACGTCCATAACGTCACCCAATTTTATGCCGTACCTTGCCACCTCATTCCGGTCTATTTTTATTTCCAGGTAAGGAGAAGCGATAACCCTTTCTGCATATATATCTACTGCCCCGGGGATCATCCGCACCACTTTTTCAATCTCTTGGGACTTTTCCTCTAATACCTTCAAATCCGAGCCGAAGATTTTGATTCCCACCTGAGTCCGCACGCCGGTGGTAAGCATATCGATTCTATTCCTGATCGGTTGAGTAAAAGCACCGGCTACTCCCGGTATGACAGATAATTTTTCATCCATCTCCTGTATCAATTTATCTTTGGTCATCCCTTTACGCCATTTTTCCTTCGGCTTCAAGTTGACGACCGTCTCGATCATACTTATTGGAGCAGGGTCTGTGGCAGTCTCTGCTCTGCCTACTTTTCCAACCACCGATTCCACCTCGGGAAAACCCTCCAAAATCAGATCCTGCTTTTTTACAATTTCCATCGCTTTAGTTAAAGAGACCGCAGGGAGAAGAGTAGGCATATAAAGTATTTTCCCCTCTTCAAGCGGAGGCATAAACTCGCTACCGATAAGAGGGATTAAAAGGAAAGCACCTGCTAAGACAATTAAGGCACCTCCTAGAATAATCTTTTTATGCTTTAAGGCAAATAAAAGTATAGGCTCGTACAGCTTCATCAAGAACCTATTCAGAGGATGCTTTTCCTCTGATCTTAATTTTCCCCTGAGGAAATAAGTGGACAAAACCGGCACCCAGGTTATAGCCAGAATCGATGCACCGATCATAGCTAAGGTCTTGGTGAAGGCTAAGGGATGAAAAAGTTTCCCTTCCTGACCCTGGAGGCTGAAAACCGGAACAAAAGCAAGGATGATTATGATCATCGAGAAAAAGATCGGCCTTCCCACCTCTTTGGCAGCAAGAGCCACAGTCTCCAGCTTTTTAGTCTTATCATCAAGCTTCTCTAAATGCCTGAATGAGTTTTCAACGATCACGATCCCGGCATCCACCATCACGCCTATGGCTATGGCAATACCCCCTAAAGACATAATGTTGGAGGTAATTCCCAAATAGCGCATAAAGATGAAAGCGATCAGCACGCCGATGGGAAGGCTGGTGATGACTATAAATGTGCTTAAGAAATGTCCTAGAAAGATCAGAATGACCAAAAAGACCAGAATACTTTCTTCGATCAAAGCTCTTTTCAAAGTGTGTTCTGTAGCTTTGATTAAATCGGTGCGGTCATAAAAGGGGATAACCTTTACACCCTGAGGTAAAGCGGGCTTGATTTCTTCAATCTTCTGTTTTACCCGGTTAATGACATCCATGGTGTTCTCTCCATACCTCATCACCACCACTCCGCCCACTACCTCTTTTCCATCCTTATCCAAAGCTCCCCTCCTGAACTCAGGACCTAACTGCACAATTGCAACGTTCTTTACATAAACTGGCACGCCACTTCGAGAGTCGACGACTATGTTTTTTACATCCTCCACTGATTGAATTAAGCCTATACCCCTCAGGATAAACTCCATACCGTTTTTCCTCGATGACCTTCCCTCCACGTTGGAGTTACTCCTCATCACCGCTTCAAAGACCATTTTCAAATCGATATTAAAAGCCCTGAGCTTATTTGGGTCCACGTCTATCTGGTATTGCTTGACAAATCCACCGATAGAGCCTATCTCAGCTACACCTGGAACAGAATTCAACTGGTAGCGCACGAACCAGTCCTGAAGGGTGCGTAGTTCTTCTAAGGAATGATCCTTACTTTCCAGAGTGTACCAGAAAATCTGCCCTAAGCCAGTAGCATCTGGACCTAAGGTAGGAACAACCCCCTCTGGTAAAAAACTTGAAGCCAGACTCAGTCTTTCGGCTACCCGGGTGCGGGCAAAATAGAGATCAATCCTATCCTCGAAAATCACAGTTATCATTGAGAATCCAAAAGCTGAAGCTGATCTGACTGCTTTAACACCTGCCAACCCCTGTAAATTGACGGTTAAAGGGTAGGTTATCTGGTCTTCTACTTCCTGCGGCGAACGTCCGGGCCAGTCGGTGAAAACTATAACCTGATTTTCTGAAAGGTCCGGGATAGCATCTATAGGGGTATTTTTGACTGACCAGATCCCCCAGAGAATTACCAGGATATAAAAAGCGATTAGAAGAAATCTGTTTCTCAGAGATATATCGATTAACTTATCGATCATAACTGTTCCAATTTATCACAGGTAAATCTTGGCGGCTCATATCCCCTCTCCTTCTTAAGGAGAGGGTTAGGGAGAGGTTCATCGTCCAGTGGACAGCCACACTTAACTTTCACATCCCTTCCATTTTTTCCATCTTCTTTTCCTCAGCCTTCTTCTCTTTTTGAGGAGTTTTCTTTTCCTTCGTTTCCATTCCGGGCATACCTGGCATTGCACCCATTCCTTTTTCAAGCTGGCTCTGGGAATCGATTAAGAAATTCCCTTGCGTTACCACCATCTCACCCTGGTTCAATCCAGAATAAACCTTAAAATATCCATCCTGCTCTTCTCCGATTTTGACCTCTCTTCTGCTATAGACTCCATTACCTTCTGAGACGAAGACGATATTTCTAACTCCGGTCATAAGAACCGCTGAGCTGGGAATGGCTAATTGTGGTTTTGGAGATTTTATCTGTAAATAGACATCCACATACATTCCGGGCTTCAGTTTTAAGCCCTTATTGGCTAAAGTGCATCTGATCTGAACAGTTCTGGTTTCACCTGAGACGGTAGAGCCTACATAAATTATCTTTCCTTCAAAGGTCTCTTCAGGATAAGCAGGCGAAATTATCTTAACCAATTCTCCTGTCTTTATTCCAGCTAAATCTTGTTCGTAAACCTCCGCATACATCCAGACCTCTGATAAATCCGCTATGGTGTAAAGATTGTCACTTTCACTCACATATTTTCCGAGAATGATATTCTTCTCAGTGACCGTTCCTGCGATGGGGCTGTGAATCATCAGCAAAGGCTGAGGTTGGCGGCTTTTTTCTAAGTCTTCTATGTGATATTCCTTGACACCTAAAAGCAGGAGTTTTCTTTTTGAAGATTCTACCAGATCTCTGGCAGACTCTATGGCTCCAGAAGATTGGCTGGCTTGAGCTTTTTCTAAATTATTTATAGCTTCGATATATTCCTGTTCAGCCGAAAGATAATTAGGACTGTATATATAGACCAAAGGCTCATCCTTTTGCACCTGATAACCTACATAGTTGACCAGAATCTTGTCCACCCTTCCACCCAAGCGGGGAGTTACATAAACTAACTTTTCCTCATTGAAATCTATTTTCCCAACAGTCCTTATGGTTTTGGTGAGTTTGCGATAGTCTACTTTTTCCAATTTCACCCCGATTTCTTGCTCAGACTCTGGGGTCAGCATCACCTTTTCTTCCGTCTCAGTCCCGGTTTGAGCAGAAGGAGCACTATGCTCCATCCCTTTATGCTCTTCTGTTTTTCTTTTTGAACACGCGCTAAAAACGAAAATAATCGAAAAACATAAGATGAGAACTTTTCTAAACATATCTTATCCTCCCTGACCCTATAAATTAGCTCCGACAGCTCTTTCTAAAGAAGCTAAATTTTGTAGATAATCAACTATGGCTTTATAATAATCTAATCTTGTTTCTCTTAAAGTTCTCTGAGCATCCAGAAGAGTCAAGAAGTCAGTCAAATTAGCCGTATAGTTTGCTTCAGCCACTTTTAGGGCTTCTTCTGCCTGAGCTAAGAAGCTTTCCTGATACAGCTTCATCAGTCGATAACTTGCCTGAGTATTAACATAAGCCATCTGCACCTCAAAGGAAATCTCATTTTTCATTTTTTGATAATCAGACTCAGCTGAAAGAAGATTCGCCTTTTTCTCATTCACTTCGTTTTTCTCTTTGAGAAGAAACCAGAGTGGTATGCTGGTCCTGAACTCTAAGCCCCAGTCTCTCATCCCTTCCTTTGTTTTCATTCTCATATATTCAAACATAAAATCAGGTAGATAACCCTGTTTAGCTAAGGAAAAGGAGTTTTTCTGAACATCGACCATCGATTTTGAGGCAGTTAAAAGAGGATTTGAATATAGAGCTTTATCCTGCAGATCAGAAAGAACCCAGGTAAAATCCGGAATTATGATATCGGTCTGAATGGAAAGAAGGATGGAAGGCAGACGGTTCATCAGAATATTTAACCTTCCCTTAGATACCTCCAGCATAGCCCTCATGGTTACCAGCTCATTGTTCATCTTGGCTAATTCCACCTGGGCTTTGAGTATATCGCTCTGAGGAGCTTCGCCAGTGGAATATTTGATCTGAGTGACTTTCAAAAAGTGTTCTAACAGATTCAGGTTTTCCTGAATGATCTCTATGCTTTTTAAGTTCAGAAAAAGATCCAGATAGGCAGATTTTGCCTTCTGGATTATCTCTAATTTTTTATCCTGATAAAAAGATGAAGCTATATCCGACTCAGATACAGACATTTTCCTCATAGAGAAATATCTCGAAGGAAACATCAGCTCCTGGCTAAAAAGAAAAGTCCTTAGCTCATATTTGCTGAGGTTAAAGCTACCGAGAGGTAACCCCTCGTATCGCACTCCTAATTGAGGTTTGGATGGAGCAAGAGCCTGAGAAATGCGGTTTCTCGATGCCTGCCAGAGCTGGTAACTTGCTTTTAAATCAGGGTTATCTTTCAGGGCTGAAGAAACGACTTTTTCCAGTGTAAAAAGAGTATCTGAATCAGTCTGGCAAAAAATTTGGTTTAAAGGAAAAGATAAGATTAAAATAAAAGCAAGAAATCCAATAAATCTGTTCATCCATCCTCCTTTCCCGCGTTTGCGATATACATATAAATAATAAATAAAGATTCTGTCAATAGATTTTAAGTAAACCGGTGAGAAACTATGTAGATTATAAGGCCCCCTTTTTTTAAAAAAACTATAAACCAAACAAACAGAACAGGATTTAATTCAAATCCTCCGCCAGCCTTTCCAGCTCTTTTTCCTTCTTTTCCAGAAGACTGGCTTTTTCTTCTAACTTTAAATGTATGGATTTGAGCTGTTCGATTATCTGAGGTTCAACCCGCTCCGAATCTGAGGGACTGAAATCATGAAGCCCTCGGGTCATCTTTTGAATCGTCTGCGTGACCCGGAGCCTTTGATCTAAAAGTAAATTTATGTTTTCTTCGGTTTCTTTTGTCTGCATAGCGTAAATTAGTTTATCAGTCAGATTTAAAACTTTATCGTATTCCCTGAGCAGTTTATGGTAAAGAGGCAGGAGATTAGAACTCATGGTAGAAGGACTTGACTTTCTTCAAAAAACGTTTTACAGGTAGTTTATAGCCTGTCTAAAAGCTCCCCTTTTTTAAGCTCGAATTCCTGGTTGGTGATCAGTCCTTTATCTTTTAACTCTCCTAATTTTTTAATCTGCTCTAAGACTACTGAATCAGCCGGCTTCTGTTCCCTGGCATATAGGGCTCCTCCGGCAATTGGAGTGACCCCTGAGCCGGGGTTGAATTTCAAGTGATCAGGATTCTTGGTCCCCTTCTGGTAGTTCTTAAGCTCATCCTCTAAATTCCTGATTTTTCCTCTCAATTCGTCGATCTCATATTTTAATTTATGTTCTTTCAGGGCCTTATCTATGGAAGCTCTGAGCTCGTTTAGCTTGAACGGCTTGATCACGTAATCGCAGGCACCGTTTCTTAAAGCCTCCACCGCGCTTTCTATGGTTGGATACCCGGTCATGATAATCGGCAAAATCTGCGGGTATATTTTCTTCAGCTCTTTCAAGGTCTGGATTCCATCCATCCCCGGCATCTTCAAATCTATCAGGGCTATCTGCACCGGGGTGGATTTGGCTACCTCTATGGCTCTTTCTCCGGACTCGGCTAAGTGTACTTCAAAACCCTGCTTGCCCAAAAATTCAAGTAGCAGTTCTCTTACAAAAAGCTCGTCATCCACTACTAAGATTTTCTCCTGTGACATCTATTCTCCGATTTCTTTAACGAAATTAATTTAAACCTTTAACTCTCAAAATGCAAGATTTTTCTATATCCACAACCTCTCTTATTTTATCGGCATTTTGGATTTTCTTTATATCCGGAACAGAAAACCTGATAAATTGACTCTTCTTTACCTGAAAACCTTAGAAAAAAAGAGTTCCTGCATAAAGCGTCTTATACGGGAACTCTTCGACTTTATAGAATTACTTTTCCTGTACCGGACTATCCTTTGAGCAGCTTGCGGTATTCGGTCTTGTTGGACAATATCTCCACCGCTTTTTTTACCCCGGGATCTGTTTTCAAGAGGATCTCTTCATAATAGGCTTTTTCCCCATACAGGCTATAAAGGAGATCTCTTTTAATTGCCTTTTTTATATAATCCAGACTGTTTTCAAAATCGCCTTCCTTTGACTTCTGGATCACCTTTTTCAATTCCGAAAGAGCTGGAGCAAAAGAATCTTTGTCCTTTTCCGCATCAATATTCTTTTCCAGGTCCTGAAGGGAGACCTCTACCTGGTTGAGGTAGGTGAAGTTCTTCTCTTTGAGAAAATCCTTGAAATCTGAGATCATCCTGTCATCCACCTCAAAATTCCTGGGCAGGTCTTTATGCTGGGAAATATATCTTACTGCAAAATCGAAGAAAAGCTGCTGTCTTTCTAAATCGATTTCTATGGGCTTGAATTTTTCTGCTGGGATGACAATATCTGGAACAATTCCACCGCCTCCGTATACCACCCTGCCTCCATTCGTATGGAAGACCTCGTCCTGTTTGAGTTCAGCTTTGGAACTATCGGCACCCTCGTCTGCGGAAGCTAAGGCTAAATTTTTCTTAGACTTTTCCGGCTTCTGTATGCATCTTCCGCTGGGAATGTAATATTTGGCGATGGTGAGCTTCAGGTAGACATCATCCGGCATGTTCAAGACGGTCTGCACCAGGCCCTTCCCGTAAGTGGTATCACCGATTATAACACCTCTGTCCCAGTCCTGAATAGCTCCTGCTACGATCTCTGAAGCGGAGGCAGTCTGCTCATCCACCAGTACCACTAAAGGCTTATCCGGATAAAGAGCTTCCTCTTTGGCGAGATATTTGATCAGATCTTCTGGTTTTTTCCCCTGGGTATAAACTACCAGTTTGTCTTTGTCTAAAAAAAGATTAGAGGTCTCGACTCCTTCATTCAGAAGCCCTCCTCCATTAAACCGCAGGTCGAAAATCATTCCTTTGATATTCTTGCTTTTCAGGTCACGAATGGCTTCCTTCAGTTCTTTTCCAGTATCTTCAGAAAATCTGGAAAGCCTGACGTATCCGATCCCGTCTCCAACTACTCCGTAATAGGGAACATTCTTTATCGCGATGACCGCTCTTTCAATCTCGTAATCTAAAGGTTCTTCGATGCCCTCTCTTTTTATTTTCAGCGTAACCTTAGTGCCAGCAGGTCCTCTCATCAGATTTGAAGCCTCCTCAGAGCTCATCCCGTAGGCCGATTTGCCGTCGATCTCGATTATTTTGTCTCCGGCTCTTAAACCCATCCTGAAAGCTGGTGTCCCTTCCATAGGTGAAACGATGATTATGTATTTATCCTTCTTCTCGATAGTCATTCCCAGACCTTCATACTTCCCATGGGTAAACTCCATCAGCCGGTTAAAGGTCTTTTTCTCCAACATATCCGAAAAAGGGTCCAAAAGCTCTAACATCCCTTTTATTCCGGCGTATCCTAATTCTTTTGGATCGAGCTTTTCGACATAGCGATCATTAATACTGTAAGCTACCTGAGCCAGGAGCTTGCTATACTCCATTATGGTATCTTTGTTTTGCGGCTGGGCTTGAGCCTGAAGAGTCTGTTCTCCGGTCTGGCCTAAGCCTACTATCCAGATTATCCCGACTGCAGCTAACGCTAAAACCAAAGCGATAATTCCATATTTTTTCTCACCTAACATAAAGCCTCCACTAAAAATAGTTTATGATACAAATAGACATCCTATCTCTGCTTAAAATCTAACAAATTATACTCTTTTGTCAATATCAATATTTGAACAATTAACTCTTGAAAACGGTTAATCTTCAGCCTGTTTGAGACTTAACTCTGTGCAAAAATACTACAGTTGTGCAGTTTTCGTTCTGAAGGAAGAGAGGTAAAGAAAGCCCCATATAATAAGATTCAAAAGAAAGATAAGCCAGAGGGTTGAGGGTATACCTAAAAGAGGGATAAAGATAGCTGAGATTAAGATGGAGCTAAAGGCTGACCCAAAAAGGTCAAGCGCATAGCCGGTGCCTGCTTTTTTCTCTTGTTTTATTTGCAGGTAAAGTTGATTGGCGCAGGTGAAGATTGCCCCTCCAATAAATCCTGAGAAGAAGATCGTCCCGCCCAGAATTAGTTCCAGAAAGTAAGGATTTAACCAGGACCTGAAGAAATTTGATATTAACAGCAGAAAAAACGCAATCAAGATTAGTTGAAGCATCTGCAACCAGGTCAAATTCCTCAAACCTGTCTCCCCTTTTCTTTTATCAATGTATAAAGCCCCGGCAAAAAGCCCCAGCATAAACAGAGTCAGAAACAGACCTATCTTAGCATAAACATACCCATAGAATACCTGGTAAATCAATATGATAGAGATCTCAAAAATAATCGAGGAAAACCCTGCAACAAATATGACATATAACGAAAGACTCGAAACAAATTTCTCTCGTCCGAAGATCAAAAACAAAAAAGAAAAAGAGAGCACTGACCCAACAAGGAAATACCATAACCGGTCGAGTTTAGCCAGAAAGTTGAAAACCGGTTTTTCAAAAGATTTAAGTTGTGTGCTCCACAGAACGGCGTTGTAGAAATAAGATATTGGTTTAAGGTCGTAATTTATCTTTCCTTTAACAGATTGGATGATGCCCAGAAGGTATTCTATTCTTTCAGGAGAAAGACGATTACTCAAAAAATTCTCGTTTATATAAGTGGCCTGGATATTTTTCTTTTTCAGGCTCTCAGAAATTTTCATCCAGTCGTAAGTCAGATTTTCTCCCTGACTGGCTAAAAAGATATTGTTTGAACCGGGAAGGATTATCACTGACTTGAACTCTGAGGATAACGTGCGGCAGAGGCTGGAAATATATGAAGCCTGTTCCTTATTTAGATAATTTTCAGAGGAGGTAGCCCGGAAGGAAAAAATGCCATCCCGGGACAAGAGCTTTTTGACCAAACCAAAGAGTTCCTTTGTATAGAATCGATTAAGCTGTGCGTTATACGGGTCAGGTAGATTCAGGACTATTAAATCGTATCCCCCTTTTCCCTCCTCAGCCTTTTGTCTGACAAAAAGCCTCCCGTCTTTATGAATAATAGTTACCCGATCATTCTCTAAAGCTCTGACCTCTGCTTCTGGCAGAAAACTTTTCCCCAGCTCGATAATCTTTGGATCTAACTCCACATAATCGATTCTCAGGTCTTTATATTTCAGTGCTTGACTGAGCGCTCCACCGACTCCTCCTCCGATCAGCAATAATCTTTTAGGCTCAGGATGTTCCGCTAAGGCATAAAGAACGGCTTCCTCAGAGGAAAATTCATCCGGGTAGGAAAATAAAAGCAAACCATTTTCATAAAGGGAAATCTGTTCTTTATTTTTCAGGACGATTAAATTCCCGTAAATTGAATCAACCGATTTTACAACCGGCTGACCCCTCCAGAGCTTGCTCATGGATTTTCCTTCGAGGTAGATGTCCAGCTTTCCTATCTTAAAAGCCAGAACAACTAAAATGGCGATGACCAAGTAAAGAAACTTCTTTCCCTTGGAAAAACTTACGATGAGTAAAACCGAGAATAAAAAAAGGGTTATAAATATCCAGCTCTGAATGGAAAAGTTAGACAGGTGGGGAATTAAAACTAAACTCCCCAAAAATCCACCCAGACCAGCTCCTAAAGATTCCCAGAGATAGACCTTAGTCACCATCTGTTCCAACTTGGGGTCAAGGTGCCATACAGTGGAATTCAAAACGAAGAGTATTCCCAAAATTAAACATAGAGGACAAAGGATGATAAGAGTGAATATTAGCAACGGCACAAAACCGATTATCTCACCCGGAAGGACATTCAGGACTATTCGAGAATATCTAATTACTATAATTGTTAAGATTGAAAAAATCGCTAAGAGAAAATACCAGAAAGAAAGATTCTTCAAGAGAGAGCTTTTAGAAACTGCAATAACATTCCCCAGTTTACTTCCCAACCCCACCCACAAAAGCCAGACGAAGAGCAGAATGCCCAGGCACAGCTCATTCCCATAAAAAACAGATAAAAGCTCTCGAAAAAGGATAATCTGAGAAAGGATTGAAACAAAACCTAAAAGTAAACAGGCAAGAACAAAAAGAAATTTATTTCGGTTCATTTGAAAAAAATTAACCTATTTTAAAGAGAAGTCAAGAAGAATAGTAGTGTCTGTCATTGCGAGGAGAACCCGTAGGGAACGACGAAGCAATCCCAATGAGGTTATGGATTGCTTCGCTCTCCCGCATACTGCGGGATCGCTCGCAATGACGTCATAGATACAAATTCGTCAACACTCCAGCCAAAGGCGGGGGATGGTTGACCTACAAAACTACAAAACTATAAGTTCGTAGCTTCGGAGTTTATGCACGACGAAAAAATAAAGTAGAAATGGAAGGCTGAAGCCTTCCGCTACAAAAAAAATCTATCCCCAAACCCCGGGGATTTTCTCTCCGCAGAATTTGCATTTCCCCTTTTGCAGATTCATCTGGGTAATGGTAAATCCATATCTGCCGACAAGGATTTTCTTGCATTTCGGACAGTAGGTATTCTCCCCCTCGTGTCCTCCGACATTTCCGATATAGACGAATTTCAGCCCGCTTTCCTGAGCTATTTTCCTTGCCTGTTCTAAGGAGGAGACCGGAGTCGGCGGTAGATTTTTTAATAGATAGAGCGGTATAAAACGGGTGAAATGAACCGGCACATCTGGTCCCAGGTTGCTAAGAATCCACTCGCACATCTTTTTGATATCCTTCATATCATCATTCAAAGTGGGAACCATCAGATAAACTATTTCATACCAGATGCCAATTTTTTTTAGTTCCTTCAGAGTATCAAGTACTGGCTGGAGCTTTCCCCTGCAGATTTCCTGATAATATTTCTCAGTGAAAGCTTTAAGGTCGATCTTAACCGCATCCAATTCTTTACACAGTTCAACTAAAGGCTCAGGCTGAATATATCCGGCTGAAACCATCACGCTCTTTACCCCTTTTTGCCTACCCAGCTTGGCACAATCCAGCATATATTCGTAGAAAACGGTTGGCTCGGAATAAGTATAGGCGATTGACGAGGAGTTCCCTTTCAGAGCATACTCTGCAACAGCCTCAGGAGACAACTCAATATTATAAGTCTGCTCCGGACGAGCCTGAGATATTTCCCAGTTCTGGCAGAATTTGCAGTTCAAATTACAACCGGCAGTGGCTATGGAAAAGGCATCAGTTCCGGGAAGGAAATGAAAGAAAGGTTTCTTCTCAATCGGGTCTTTATGAAAGGAACAAGCTAAACCATAAACTAAAGTATAATAAATCCCTTTTTTATTCTCCCTGACCCCGCAGTAGCCCCTTTCCCTGTCCCCTACTTTACATTTCTTTGGGCAGAGCTGACATTCTATCTCTTTATGCTCAAGTTTCTTGTAATACTTTGCTTCGACGTGAGAGAGCTTTCCGGTTGAGCTTAGAGCATAAGCTGTATCTGGAATAGCTATAAAAGGTATCTTCGTAATCAGATTTGAGCAGAGCGCACCGCCGGTACCTGCCAAGGAATATTTGAAAAACTCTCTTCGTTTAAGCTTTTTCATTGCAATTTAGCAATTATTAAAGATTGACCTCTATCTTTTCAATCTCTTCTGACGAAGCTTTACCTAAATTATGATTTTTATCCGCCGCAGTAAAGATATATTTAGGACTCAACCCTGATTTCTCTAAAGTAGGAACTCCTTTTTTCTGACGAAGCGAGTTTATTATCTGAGAGCCGACAAAATCTAAAGCTACTGGATCAGAGCTGATGATTATGCCCCGGAAATCCTCATTCCAGGCAGGGTGATAAGCAGGACCGCCTTTATATTGAACAGTTAGAGCATCGCAGATGATCAACCTGTTCTGATTTTTTATCTCTGGAAGGGCATTCAAATCCGCCACAAAGGGGTCACCGCCTCCCTCATGATATTTATTTGGATTGTTGATTGCGCCATAATAATTTTTCAAGGAACAACTTATTCCAGCTAAGCTATGGTCTTTTAAAGCAGGCAGGTTCACCTGAACATTGGTATAATTTAAAAGAATTTTGCTCACCAGACTGCCGATATTCAAAAATTCGTAAAGATCTCTGGAATATCCCACTCCATCCGTATCCGTTCCGAAACAGCGTAAACCATCATGGTTGAAATTCAGCGGAAAACCTACTTCCTCCAATTCATCATTTGATCTATCCCAGATTATGATATTCTTGTCCTTAATCCCGCTTTCTTTGAGCAAATCAGCCAAGGCTAAGGCTACTTCTGGATGAGTTGAAGCCCCTTTTCCAGCCAGACAATTCACTTTCAAGCCTAATACATCCTTAGGAGAATAAAATCTCCTGATAGTATCCCTGAAATCAAGGTCACCGCTAAGCGCCAGAAGACCTTTTTTGAGCATCTCTGAAAGGACAGATGAATCGACCTGTTTGGAGCCGTTCAAAACCTTATTGGAGCGAACGATTACAACCCTGGATTTACTCATACCAGCCTTTCGCTTTAATAGCTTACTATTTGAAATACGACTTGAAGTCAGAAGTTGGTAGCGGCAATTTCCAGCTGAAAATTGCCATTTCCCTCTCCTTTTAAGGAGAGAGACCAAGGGTGAGGTCCCCGGTAGGTCAGACA
>Ga0209642_10001134_pt1 | contig 17619 bp, 14 predicted proteins | sample RifCSP19_2_FD_184025 | JGI IMG/M metagenome (GOLD analysis project Ga0209642, IMG submission 184025) | Soil microbial communities from Rifle, Colorado - Rifle CSP2_sed 19_2 (SPAdes) (version 2) | ecosystem: Environmental > Terrestrial > Deep subsurface > Rock core/Sediment | place: Rifle... | reverse complement strand
TGCCCGCTTTTTTATTTCTTATTTTTATTTAATGCAGCGGAACCCTTATAGTTTTTGATTTGCTAGACGGATATTAACTGGGTCGGGCAACGAGTTCCTTTGTCAGAACTCAGGACAGGCTTGCTCGTTTCCATTTAGAACACCAGAAAGACTGGAAAGAGGGGTCAGGCTTTGGTTATTTGTTTTTGTCATCAATACAATAATCCAATAAGCAAAGCCTGACCCTAGATCCTACTTCGGGTAGTGCCGAACCCCCCCCACAGCCCTTAGTGAAGTCAACGGCAAATGGATTTAGCCGCTTAGTTTTATGGGTATCGCCACCTCCAACTGTCGACTATGTGGAGACCGTCACTACAATGAAATTCGAAATGAACTTGACGGCCATTCATCACTGCTTCCGCAAGTTGTGCTAGGTCGTTCGAATTCCGGAGAACGAATTTCCCGTTAGCCCCACAGCGGTCATAGTTATCATTGAAGCTAACGTACCATTCATTTGGGGCAACCATTAATTCGCCGAGAACCCCTTCGACTTGGCCAGCAAGAGTGTCAAGATATGAAATATAACGGTTATAAACTCCTTCGATATTTGCATAAGCCACCTGATCAGCTTCTACCTCGACTTCATTATTTTCATAACTCTGGTTGGCTTGTTTGTATTTCTTAAAATAATGGTAACCAAAATTTGACAGTGAACTATCCCATTTCCTGTACTGAACTACATGAACTAACTCGTGAGTTAAAGTTTTAAGCATTTCCCTAGTTTCACCTCGGTTATTATATGTAGACTCATTATGCCTCATGAAAACGTCATGCCCATAGGTCTGTCCCTCTGATTCTGTCCCCGAGATGTTAATTCCAATGTTTTGGGAAGACCATTCATCAAGTAATGTGATTCCCCAGTGCATTGTTACACGGTCAACCAAATCACCGAAGACAGGGCGTAAAGCATATTTAAGGCGTTCGGTAAGTGGTTCTCCCGACGGGGAACGACTGTTCATTACCGCTGCTGCGGCAGGATAAATAACTCTACCAGCATCACCCCAGGCTTCTTCTGACAGACCTGTTCCTATTGTGCTTCCGCATACTGCTACATATGCATCACATGCCTCCTTGCAACCAGGCGCTACAACCCATATCCCTCCAATACTGCGACCACAAGCCCTGGAGCAATTAGTATCACAATCCCAAGCCGTAGCACTGCCATAGTTCAAGATGGTGATTAAAACTAACGCAAAGAAGATAAAAAAGAGCGCCTCCGGTGTAAAGGATAGTTTCATAACAGAAGATTCCTTTACATTTTTAATCTTATTAATCAACCAGTAACAAGATTCACTTTTCTTGTTTATTTTCATGTTCTCTCCGTCCTTGCATATTTACCACCATTTTATCAAAAAAATAAACGCAAGTACCTTAGCTTCGGTGGAACCCGCTCTGCTAACTCCACCTGTAATAGCAGCATTATTGGCAGGGGCGCAACCTCACATGATGCTCAGGGTGGGGTGGGTGCGGAACTTTCGTGTAGAGCCGAACCCGCCCTACAACCCTTGGTTAAGTCAACGGGAAATGGATTTAGCCGCTTAGTTTTATGGGTATCGCCACTTCCAACTGTCGACTATGTGGAAACCGTCGCCACAATGAAATTCGAAATGAACTTGACGGCCACTCATCACTGCGTCCGCAAGTTTTTGTATGTCGTTTGAATTCCGGATAAGGAACTTCCCGTTAGCTCCACAGCGGTCATAGTTATCGTTGAACCTAACGTAACATTGATTTCGGACAACCTTCAATTCACCGAGAATCCCGCCGACCTGGTCAGCATTGGCAGTTAAAGGAACAACAAGCCAAAGTCCTATAATCATGCAAATAACGCTACAAACCCTTAATGTATTCCTCATCTCCGCTCCCTCCATTGCGTATTTGTCCCCATTTTATCAAAAAAAAAAAAAAAAAAAAAAAAAAAAAAAACGCAAGTACCTATTTTTATTGACATAAAATTCCCTACGGCTAATCTTTTAGACATATGAACAGAAGCGAATCCCCTCTAGGTGTATTCGATTCAGGTATTGGCGGGCTTACTGTTGTAAGAGAAATATTGAGAAGACTTCCTAATGAAAACATTATTTATTTAGGCGATACTGCAAGGGTTCCCTATGGTACAAAATCCAGCCAAACCGTAATTAAGTATTCTCAGAGCAATAGCAAATTTCTCATATCAAAGGGTATAAAGCTACTAGTTGTCGCATGCAATACAGCCTCTGCTGTAGCGCTACCAAGTTTAAGGTGGGATTTTGAGATTCCAATTATAGGTGTAATTGAGCCAGGAGCAAGAAAGGCGGTTAGAATAACCAAAACAGGGAAGGTGGGAGTAATAGGAACACCTTCGACAATTAAAAGTAATGCATACAAAAAGGCTATGGAAAATATTGCGCCTGAAGTCAAAGTCTATTCCAAAGCATGTCCTCTTTTTGTCCCGCTTGCTGAAGAAGGGTGGACTGATGGAGAAATCGCCGAGCTTACGGCGAAAAGGTACTTAGAGCCATTAATGGAATCGGGAATCGAGGTTCTTATACTTGGCTGCACTCACTATCCATTGCTAAAGTCAATGATTCAAAAAGTCATGGGTGACGAGGTTACACTTGTGGATTCTGCTGAAGAGACTGCTTTGGAGATAGAAAGAATTCTTAAAGATAACAACATCTCAAATGAAAGTTTCTCTTCTAATAAGAGGGAATTCTATCTTACCGATGTCTCAGATACCTTTATTGAAATTGCAGGAAGGTTTTTAGGTGAGAAGATAGAAAGGGTTGAGCAGGTAGATATATAGCATTATTTCTAGTAGGTAAGGAAAAAATAATATGGTTTTACTTACAGCCCTTTTGCAGCAGATGTATCTAGATACCACTCCAGCACTCCATTAAATGGCTTAACCTTAGCTGCGGGATAGTTTAAAGAGGAAGGGCTTTTTTTCAGGATTTCCCTGACAATCGTTGCTTTTTCGGCTCCAGTAACCAAAAATGAAATGCGCTTTGCATTATTTATAACGGGGAGTGTCAGGCTTATTCTCTTCTGACCGCTTGTCGGATGCTCTGCAATAACACATAAAGCTTCTTTTTCGAGTAATGTAATGGCACCAGGAAATAATGAGGCAGTATGCCCATCATTTCCCATTCCTAAGAAAATCCAATCAAATTGTGGTAGTCCCCTCGTTCCCAAAGGTACATGGTTTCTAATTTCATTCTCATATCGTTTTACTTCAGATTGTGGTGGGTTTTCTCCCATAACCCTGTGAATATTGTTATCAGGTATAGCTACGTGGGATAAAAACGCATCATTCGCCATTTTGAAATTGCTCTCCCTATCGTCTGGAGGAACACATCGCTCATCTCCCCAAAAGAAGTGAACAGTTTTCCATGGGATTTCTTCACGGTATGGTGGCACTGCAAGCCTTTCAAAAAATATTCTTGGAGTGCTGCCACCTGAGAGGGCTACAAAAACTGATCCTCCTGCATTCGCCTGAACCTCCAAGGAACGGCGAAAGTCTCGAGATAATGTATCTGGAAGTTGTTGGCTGTCACTGAAAATATAGATTTCTAGTTTCATCATTCCTCCTACTACGGCAATAAGCCCTAACTACTCAATCTACAACTCACAAAACTCACCATCTGTTGCCAAGTTTTTGCAAGGATAGCGCCAATCCTCTTCTGGATTATCGAAAAGTTCATGCGCCTCTTTAGGTCCCCAGGTACCGGCTGGGTAGCCATAAATTTTGATATCCGGTCGTTCTCTCCAGGCCATTAAAATAGGATCTACATATCGCCAGCACGCCTCAACAGCATCAGTCCGGGCGTAAAGGGTCGCATCACCCAGTATGCAATCTAGTAGTAAACGTTCATAGGCTTCTGGAATATATGCATCGCCAAGGTCTGAATAATGGAAGTTCATATTGACGTCTTTTATCTGGAAACCGGCGCCTGGCATTTTCATGCCGAATTTAAGTAAGATGCCCTCATCGGGTTGGATGCGAATAATAAGCTCATTACAACTGACATCACAAATATTATTTTGTGTAAATAGATGATGAGGGGTCTTTTTAAAATGGATGACCACTTCAGTTTCTCGGGTAGGAAGGCGTTTTCCAGTGCGAATGTAAAATGGCACATCACCCCAACGCCAATTATCAATATATAATTTGAGTGCTGCGAAGGTTTCAGTACGGGAATCTGGGGCGACTCTTTGTTCATTCCGGTAGCCTGGAACCTTTTCTCCGCGTATAGTTGATTTTGTATACTGACCGCGCACTGCATACTTTCCCACTTCCTCAGGTTTGATGGGGCGAAGTGACTGGAATACCTTTACTGTTTCATTACGTACTGCAGTGGCATCGAAAAACGAAGGCGGTTCCATTGCAATTATTCCTACAATCTGTAAAAGGTGGTTTTGCACCATATCCCGAAGAGCGCCATAGTTATCATAGTATTCACCTCGGTCTTCTACACCAATGTGTTCTGAAGCAGTTACTTCAATATGATTTACATAATTCCTGTTCCATAGTGGTTCAAAAATGCCGTTAGCGAACCTGAAGGCTAAGATATTCTGAACAGTTTCCTTTCCTAAATAATGGTCAATGCGATAGATTTGTTTCTCATAAAAAATTTTAAGCAGTGCTGTATTTAATTCCTTTGCCGATTCTAGACCATGTCCGAATGGTTTTTCTATAATAATCCGCTTCCAACTGGAGCCATTTCCCTCCTTTTCTAGATTCTGTTTTCCAAGTGATTCTGTAATGGCTGGAAATAGATTAGGTGAGGTGGATAAATAATAAATATAATTGCCATGGGTTTTTAGTTCGGCATCAATTTGAAAAAGCCTTGTTTTCAGCTTTGTATATTCTGAACCGTTGCTCGCATCCAGGGGCTGGTAATAGATATTTTTACAAAAGGAATTTAGTATTTTTTCTTCTGGTTGTTTTTCACAATATAGTTTTATACCTTCAGTCATTCTTTCACGAAATGCTGTATCTGAAAGATCCGAGCGACTAACTCCTAATACGGCGAAGCGATCAGGAAGCAGATTTTGCTTATATAACGCAAAAAGGGCCGGGATTAGTTTTCGTTTTGTTAAATCTCCTGATGCGCCAAAAATTACAAGTATGAAACTATCAGGTCGTTCCATTTTTCTTCGTTGCCTATGAACACTCTTGAATTATTTATTCTGCATATTTTTAATTCTGTGAGTTTGTAATTTAAATAAAAAAATCGCACTAGCTCACAGGAGTATTCTGACCATGATTAAATTACAATTTACGGCGAGGTTCGAAATCGCCTCAGTGAGATAAGAATACCCTTGACCTATGATACTTTATAATGCACCTTCATAAATGAATACTTTTAATCAGTGCGTTCACATTTTCAGCTACTGTCCCTGATGAATTATACACACTTGAACCTGCTACAAGCACTGTTGCTCCAGCATTTACGACCAAAGGAGCTGTCGTAGTGTCAACTCCTCCATCCACGGCAATGGGTATATGAGAGCTGCGTTCGTTAAGTATCCGCCTGAGACGTCGGATTTTATCCAGTTGGCTGTGAATGAATTTTTGACCTCCAAAGCCAGGATTAACTGTCATTATCTGAATAAAATCCGCTATATCAAGAACCTCTTCTATTGCGTTCAAAGGTGTACCAGGGTTAATAGTAACACCTGCTTCGATTCCTAGTTCTCGTATTGTTTCCAATGCGCGGTGGACGTTTACGCAGGCTTCCTGATGCACTATTATGCGATCTGCCCCAGCCTCAGCAAAAACTCCTAAATAGCGCTCAGGTTCAACAATCATAAGGTGAACGTCGAGGGTTATTTTCACTAGTGGTCTAAGGGCTGAGACAACGCCCGGCCCAAAATTAATGTTAGGAACAAAACGCCCATCCATCACATCGATTTGAATTGCCCTGACTCCGGCGACCTCTGCTTCTTTGGCGGCTTCACCAAGGCGCGCAAAATCAGAAGAGAGAATCGAAGGCTCGATTATAATCATAACGTCCTCATTTGTTATACCATTTTAGAAAACAAATTATGCTTTCTAGTAGGGGTTCAACATGTTGAACCCCTACAGGTATTATCGTCAGAATTACTTCTCGCGCATGATATGTCGGATTCCGTTCTCGGTCGCGACGATGACCTCCGTTGCTAACCCTAGAAATAAACCGTGTTCTACAATTCCTGCTCGGTTACATAACTTTAGTGCTAGTTCCTCGGGATTTGAAATTGGGCCGAAATTGCAATCTAGAATAAAGTTGTTCTGATCGGTTGTGTAGGTACTGCCATCATTCTTTTTACGCAAAATAATCTTAGCTCCGAGTGAGGTTATATAATTCGCTACCGGCTTAATTGCAAAAGGAATTAATTCTACAGGCAAGGGCCAGTGGGTGCCAAGCTTTGGAGAAAGCTTGTGTTCATCAACTATAATTATATTGCGACGGCTTGACTGAGCTAAGATTTTCTCCCTGAGGAGCGCTCCACCGCCGCCCTTAATAAGGTTAAGATGTAGGTCAACCTCGTCAGCTCCGTCAATTGTTAGATCAATTTCTTGGTGTTCATCAAAGTTGGTTAGTGGAATACCGAGCTCCTTAGCTATTTTTTCTGTTTGGAAAGAACTAGGTATGCCTACTATGTCTCGTAACTGTCCAGTTTTGATCCGAAGCCCGATGTATTCTAAGGCGAATCGAGTGGTACTGCCGGTTCCAAGCCCTAATACCATGCCAGATTGAACAAAATCTACCGCGCTCTCTGCTGCTTTTTGCTTTAACTTAACCTGCAGTTCCAATCTATCTGGTTCGTTAATATTACTCATTTGGATTTCGACTGAGGCTCGTTTATTTCAGAAATGTACCGTTTTACTACTCCAAGCAATTCTGGTGGGGAATCAACGATCCATCGCTTTTCGAGTAGATCCATTTTATGCACCCCATCTCGAGTAAGGTTTGTTGTCACGGCAATGCATCCCATTCCTGCAGCAAGGGCAGCTTTTACACCTGAGGCTGAATCCTCAATTACGAGGCACTCATAAGGAGTCACATTTAATTCGCTAGCCAACAGGTTATAAATTTCCGGATCAGGTTTGGGATTCTCCACGTCCTCTCTTGTAGCTATAAAATCAAAATCCTTTTTTATATCCAAAATTTCCACTATACGCATTGTTTCCGGGCGTTGAGATTGGGTACCTAGCCCAGTGGGATACCCATTTTGCCTTACCCATTTAAGAAGTCCGAGATTATAAGGGCAAAGGTGTTTATTTAGTATTTCAGGATCAGAGATCATTGAGTCATAGATTCCCATTCTGAGTTGAACAAAAGCCTGCCAGGGCTGGTGTACGTTTAATTCGTTCATTCTCGCACTCGCCTCATTCTCTAGACTGAAGCGTTCCATTAATTTTTGGGCGACCTCCTTTCGAGAAAGTCCTACTACATCTTTGAATGCATCAATAATTTCTTGCTCTTTGAGGGATGGACGAAGTTCGTGTGCTGCCTTTGCATAAGACATAGCCTTTAAAATTTCTGTCTGTACCAACGTGCCGTCCATATCAAATATAAAGGCTTTAATCATTTTAGTTTCTTTGCTAATTGTTTTAAATAATTTTAGGTTATGTCATAAATAGGATAACATTACGACCGGTCTATAACAATTGTATGTATGAGTCCATAACATATTCCTCCTATCGGAGCGTTGAATTCAGCAATTCTCTCTAGGTTTCTACGGGATTTCCACTATAATCCCGAGCTAAGCCGAAGGGTTTCTCGCAATGACAAAAGGGAATTTCTGTTTGTATACTGATACCCTGCAGTTTTCTGTAAGGTATTTTCATTGTTTATACAGCTTAGGGACTTTAACTAAACAAAAAAGGGACAACCCTTAGGTTGTCCCTCCTAGTTTAAATATGCGCTTAACGATTTTAGTTCTAAAGCGCTAGATTATTTGCTAATCCGGACAAAGAGTAGCATCATTAGCACCGGGTTGACACATATCTTCTCTTGCTGATATCGCTTCGTCAATAGCCTGGTCTATCAAATCATTTCTTGCTGCATTATTAGGGGTGTTTATTGCCTGCTCTGTAAGTTCCGCAGCGTCCATTAAGTCTTCGACTGCATTGGGATGTAAGCCTTTTTCATCTAGAACTTCGATTGCGTCCTCGAGGTCAGTTAGCGCTACTCTGAGAGATTTTTTTGCCCTACCGAAGTTGTTAGCTGCAATCGCACTGTTATTAAATTGAATAGCGGACCGAACGTTTTCAAGTGCGTTTATAACGCGGAGGAAATTGGCGACTTGATCCACCTGATTTTCGTCAAGTGATATATTGGCGCCAAATGCGATTACAATAGGAGTGTTAAATTGGCTGCTATTAAAAAAATCCACTGCATCCTCAATATTATCAATTATATTGTTGTGGAAGAAGGGACCCGTGTCGGCTGCCTCAACCAATGGGGGAGTATTGAACGAACCGTTGCCAAATCCACAGGTAGTAGAGGGAGCAGTGGTACAACTAGTAGGGTTTGTGGTTGCAGTTCCAAATCCTCCATCCCTTGGGATTCCTGCCATTGGTGTGGGTTTGGGAAGGTTCTCTACTCCCGTATTAAAATTACGATTCTCACCATTCGGAGTATTGAGAGCCCCGCCGTTACGGTGACAGGCGCTACACTTTCCTGGGGCGGCCATATTTCCCGTACCATTAACGAAGATATTCTTTCCGGTTTGTGCGTCTGGTGATTGTAGCATTAACGTGCTCAGGTCCGGATCCATTTGGCGACCGAGTGATAGTTGGAATGCTTCCATTGCATCTAGTTCCTCGTCGTTCGGCAAACGGAAGTCCTTACCCGGTTTCCGTTTTAAGGTCTTTGTGAAGTGCTGTGTAACTGCGCCTGTGGCGAAGTCTCTTAAAGTACCACCTCCAGGTGCACCGTCACCGGACCATCCAGTCATCTCTGCAGGAAAAACACCAGGAATGGTTGCGTCCCTTAAGAGTGATGTAGGCAAACCGAGTGTGTGAGGTACACCGCGCATGACAAACTTCTGCGTCGGATTATCTAACCCGTCGACGTTTTCGAGAATCAGGCCGAACTGGCGCATCAGAACCGGGTTTTCGAGTTGCGCGAGCTTAGGGTTAAATTCAGCCACAAAGAGAGGATCATCGTCGGGTAGATCCGCGATGAAATCTGGATCTATAGTAAAGTTGTTTTCCATTGGGTGACATGTTCCACAAGTCCTGCCATTTCCATCAAATGTTTCTTCAAAGAAAAGCTCTTCGCCAAAGGCTATCATTTCTTCCATACTTAGTGCACTTTCTCCCACAGCAAGAGCTGGTTTTGGCACCAGGAAATTGAATAGAAAAGTTAATTTATCTTGGTTTGCTATACCCGATGTGTTTGAAGTATCAAATCCAAGCTTAGCAACCTGCCCGCGCTGTTCATTGTAATATAACCTTTGAAACAGGCTTGGTGAACCAAAGAGAAGTCCAGCTTCTCCAGGGCCCTCGTTATCTTGCGCTACAGCCAATTGATCTATCTTGAAATCCTTGAGTGCCTCACGGTCAAGGCGTGCCTCAAGCCTCGAGGTTGTACCTTCGTGTTTCAAACTGCCAACCCTTACCATCTTATCCCAAGGCTCAGGTTTTACGCTGTCTTTGGGTGTGCTCTTATTATCTACAAGCCATACGTCTAAGGCCTCTTTGTCGGGTAGGCCTGAGACCTCAACTGAGATTGAGCCGTTGATGAGGTCGATCTTGGCTATTCCATGAGCATTAGTGAATTTAAAAGAAAGAGCTTTGCTATACCCTAGCGGTAGGACTAGATTCCTGTCTGCTCCACTCTTCTTCGCCATTGCTTTCCATTGTTCGTAAGCTGCAACACAGTTTTCAACATTGCCAATAACAGGTTTTGTCTTATCCTCTGAAGAATATTTACTGCTTGAGTGGAGCTGCAAAAAGAAACCAACTACTAAAAAGATTACAACAAAAGGGACAACCCTAAGGATATATGTCTTCATGATCCCATCCTCCCTTAAGTTATTAGTCCTAAACCGGTTGGGGTAGCAAGCAAAAGCTTTTAGCTGGGATGTGATAAATTTGTGAAGAGTTGAAAAACTGATCCCTCTTCGGCAACCCAGCTACAGTATATTGCCAACGCTATCTTTGGGTCTAAGACTTTGCGCCTCAACCTTTTAAATGCTTTGCCCTCTCGGTTAGGACTGGCCATTGTATGTTGCTTATATCAAATATAAATTCTTATGTCAAGGGGTTTTGTTTCAGTTATGTTTTAAGTAGCAGAGTTTTCAATCCATGATTCATGAATAGCGTGTGAATTAAAAGTTGCTCATTGAATTTAGGTAATTCCCTATTGCTTGCTAGATGGTTTCAAATGTTATGTACGAGCAAATTTGCGGAGCCTGTACAGAGGAAACCGAAGTGCTCAGTGTAAACTAAGAGAATCAATTTCTTCCACTTGTCATTGCGAACACATTCACCCTTCAGTTTCACACAGGACATGCTTTGTTCAGTGTAAACTACGTGAATCTCTTGATTTGCTGTGTTAAGTTTTTATAAATTTAACTTACACTGTATTCGGTATATACACACAACTGGAATGAAAATTTATAGTTACTAGCGAAGTTAACTTGAAATAAAGGTCAAGATGAGCAGCAACAAGTTAGATGCCATTATAGTTGGGGCTGGTCCTTCGGGTTCAATGACCGGTTACTATCTCGCAAAGGCTGGGGTAAGGGTAGCTATATTTGATAAGATGAAGTTTCCTCGTGAAAAGGCGTGTGGCGGTGGGCTTCAAGTTAAGGCTGCAAAACGAATACCATTCGATTTGACACCAATTCTTCGTGGAGCATTGCAAGGCATTACTTTTAGTTTTAGGTTTGATGATAGGTATTCAAAAAAATATCATTTACCACTCGTCTATAGTGTGCTTCGGATTGAGCTTGATAATCTTCTCTTAGAATCAGCTAAAGAGTCAGGAGCTAAGGTTTACGATAGAGCAAATGTTATATCAGTAGAAAGTTTGAAGCCTGATTTGGTTTCAGTTCATACCGACGTTGGAGATTTTTTATGCAACGTTCTTGTTGGAGCCGATGGAGCAAACAGTGTAACGAGAAAAAGTGTTAATCCGCTTAATGACTACTTCTGGCAAGTTGGTTTGTATGGGGAGATTCCAGAAGAGTATTTGAACAAGGACGTAATTGATTACGAGCAAATGAGGGTTGACTGGGGTACACTTCCAAGCGGTTATGGCTGGATATTTCCCAAGAAAGGTTATTGCAACATCGGCGTTGGAAGCCCGGCGATTATAGGCAATCGCCTTAGGTCATATCTTAAGGAATTTATACAAAATGAAAACGTACTTAAAAATGGTGCATTCGACAAGTTGCGATTTTCGGGTCACAAGTTACCTACTTTCACCAATACTACCAAATTGCACAGGCAATCAATAGTTTTAGTAGGAGATGCTGCTGGTCTTGTGGAGCCTTTAACGGGCGATGGTATATCTTACGCCCTGCACAGCGCTGAGTTAGCTGCGGATTCCATATTAAGAAATCTTAACAATGGTAAATTTGACTTTAAAGAGTATGAAATTGGAGTCAAAAATGAAATCGTGACTGAATTAAACTATTCAAGAAAGCTCATGAGCCTTTTTATTGCTTTCCCCAGACTAGCTCATGAAGTTTTGAAAAATAATGAAAGGGTTTGGGAATCGTTTTGTAAGGTATTGAGAGGAGAGGAATCTTATAGCGTTTTTAGACAAATGGGATTTGGACTATCAAGGTTTATTTGGTATCCTCTTAGCAAGTTCATCTCTTTTTATGAACCTAGAAGACTTTTGGCGAACACATCCAAAGAAACAACCTTCTTGCGTTCTTTTAGAAAATTACTCATCCCTCTACTAAAAAGAATTTAGTAGGACACGTTGAAATACTTGTCGTTTTATCAATCATATGTATAATCTTTTTCTTTATGATCGGGGCGTAGCGCAGGTGGTTAGCGCGCGGCGCTTGGGACGCCGAGGTCGGAGGTTCAAATCCTCTCGCCCCGACCATTTCTACCGATTTCGGATTTTAGATTGCGGATTGCGGAATAAAAGATTTAAACTGAAACCCGCAATCCGAGATCCGCAATAGGTATAGATGCGCCCATAGCTCAGTAGGACAGAGCAACGGCCTTCTAAGCCGTGGGTCGGGGGTTCGAATCCCTCTGGGCGCGGGATTCTATGGTGGGTGTAGCTCAGCTCGGTTAGAGCACTGGGTTGTGGCCCCAGAGGTCGCCGGTTCAAGTCCGGTCACCCACCCTCTGCTTTAATAAGTTGCGGATTTCGGAATGCAGATTTCGGATTTAACTTTAATCTGCATTTTTAGCCACTAAGGACATAGAGAAAAGGCTTCATAAAAGATAAAATCTTATCTTTTCTCCTCTCTGTGTTCTCTGTGGCTGTAAAATTTAAGTTCTGTATTGTGCATTAAGCTTCAGGTAATCTATTGTAATGTCGCTTGCAATCACGAAAAAACCCGATTTGCCGCTTTTGAGGTCTAAGGTGATAGGGAAATTAGGTTGTTTAAGTATGTGGTTTACTTTACTCTCATCCAAAATCTCAATACCATTTCTTACTACTTTATAATTTCTATAATATAGATCCACTTTTAACGGGTCGAATTTAACCCCCGCTCTCCCTGCTGCCGCCAGCACACGCCCCCAGTTTGGATCTTCTCCGTAAAGTGCAGTTTTTACAAGAAGAGAAGAGCCGATTGTGCGGGCGATATTCTCTGCGTCTTTTTCAGTCCTCGTTCCTTTTACTATTATTTTTACGACCTTCGTTGCTCCTTCCCCATCTCTTACAACCATCTCTGCAATCTCTGTTGTTAATTGAGTGAGAATCCTTTCAAACTTTCTAAAATTTTTATCTCCATCTTTTATGGGTTTGTTTTCTAAAACGCCGTTTGATAGCATAAGAACAGTGTCATTTGTAGAGGTATCGCCGTCAACTATGATTCTATTAAAAGAGTTATTCACTGCATTTTTTAGAGCCAATTTTTGAGCCTTCAGATCGAGATTAATATCGGTGAGAATAAAACAGAGCATCGTAGCCATCTGAGGAGCAATCATACCAGCTCCTTTTCCGATAGCAGAGATCGTTCCAAATTTCCCGTCGACTTTCATTTGTGCTGATGCAAACTTGGGGAATTTATCAGTGGTCATAATAGCTTCTGTTGTATCCAATAATCCGTCTTCGCTTAATTTTGAGATAAGCTCAGGAATAGCGTTTTTAATCTTTACCATTGGTAGTGGCACACCTATAACGCCAGTTGAGGAAGGTATGACAAGTGATTCATCTATTCCAAGTTTGTTGGCTACATGTCTTGCAGTAGAGATTGCATCTTCTAATCCTTTTTTTCCTGTACATGCGTTGGCATTTCCACTGTTTACTATAATTGCTTGACACCGTCCTCCTTTTACTCGTTCGATTCCTAAAATGACAGGAGCGGCCTTCACAACGTTAGTTGTAAAAACCCCTGCTACCTTCGCAGTAACTGTTGAAAATATTAGACCCAAGTCTTTTTTCCCGTTCCTTTTTATACCTGAAGAAATACCACACCCAAGAAATCCAGGAATCTTAATCATTCCTAAGCTCCTCTAAAAATTTAGATGACTTAATCTCTTTCCCTGTACGGTATTGAGTAAATTTTACTAAGAGTTTTATATATTCAAGAGGATCTTTTAGCTCATGGTTAAGGAAATTCTGCTGCCTTTTCATCCAATCTCTTTGGGCTAGAAGAAAATCATTCGATATTCTAAAACCATTTGATTTATTATTCTCGCATTCATTACATACTATTCCACCTCTTTGAATGCTGAAAAATCCCTCCTGTTCTATAAGATTTTTACATTCAACGCAGGCATCGAAGTTCGGCTCATACCCAGAGAGGGAAAGAGCGGAAAGTTGGAATTTTAATATCACGCTTGAAGGGCTTTTCTTTGAATCTAAAGCGGAAAGGGTTTCTACTAGAAGATTAAACATCTTTTCGTTAGGGTCTTCTTCAGGAAGAAGTATTCCTACATTCTCTAATATGAAACTGCCACACATAAAAAGGTCTATATCCTGCATGATAGTTGAAAACACCTGGATTGTTTCAGAATCCTCGATGAATTTAATACCACCTGGTTTTTCACGAAACCTCACTCGAAGATGCACAAATGGTTCGAGTCTTCCGCCAAATCGCTTTCTGCTTCTTTTTGCATGTTTAGCTAGTCCACTTATTTTTCCGAAATCCTTTGTAAAAAGAGAAAGTATATAATCTGCTTCCCCATATTCGATTTTATGAAGGAGAAACGCCTCGGAAACTTTCATTGATATTATATTATTGCCTAAAAGTGGCTACTTAGCCACAGAGGACACAGAGCACACGGAGAGAAGAAAAAACAAAAAATTTATTTTTAAAATCTTTTCTTTGTATTCTCTGTGCTCTCTGTGGCTAACTTAAAAAATGAGCATAGCAATAAAGAGGTAAACTACTGATCCAAAGATGTCGTTAAACATAGTAAGGAAAGGGCCAGAGGCAGCGGCGGGATCAAACTTTAATTTATATAAAACAAGCGGTGCAGCCGCACCTATGAAAGAGGTGGCGGTAATTGCAGATATCATCGATACGAAAATGGCGAACGCTAATTTTATAAATTCTGGTTCATTCATGCTTATTACTCCACCTATTATGGCAGCGACGACTCCACATATTACTCCTAGAAAAAAACCTTCTTTGATTTCTGAAAAAATCAATTGAAATAATTGGGCAATGTTAATTGTTCCCATTCCTAGGCCCCTTACAACTATAGTTGTTGTCTGAAGCCCTACGTTTCCGCCTGTAGCCATTATAGCTGGCATAAATGCAGCAAGAATGGCAATCCGTTCAAGCGTAGGTTTAAAAGTGTGCACAATCACAACTGCGATAAGAAGCTCTCCAAAGAGGGTAAGAAGAATCCATGGAATGCGTAATCTTACCTTGGTAAGAATAGGGGTATAGATAGGGTGGATATATTCTTGTACACCAGCAAAACGATATATATCCTCCGATGCTTCTTCTGTAATAACGTCTATTACATCATCTGCTGTTATGCGGCCTAGAAGTCTTCCTTCATCGTCAACAACCGGCATCGAGACAACATCGTATTTTTTAAAAATATTAGCGACCTCTTCTTGGTCAACATAGGGTGTTACTTTAACTGGGACCTGCTCCATTATATCACCTACTTGTATCAGTGGATTAGCTAAAACTAACTTTTTAAGTGATACCATCCCAAGAAGTTTATCAGTAATATCCGTAACATATATTTCATAGAAATCTTCAACCTCATCGGCTATCAGTCGAATCCAGTTTATCGTATCTCTCACTGTAGAATCATTTGTGACCTGAACAAGCTCGGCCTGCATGATTCCCCCTGCGCTATCCTTAGGATAACGAAGCAGGGTCACAACATCCTTAACTACCTCGGGCGGCATCTTTGCAAGAACAACTCTAGCTTCATCCTCGGGCAGCTCTGATATAAGATCAGCAGCGTCATCTGAATCCATTTCATTTACAATGTTTGCTATATATTCTGGATCGAGTCCTGAGAGGATTTCTTGTCTTTGCCCTTTCTCTAGTTCGAGAATAATTTTGGAGGCAGTTTCAGTATCTAATGAACTTAATAGCTTTGGTCGGTCCGCTGGATCAAGAGAATGGAAAATAGTAGCTATTTCTGTTGCGTGGCTAGATAATAGCACTTCTTTGACCCCTTCGATGTTTCCTTCCTTAAGACAGTTGGATATTTTCTCCGTTAGCTCTGCAGCTTCCATAGTTTTCATTAATAAACTAATGTTTAATCAAACTATTCTAAAACGCAAACTATAAAAGTAAAGGAGACGTCCTTGTAAATAATTGACGGTGCGCAAGCTGTCTGATATTCGAGCATGTTGCAAGGGAAGGCGTCATTCGACTGAGGGCTTTGTCTGAGCTCAGGCTCCGTTGCGATCTCAGCCGAACGGTGAAGACCTTAAGGCTAGGTCCTAGAGCAGTCTGACACGAGGTGACATTCTAAACCATGTCCTGAGCAAGATTCAAAATGATCTGAAGGGGATTTTGTCATCTCGAACCCTGTCCTGAGTTAAACTAAGGAGCATGTGAGAGATCTAGATTTCTCGCCTTGCTACGAAATGACAAGCACGCTTGAGATTTACCTAGTTTACACTGAGCACATTCGATTCTCTCATTGCAGGCTCGGCGAATGTGTTCGCAATTATGATTATGAGAGTTTCGATTGTTAACTATAAATTTGGTAAAATCCTAGATTAATGAGAAAACTGAAAACATATAGTAGCTTTGTTAAGGTTGAGCATACACTCTTTTCCCTTCCCTTAATCCTGAGTGGTTCATTCCTTGCAGAGAGAGGTTTGCCTGATATTAGAGTGCTTATACTTATAATAATTGCTGCATTTGGAGCAAGGACTTCAGCCCTCGGTCTTAATAGAATAATAGATAGAGAGATTGATAAGAGGAATCCGAGAACAAAAAGTAGGGAACTACCATCAGGGAAGATAAGTCTTTGGGAATCATATGCAGTTGTTGGAGGTGGTGTGCTTATCTACTTTATATCAGCTTATTTCATCTGCAATCTAGCGTTCTATTTATCCCCGATTCCGCTTCTAGTTTTTACCCTTTACCCATATATGAAAAGGTTTACCTCGCTTTGTCATTTTGGAGTAGGACTCGGACTATCTCTCGCTCCGCTTGGAGGATGGATTGCTGTAACATGTTCTCTTTATGATTTATTCCCACCCATTCTTCTATCTCTTTTTACCTTCTTCTGGGTCTCAGGGTTTGATATTATCTATGCAACGCTTGATGAGGAATTTGACCTTCAGAGTGGAATCTTTTCTCTTACTTCCAGGTTTGGCAGGAAGAAGGCACTTCTCATTTCGGCTATCCTTCATCTATTTGCATTTATTGCGCTTGTTTTATTGTATTTCTCTGAGTTTAGATCAATCTATGCAATAGTGTTTTTAATTATATCTGGGTTACTTCTATTCTTGGAGCATAAAAAATCCTCTGATGTGGATTTAGCTTTTTTCAAAGTAAACGCTGTCTTAGGATTCGTTGTTTTCTTTTTTGTGCTCTCTGGGATATACTTATCCTGAAATGCGTACAATTGTGGGAATAACAGGGGCTTCGGGAGTCATATACGGTGTTAATTTTTTGCGCAAATGCCCAGACGATAAATTTCTAATAGTCAGTAAATGGGGGAAAAGGGTTCTTAACGAAGAATTGGGACTCAAGGTTGAGGAGCTAAGTCCTTGGGCAAAAAAGACGTTTGACGATTGGGACCTTGCAGCACCTTTTTCATCTGGAAGCAATCCTTTTGATTCTCTTGTGATAATTCCCTGTTCAGTTTCAACCCTTGGGAAGATAGCCTCAGGGATCGCTGATACTCTTATAACGAGGATTGCCGCAGTGGCCCTCAAAGAAAGACGAAGGCTGGTCATTGCACTTAGAGAAACTCCACTTAGTTCTATAGCGCTTGAAAATGCCCTTAAACTTTCAAGGGAAGGG
>Ga0209642_10001122_pt1 | contig 17699 bp, 12 predicted proteins | sample RifCSP19_2_FD_184025 | JGI IMG/M metagenome (GOLD analysis project Ga0209642, IMG submission 184025) | Soil microbial communities from Rifle, Colorado - Rifle CSP2_sed 19_2 (SPAdes) (version 2) | ecosystem: Environmental > Terrestrial > Deep subsurface > Rock core/Sediment | place: Rifle... | reverse complement strand
AACAACGAAGAAGGGGTTCCGGAAGAAACAATTGTCTTCTATCGAACCAACTCGCAGGAAAGCCGGACGGCCATTCTTTCGCCGTCGCCGCATCATCGCCGACCATCCTCTCTCGAGGATGAGGATGCCTAAGTACAAACCGCCTTGGCCGACTGAAAAGAGAGAACCGTTTCCGCAAGAGCATCACATCGTCCCGCTCTCGCGCGGCGGAGAAGATCAGCCCGCCAACATCCTGACCGACATCCCTTCTGACCTCCACTGGTGCTGGCATCGGTTATTTGGCAATCTGACCCCGATGGAAACTCTCACCATACTGGTCCAGCACCTGCTGCGGCCGGGGAAATACCACGGCTACCAGAACCTGATCACCGGGATGGAAGAGCGAAAGCCGCCGGTGGCGATGCCCGACAAGATCATCTTCGCCTTGGAGAATCAAGTTTTTCCGAGGAATTGGGTGCCGTCCAAAAAACTGATCCGGCACTTGGAAAGATTAAGAAAGAAACGAAGCAGGGAATCCTAGCAATAGGGTTCCCTTTTTTTTATTTGGTGATAAAATGTCGGTAAGAAAGAACGCTATCGCTTGGCGAAATCGCAACTAATCGCCGGCGGTGACAGCACCGCTACAACCGAACAAAACACCACAAGGAGGAAAGAGATGTTCAACTCGCAGCCGAGTGAGACGATCGGAGCCATTTCCCGACTGGACTATGGAAGTCCCGGTTTCCGAAACGGCCTGATCGAGCTCGCCAGCCAGGTTTCCAAGAAAGAAGGTTTGCGTTTCATCGTTCTGGCCGGCGGTTTGGTTTCGTTTCCCCATCTGCGCAAGGAGTTCACCACGTTCGCCCTGCGGCAGATCGCGCGGAAGCGAAGGTTTTATCTCCCGAGCGAAGACAAAAAGAAGAGGAAGATCGAAGATCTGGATGCCGCCCGGGAATGGCTGCTGGATGATATCGCCAAGCAGGTAGCGCGGGTGCTTCCCAAGCTGCGCAACCGCAGCGGCCACTTCGTCCGCCTCTACATCGTGACCTCCCCGGCGCCGAACTACGATGGCTGGATCGGTCAGGAAATCGCCCAGCGCCTCCGCGGGTACGGTCGGAGAGACATCCGCTACATGGGAGAAGGCTCCGCCCGGATCTCCTTGAAGAACCTGAACAAGGTCATCGGGGTTCTGGTGCCGGAAAAGGCGAGCTGGCGCAGCAAGTACTTCTCCACCGCGGTGGACCGGCTTATTGAGGACGAAGAGAAGCAAACTTCTCAACCCCTCCCCGACCTCTGGCTCATCGGCTGCACGGCTTCCAGCCTGCTGCGGCCCCGGGGAGAACGAAAGCGCTCCTACGTCTCGGTGCCGGCCCTGCACCGGTTGAAGCAGGTCCACACCGCCGAGAACCAAGTCGGGATCCGGGTGCTGGAGTTTCAACCCACCGGATTCCTGGTGCGGACCTACAACTTCAAGGACTACACCGCGCAGGAACGGAGGTGGGTCCCGGATCCAGAGGGCACTCCCCTCCAGAAGAGCATCGTCGCCGAACTGAAGAACCGAGGCGCGATGACGATCGGGATGTTCGAGGACGTTCTGCGCGTTTCCCGCCGCGAGATCGCGAACGCGATCCGCACTCTCAACGAGAGCGAGTACCGCCCGGCGATCCGGCTGGACAGTGACTCGGATTTCTACGACTTCGACAGCGCCTGGATCCAGAACAAGCTGAAGTACCCGCTTGTTTCCGCGAAGACCTGCCGAGAGGACGTTCTGCTGAACTTCGGCTGCCTGCACGCCGGATCGATCTACAGCGAATACGAGTTCTTCTTGAAGAACGTTCCGCAGTTCATCCTCCAGCGCGGTGCCAACGTCCTGGTCGGCGCCGGCGACCTGATCGAGGGGTTGGAGCACGACCTGGACAAGCGCGGCGAGAGCATGCGGGGATGGAACTACACCGACCAGGAAAACCTGGCGGCCAAGCTGATCGGCCGGGTGATGCTGAGGGTCTTCAAGGCTCGCCTCACCAAGGCCGCCGAGACCTTCAAGAAGAAGCCCTCCGCCCGCAAGCTGAAGAGCTTGGTGGAGAGCTCCCTGATCACCTTCCTCTACCGGGAGGGGAATCACGACGCCTGGGTTCTCAAGCGCGGCGTTGTTCCCCTGAGCTTCTTCGGCCCGAGCCTGGTCTCCTACCTCACCTTGGGGGTCGCTCAGATCCTCAAGGAACGGGGATGGCAAGTCCCGGATCTCCTCGGGATGGTCGAGGCCAAGGTCCGCTACGGGGAAGTCCACACGCTTCCCTCGGGCCTGGGGATCACCCTGCTGCACCCCTTCATGGCCCGCGCGATGACCTCTTCGCTGCGCGCCCAGCACACGCTGGACATGGCCGTGACGCCGGTGGTGGTTCTGGCGAACTTCCACGTCGCCATCAGCGTGGACCAGTGGGATTCGGACTTCGGTCAGCGCGTCTCCCAGCAAGTGGGATCGATCGTCTGGAAGACCGAGTTCGAACACGGCAAGCTCAAGACCCTGGACGTCGGCGTCGGCTACCTCCGGATTCTCTCCTGCGAAGGAAGAATCCTGATGACCGAGTCCGCCTTCTTCAACGACGGGGTCAAGGAAGAGACGCACCGGAACGACGAGCTGATCCCGAAGTTCCTGGACAGCCTCGGAAACGGGAGTTAGTTCGTAGTACAGGCCCTTTGCTTACTCAAGCAGAGGGCCTTTTTTTATTTGACAGTGACTGATTTGGCTAAGTTGCGAGGCTTATCAGGGTCCAGATCTCGTTCAACAGCAAGATAGTAGGCCAAAAGCTGGGCGGGAACCACGTTCACGATCGGCGAAGCCAGTCCCACATCCGGCACCTTGATCCAGACATCAAAAACCTCGTTATCCTTCGGCGCCACTCCGATAATGAACGCCCCCCGGCTCTTGATCTCCTTGGCATTGGAGAGTACCGATTCCCGCGTCCGGTCGTTGGCGACAAACACCAGGCAGGGCGTCCCCTCTTCCACCAGGGCGATCACCCCGTGCTTGAGCTCTCCGCCGGCGAAACCCTCGGCGTGGATGTAGCTGACTTCCTTGATCTTCAACGCCGCTTCCAAGGCCGTCGGATAGTTTACTCCCCGGCCGATCGCGTAGAGATGGTCCACATCCTTCAGCTGCTTTGCTAACGCCCGGATTTTCGCCCCATTCTCCCCGTCCAAAATCTCCTTAACCCCCCGGGCCGCTTTCGCCACCATCCGTTTTCCTTCATCCAGCTTGCCGCCGATCCCCGCCGCCAGCATTAGAAAAAGGGCGAGCTTGGCGGTGTAAGACTTCGTTGCCAAGACCGCCTTTTCGGGACCGCAGTTCAAGAGCAGAGTCTTGTCGGCCAGGCGTGTGAGCGAGGAGCCACGGACATTCGTCAGGGCAACTATTTTGGAACGGTGCCTTTTTGCTGCTCGCGCCGCTTCCATCGTGTCCATCGTTTCTCCGGACTGGGAAGCGCAGATCAGCAGAGATTTCGGGGTGAGAAAGCTCTCCAAAAAGTAGAATTCGCTCCCCACGGCAAAATTGACGTGCCGCTTTGCCAGATCAGCGAAGAGATAGGTCGCCGCGATCCCGGAGTGGGCCGCCGTTCCGCAAGCGGTGAAATAGGTCCCAAACGATGCTTTGATCAGCCTGGTCACTTCTTTCAGCTCCTTTTCGGGGTACTCCGCCAACCGGGAAAGCACCTGGGGCTGTTCGTGGATCTCTTTAATCAGATAATGGGGAAATTCGCCGAGTTCCGCGTCCTCGGCCGTCCAATCGATTTTTTCGATCTTCAGAGGAACCTCTTTTCCGGTGGCGGCGGTGATCACTCGCACTTCTCCCTCCGCCAGGACCGCTCCCTCCCCATCGTTCAGAAAAACGACTCGGTCGGTGTAGGGAAGGAAAGCAGGGATGTCGGAAGCCAGGAAACTCTCCCCCTCCCCCACCCCGGCGATCATTGGTGACCCATTTCTAAATCCTACAATGGCTCTTAGTTGTGGGTAATAGACAACAATCGCATTCAACCCCTCAAGCTGATTAAAAACGCCTCGAACCGCCTCCCCAAATTTGCTAATTGTGGGCAGTTCGTCACCGATTTCCTCTTCGATCAAGTGAGAAACCACCTCGGTGTCGGTTTCGGAGCGGAAGGTGTGGCCGCGTCCTATCAATCCCTCTTTCAGCTCTTCCCAATTCTCAACTATTCCGTTATGAACCACGGCAATCTTGCCGGTACAGTCCAGATGGGGATGGGCATTGGCATCGGTGACTCCGCCGTGGGTCGCCCAACGGGTGTGCCCCAGACCGGCAAAAGCCGGTTCGACCTCACTATCGGGAAAGTTAATTCCGGAGATCCGACCGGATTTTTTGACCAAATCAGGTCCCCCGCCGTAAGCCACTCCCCAGGAGTCGTAGCCCCGGTACTCCAACCGCTTGAGGGCGTCCACCAGAAACTGGGCCGGGTTTTGTTTTTCAGTTGTCGAAACGAATGCAATTACGCCACACACGTTAATGTTTATAGCTAACACCGTTAGCTATAAGCTTAGGTGCTAGCTTTTCCTTCGGAAAAGCGTCCATTTCAATTCTCTAGTATCTCCACCAAAGCCTTCGCCAGTTTTTCCGGGTCATGCCGCAGAAGACTCCGCTTGAGCTTATCGCTGGGATCGGGCCGAAAGGTTCGGCCGGAGAGAAAATCTCCCGTCACCAGCTCGTACCGGTCTTCCGGCAGGTCGTTCTCGATCGGGAAAGATTTTTCCGAGGTCGCGTAATACTGAAGGATCTCAAGGGGAAGTTCCGCGGTGTTCACCAGAATGTGCGTCAGCGGAGACTGGAGGTGCTCCTCCAAAACAGAAGCGTGCCGGGAAGCGGTGAAACCGTGGGTCTGTCCGTAGCGGCTCATCAGATTGAGGATGAAAAATTTGGAAGACTTAGAGTCACGCACCGCTTCGGAAACTCCTCCCACCAAAAGGGTCGGCAGGAGACTAGTGTAGAGATCTCCGGGACCGATGATGATCGCGTCCGCTTCTTTGATGGCGGCGATTGCTTTAGGATTAGCCGGCACCTGCGGCAGAAGATAAACCCGCCGGATCGCCAGGCGGCCGTCGTGGCGCGGTTCGTCGATTCCGTGCTCCCCCACCACCGTTATTCCCTCGTCGTACTCCGCCACAAGATTGGTTTCCTCCATTGCCACCGGCAGGACCCGCCCTTTGATCTGGAGAATCCGGGCGGCTTCTTCGATCGCTTTCTCCTGTGATCCCAGAACATTGGAGAGCGCCACAAGAAAAAGATTCCCGAAGGTGGTTCCCTCCACCCCCACTCCTTCGGAGAAACGATAGTTAAAGAGATCCCGCAAAAAACCGCCGTCGCCGTCTTCCGGCGAGAGCGCCAACAACGCCTTGCGGACGTCGGAAACGGGCAGCATGCCGAATTCGTCCCGCTCTTTGCGGGCGGATCCTCCGGAGTCCGCCATTGTCACGATGGCGGTGATGTCTAGGGGATATTTTTTAAGGCCGGACAAAACGGCAAAGGTTCCCGTCCCGCCGCCCAAAACCACGACCTTTTTGGCCATTACTTAGTTAAACGCTAAGGAGAAAAGAGTAGCACAGGACAATGCTTTTGAGGAACATCCCGCAGGGCAACGAGGGAGAAGCGACCTGTCCAACAGGCAGGGACGCTGTTTCCGAAAAAGCATTGGCCGAAGCGAAATCTTTAAGAGAAGAGAGTCCAGAAAAAGAGGAGAATCACCAACGCTCCCACCAGAAGGTACTCCAGCACCAATTCCAGGGTGAGCCGGCGGCGAAGGTAATGGTAGATCAATCCCCAAGCATCATAGGCGACTACTGCGGCGATCACGACATAGAGCTGAAGAATCGGCGAATCCCCAACGCGCAAAAAAGCCCACAGGGAAGAGATAAAGATAATCGCCAAAGCCATGAAATGCGCCGCCCATCCCCAATTTTTCATTTTTAGATAATTCCTCCAGTTCTCGCCAACCAAACCACCGCCATCAACAACCCCAAAATTACCATATGTGCCACGTTCTCCGCAGTTCTTTTGAGCTCTTGATGACTGAGACCATCCTTAAGCATATAAGCTTCATCCACAGCAAAGAGACCCAAGAGCACAATACCAAATCCCAGCGGAATCGTCTTAGGTGAGGCGGTCGGGTTGAAAGTTCGGACGATCTGCTCCAGAGGAGTCAATTTCGCTTGCGATTCCCAAGACGCGGAGGGTTCACCACCAGCTTCGGTCGGCCCCACCACCGCCAACGGTTTCAGCGTCGGGGCTTTCGCCCCCGCCGTCCCGCCCGTGGGCTTACTGGTTGTTCCACCGGTTGGGGCGGAGGCGGTCGTCGCTCCCAGAGTTGAACCCAACATCTGCACCACCAGCGTGGTCTCCTCCCCAGACAGAGTACCGCTCACCGCCATCATCCCGATATCTTTGTAATTGGTGTTCACGATATTCGCCCGGTGCCCGGCCGAAGCCATCCAAGCCGACATCACCGAGGCCGAGGTATCAAAGTCCTTCGCCAGGTTCTCTCCGGCGTACTTGTAGGTGTACCCGGCCGCCAGGATGAATTGCCAGGGAGTGGTGGAACCGTCCGGAGCGTAGTGGGCCCAGTAGTTCTTCGCAAACATATCTTGAGCTTTCTTCAGAGCCGCCTGCTCCAGCTTCGAGTTTCGCTTCAGCGCCGGCAGACCAAGGCTCGCTCGCTCCTGGTTAACCAACTGGTAGAGCTCGGTGGTCGTGATATTTGTCGCAAAACCGAGAATTCTCGGAGAAACGCGATAAAGATTAATTTGGAAGAAAAGAAGGATGAGAACGTAGAAAAATAGGGCGGAATTCTTCAAAAACCGAGCCCGCGCCCGTGGTTCAGGGTAAGGCAGAATGAAACAGGCGTTTTTGACGCAAAACTTGACTAAATTGTGGCCAACCTTTCTAATCATCCTAAGTATCATTCTATCCTATAGGACGTTGGAAATCAACATCCTGTCCCGCTGGGATAGGACGTTGGGAAGCAACATCCTGTCCCGCTGAGACGGGATAATCACTAGGAGAGCAAGGAGAAACCCCAAGGTTATTTTAACAATTTACGGTGCCGGTGGAGCAGGATCACCGCCCCCAAAAAAATTCCTAAAACATCGAACCCTAAATCCTCGATCTTTCCCGCTCTCGAAGGAGTCAACATCTGGTGAATTTCGTCGGTGACGGCGTAGAGAAAGGTGAAAACCGCCGCCGAAAAATAGAGAGTTCTCACCGTCGCAACCAGACTTCCCTGCAGAGCCCGCCAAATCAATCCAAAAAGAAGCGCGTATTCAATAATGTGGGCCGGCTTGCGGGTCAGAAAATCCACTGTCCCCTCCCCCACCGCCAGATTCGGAATTGAGGAGAGATAAAAGATCAGGCCCGCCCAAATCAGAACCGGCAGCCAGAGAAAAGCCAGCTTCTTTAATTGCATTAGGATAAAAATAACAGATAAGATTGCTTGATGCTGACCTACCTCCTGGTTTTGATCGCCGCCGCCCTCGTTCTGGCCCGCTCTTCTGTTTTTTTGATCGACAAACTCACTGCCATCGCCGTAAAACTAAGGGTTTCGGAGTACCTGGTCGGATTCGTAATTATGGCCGTCGCCACCTCGATCCCGGAGTTGATCGTCGGCATCCTCGCCGCGCTGGAAAACGACCCCAACCTATCCCTAGGGAACGTCATCGGCTCCAACATCGCCAATATGTCTCTCATTCTGGGACTGGCGGCGCTGATCGCCGGCGGGATCCGGGTCCAGATCCAGGTCCGAAATCGGGAAATGATTTTTACCGACCTGATCGGGGTCGCTCCCCTGGTGATGCTTCTCGACCAGCGGCTTTCCCGAACGGAGGGTATCGTCCTGCTGGCGTTCTTCTTCCTCTATATGTACAACCTGATCTTCCAGAGCCGGGAGTACCACAAAGTTACCACCGACCACCGGACCGAGAGGCCGCTCTGGAGGGAACTGGCTCTGTTCGGGGCAGGGCTGGCGGTTCTCGTCGCCAGCGCCCAGGTGATGGTCTCGGCCAGCGAAAAGCTCGCCCTCCTCCTCGGCATACCGATGATCCTTTTCGGAATTTTTGCGGTCGCCTTGAGCACTTCGCTCCCGGAATTAACCACCTCCATCTCCGCGGCCATTCGCCGCCAGAGCGGGTTCGTGATGGGGAATATTTTGGGGAGCACCGTCGCCAACTCCACCCTGGTTCTGGGGATTACGGCGATCATCCAGCCGTTCACGGTGGAAAACCCGACCATCCTAACCGTCAGCGCAGTAATGCTGGTGCTGACCCTGCTGGTGCTGACCTTTTTCGTCCGCACCGGCTACCGGATCACCCGGATCGAATCGCTCGTGCTGATCCTAGGCTACGTCGTCTACCTCGCCGCCACCGAGTTGTTCCTTCGGTAGCGAAACCCCAAAACCAATCCCCCGCTCCCTACGATTAATCCGAAAATTCCAACGATAACATAGAAATTCAGCTGGAATTCTTCTTTTTGAGCGGATTCTTCTCCTAAAACCTCCCCTTGGACAAATGATTCTGGATTTTGCGTTAAAGCCGGGCTTTCTTGGTTCTCGGCTCCGTCTGCATTTCCGGTTTGCACGACTTGAGAAGCGTGTGAACCCACCGGTGCGGCCGTAACCTTTAAAGCTATGGTTTCTAGTTCACCGGTCGACCAGAGAGGTTCGTAATCATCGCCGTTCTTTTCCGCCACGCTCACGGTAATCGCGTAATTCCCGGAAGAAGCGTCGTCGTCCACCTTGGCTCTGATAGATTTGCTGACCGAACCGGAGTGGACGATCGAGACGCTCGGCATCTCCGCCCATTTCCCGTTTTGCGTCAACCAATCTGAGCTACCTTTAGTGTTGCCGTAAATAAAATTATCGCCCTTGCCAATCAGAACTTTGAGGGCGTAGGTTCCTGGTTCAAAATTGGAGAAGCTCACCGTGACGATGAACTCCTGACCCCCGACTACGCTTGACGGGGCGGAGAAAGTAACTGCTGATTCCGGTCCCGGCTGGGGCGAGGGGCCTGGTTCCCCCGGGTCAAAAACATTTTCCGCCCCAGGGGTTGGATTGGCTTCTTCCCAACTGCCTCCGAATAAAGCCAAAGATTTACCCTCAACAGCTTCGTCACTGTATTCCACCATCGCCACTTGCGTGCCTGCTTCATCAAAAATAAAAATTTGATCCGCGAAACCGCTAGTCCCATTAGAATTGTTCAAACCGCTACCGATTTTGGTATTAAGATCAATAATCAGAAATTCCGAAACTCCGGGGTGGTTCTGAAGAAAGCAGGATTTATTTGAAACTAAAATGGCGTAACCGTTGGCTGAAACCTCACCTGAAAATGACCGCAATGTGGTAGTAGCGTCCTTAACCGACCAGTTAGTCATCGTTAGCGGAGTAGATGAATCGGTGTTCTTAATCTCCACCCACTCCCCATTCGAATCGTCGCAAGTGTCAATCTGGTCCGGATCGTACACAATCTCATTAATCACCACCGTAGAACCTGTCTGAGAAAAGATAGTTGAAGAACTAAACAGGATGAGCAACGAAATGAAGGCGAATAAAATCAACCTCTTATAGCATATTAATATACTATAACAGCCATTTTTTATTTTCTCCACGTTAGTCTTAAAAGCCGAATACCTATGTAAGCTAAGGAGCAAATTCCAATCACGAGATAGGCTGGAAGCGCCATCGGTCTGGCAGATCTTCCTTGGCCTCCACCGTCTTCGGCTGCAATTTCCACACCTTGCACGGCCCCATCTTCTGACACTGATAGCAGTTCTGCTAATGTCGTTGGTTTAAATTGATCGGCCGCAGCACCCAAAACTTGGGGAAACGCAACCGGCTTTGGTTCAAAAACAAAATCCCAAGAAATTTCAGCGCTTTGATTTCCAGCATAGTCAACCGCGAAGACAGAAAGGGTGGAACTTTCCTTAATTTTCAGAGGTTCGGTATAGAGAGTTGGCTCGCCACCATCAAGAGAGTAGTGAATTTGAGATCCTTCCTCTCCGGAAAGAGTCACAATTGCTTGATCACCTGTAAAGAAACCTCCTCCCGCAACTGAGGCGACCGGGACAATCGGGACAATGGTATCAACTTCAAGTGACAGGAGATGCTGCTCCTCTTCGTTTCCGGCTTTGTCGACACTCCAAAATTCCACGGCGTAGGTACCGTCAACGAATTCGAGTGGTTCAACGTATTCTTGCGGATCGGTCTCCCCGATCGTGTAAAACGTCTGTGAGACTCCCGCGGTGGCGTCGGCAGCCGATAGCACCAAACCCACCGGTGAAACATGCCATCCATTTAATCCGTTTGTTCCTGAGATTAACGATGAAGTTAACGGGTTAACTGTGTCATAAACGAAAGAAACTTTGTTATAGTATATTAATATACTATAACGATTGCCTGCACGGTCGGCACCACGGGAATAAGTGGTGTAGAAACCATCTTCCGGGTAGAAATCCACTAGTGCCCACTCATCTGTTCCTTCTACCCCGATCCATTCTCCCTCCCCACCACCAACACTCACCATGACTTCCACCTGCGCAACCCCAGAGGTTTCGATTGATGGATTAGCCAGATTAATATCGTTGACCGTTCCAAAAATCCCTGGCCAAATGTTGTAATACCCACCTTCCCGAACTGAAGTAATCTCTGAATTCGGCGTATTAATATCGTAAATGATCGCGGCTTGCGCCCCATTAATATCTCCGACATTGGAAATATTACACTCCTCATTTCCCGCCAGATCCACGGCACAAGAAGAAAATCTCCAACTCCCCTCGTCCAAGGTTCCTACGACGAAAGGCCGATCCGGTTCCCGCGAAGATCCACTGTGATATTGCCAGTCCCCGCCCTGATGGCTTTTGTAAAGCCGGACCCGATCAACGCCGGAGAGGTTGTCATCATACTCATAGCTAAGCTCGATCGGAATCTCATTGTAGTACGAATCAATTGGATACAACGCTGATTCCGGCTTGGTTTTGTCGATATTGATTTCTTCAACCGTTGTTTCGGCGATATTTCCAGCGTTATCTTCGGCAACTCCGACCACGCTCTGGTTTGCCCCCTCGGTTGAAATAATCACATCCGGCATCACGGATTTTACACCCGAAAGGTGTTCTTGATCAGCGGCCTCAAAGTTGACGGTTACATCCTCGTTGTACCAACCGTTTTCGTTGGGCTCGTCCGTTGACGCTCCTGAAATTTCGGGAGGGGTTTTGTCGATCTTGATTGGGTTAGCTTGTTTTAATTCTTCAGTGTTTTCGACGTTATCAGTGGCGTAATAGGTAAGTTCGTGAGTTCCTTCGTCGGTAAAAATAACCTGCGCCTGATCGCCTAAAACATCTCCTTCTTGCGTTCCTCCGTAATTAATATTCTGCACGCCCGATCCCGGAGCTTCGCCGGTCGCGACCGGATCCTGAGAGGTGATTGTAACCGTCACATCCTCGTTGTGCCATACGCCATCCGAATCATCAGAAGACACTGGCGTGGTGGAATCAAGATAAAATTCCTGGGATTTCACTTCTTCTACGTTTCCGGAATTATCGACGGACTGATACAAAACGGTGTTTCGTCCCTCGTCGCCTTCCAAACTAAACGGTCCTGTGTAGGTTTGCACGCCACTATCTTGATTTACACCGTAGTACACATATTCGGTTTCGGCAACTCCCGAGGTTTCATCTGTAGCAAAAAGTTCGAACAGAGTTTGATCCGAGACATAATCTTTCCCCTCCTCATTCTCATAGTACGGTCCAAAACTGGAAAGAGAGGTTTGCGGAGCATAGGTATCTACCTTAAATATTTGCGTCTTTGTTGCTTCAACGTGGCCCGCTCGGTCGACAGCACGATATTGCAAGATGGTTTCCCCCTCCAGATTAACCAAAAATGGGTCGGTGAAAGTCTGCCATCCAGAACCGAGATTGTATTCAATCCTATCCACCCCCGAGGCGTCGTCGGTTGCGATTAACTCCACAAGCGGGGGACTCAAATACCATCCCTCCCCACCATCGGGGAAGTCCGGCACAATCTCAATCTCGGTTACTGGTGCCTCGTCATCAAAAGCAATGTTCTTTACCGTCCCACCGCGATCCCCTACCCAGCTATCATGAAGATAATGCGATAGTCTTAAGCGACTGATGGAAACAGGGTCTGTCCCCCACTCCGCTCGATAATCAACAAAGATATTACGAGCAAAAATTTTCCATATGTTGTACCCTCCAACTAAACTACCCATATCGACATAGCCTTGGGTTCCCCAAACATTCGGAGCATTAGCGGAGTAAGTCAGAGAATGGGTTTCGCCGCGCTTGTCTAAGATTGTCAAAATAAAATGAAGGGAATGGGCTTTATCGTACTGGTCCCAAACCAAAACCGTCTGTGGGGTGACGGGAATGCCGTTAATCTCCTTAGCTACTACTGCCCCACTCACCCATCCCCCGGTTCCTCCCAAACCATCTAAAATCAACTGCACTCCTCCACCCTCCGCATCTTGGAAGCTGGCATTTAAAGTTGTGTCTTCCCCTTCAGTCACCCAGTACCAATCACCATAAACTACCGGCACTGCTGATCCGGCTGAATTCACAAAAATAAATCCATTTTTAAAGTTGGATTGCTGACTGTCATAAGAGTTTTTGAACTGATCAGAAACTGGAGCGCCTAAACTTGAATGTACCTTGTAATAGTTCCAAATTGTACTTTGAACGACGTAGGCAGAAGTGTCATCTACACCTTCATGTTGGATAATAACCGCTCCAGAGAAATCTTGCCTTACAACCCAGTTGCTTCCCGCCTTCCACCAGTAAGTCGGGGCGCTCGGACAACCCAATTTGTTTCGACCGCCATTGCGGCTGTAAGCTTGTTCGAAGAGTGATTTTCGAGATGAGTCCTGACCGATTGAGTAGGTACAGGGGGTCGGGCCGGCTTGAGTCGCCGGTGTAGGCGGGTTCGTTGCCCAGAACCAAGTGGGACCGTATGGATTAAGAACCATCCACTTCTTTCCATCCCACTTTTTGAACTCGAAGTGAAGGTGATAGAAAGCCCCGTATGGGAGATCAGGTCGAATTGCACAATTAGAACCAGCGGTCCGCCCGGAATTACTCACGTACGCTATCAAATCACCGGTTTTAATCTTTTTACCAACACTTGTAACAACGCCATTTTGTTTAAGATGCCAATATTCAGTTCGATATTTTACTGATCCAACTTGGTGATCAATCTTTACATAATTTCCGTATCTGAGCTGTTGCGCATAAGTTATGTCACAACCATCATTCTCGGTTTCGCGCATCGCCACAACCGTCCCGTCGTAAGCAGCATAAACAGAGGTGCCATACCCATCGCCGCGATAATCGGTACCTGTGTGAGGATTTCCATCCCTACTCTTATAAGTGGGCCAATCCCTGCTCAAACTGTAAGAGTCGTAAACGTAATTTGTTGGTGAATATGCTTTATCAAAAGGGAGGTAAAGAAAACCCGCAAATGCGGCGGAATGGAATAACTGCAGGATAACCAATGATATAGAAACTGCGTCAATAAACTTTTTCTTTGTTTTCATCCCACGTAAAGGCAGGAGTACCCTTGGCAGGGGTTAAAGAGACTTGAACGTGGACAGGATTAACGACAGAGTATCTAGCCCGTCTGGCTTCGATGTGTTATCAAACGAATAAGTAAAAGTGAGGCCTGGAATCTGCAGGTAAAAACTTCCGTCAGCGATAATTTCTTTTCCTGTGTCGACTATTGTCACAGCAACTTCGAAATCGTCTGACGTGCGGTAGATTTTTCTTTCTCCATCATCCGATTTTTCCAAACCGGACTCGCCACCAAACGCGACATCCTTGTAAAAATTCATATACGATTTACCGTCACCAGACTCAAGCAGAACCACCTCAATGTCAGCTTCAGCCTGCTTCTTACCCAAGTAAGTCGGGTACTTAAACGAAAAGCCGAGTTCGGTGTTGGTGTAAGTCTTCCAATCCTTAGTCGGATCTTCGGCAGTGATTTCGGAATCCTCTTCGCCGGGCTCCTGTGTATCATAATTCGTCGGCGCACCATTGGTATCGGTTTCCGTTTTGCCGAAGAAATCTTTAACAATCTGCGGGAGATAGTAATCGAGATAAGAAGTTTTCCAAGAGACAAGAGTGGTGCCGGATAAAACGGCTATAAAGGCGAGGGCAATGATGGCGACGACCGGAACAAATCCGCGCCGAACCATAATTGCCCCATACTTTAAAGGCAGGCTTCTCATTTGTCAATACCCTAGTTTAAAAATACAAAAAATAGAAGTGGGTTCGATTAACATAGTATACTATTATAGACGACAGGTCTGTGACCACTGAAAGAGATTAAACGCAATTTAATTCAGAATATGAGTTAATGGGACTTCGGGAACACTCGGCGGGAGCCCTGCTTGCGGAAGATTCCCAGATCCTTAAGCGCCTCGAGAAAATCTTTTCCAACCGATTTCAAGGAAAAACGATTCCCCATCCTGTTCAGAACATCCAGGGTCCGGGGTTTAACCAGGCGCAGGATCAAGCGAATCTTGCCGATGGTGACTGGAGTGATTTTAAGCGCTTCGGAGATTTTGCCGTAGCTGAACCCTTCTTTGAGAAGGTAAACCACCGCCAATCTTTTAGCGAGCATCAGCCGCTCTTCATCGGTCAGGAAGTCTTCGAGGAAATCTTTCGCTACCGGCTCCGACTTTAACTGGGAGAAAGTCCAATCCAGGTTGGCGGTGATTTCTTTTTCGATTTCCTTTTTTAGCGGGCGCGGTGAAACTCTCGGCATACTGGCAGGAATAGTATACTATGCTGGAACTGATGTCAAGAGGTACGGCCGTATTCCGAATGTGGTCGCAACCAAAGTAAAAATAGGAAAATAGTAATTTCTTGGTTTGAAGCAAAAAAAGCTCGTGAAGGGGTAGGTCTTCACGAGCGGTAGTTTCATCCTCAGCCTGGGGGCACCAACAGGCCTCGGACTCTTCTCTTTTTAGGCGACGCAAAGGCGAAGGTGTCTGCCCGAGCGCGGTATCCCGAAGGTTCCGGCGGCCGAGTAGCTCTTGTCTTGGGTGCCCCCCAAGAACTCCCCAGCGCCGTAAGCGACGGGGCGCAGCTCACGTGCCGACAGCAATCTAGGCCGGCGGCAAGGCAGTAACTTTGATTATAAGTTATTTGAAAGAAAAGTAAAGTATGTGCTGTCTTCGCTTCACTCGGTTGCACAAAAAAAGAAGGAGAAATCAACCGTGAAGCTGATTTCTCCCTGGTAGAGAGGAGCGAACCCTGCAACTTGGGAGCGCCACAAGCTGCAGGACAAACGCTCATTGCTTAGGACAAGCAACCTGCGGAAAAGCTCACCTCAAAGACCCGGCTCAGCGAAAGCGCCCCTAGCCCAACCTCCAAGACAAGACGATAAGTCGACGCAGGCAAGTAAGATGGTAACCGAAAGGAAAAACTATGTCAATAGGACGCCCGCCTAAGGCGGGTTCTAATATCAAAATCCCGGTGGTTTTTTAATATGCCAGTAGCTCGTAACAATATTTCCGTGATCGACCCTAATACCATACCCGAGACCGTTGTAGGGAATCCCCCGACTCCGACAAATTGCGCCGTAACTTGGGCCGTCGTTCACGATGCTCGCCACCCCATTGGCCGAAGCATAAACCGTTCCGTCTCTTGAAACGAGATCCAAAGCGCGGTGGTAAGCCCAGTAGGATTGGGTCAAATAGCTTCCCTCCGCGCCGGGGGCTCGGAAAGAACTGCTGTAGACGTACCCACCGGAAGAAAAATAGCTCCCGGAACTGCACTTTCCTCCTGACACCCTCACATAACCGCACGGACTGAGTGCGGAAAGGGACCCAACCGCTTCTTTCGAAGGATTGGAATCCCAGTAAACCGAGTAGTGGATGTGGGGTCCGGTAGAACAGCCGGTTGATCCCTGGATCGCGATCGGGTCTCCCTTCTTGACCGGCCCCAGCCGATATCCCTTGCTGCGCAAAGCCGCGAGGATCGCCGCCTGTTCCTCCTCGAGGTGCTTAAGGAGATTCCGATAACTCGCCTCCTCGCCCCGCGTTTCCGCCAAAAACTGTCTCTTGGAATTCTGCTGGGAAATCAAACCGGCTTTCTGCTCCTCTACCTCCTTCTTAAGCTGCTCCACATCCGCCTTCTCGTTCTCCAGAGTTTTCTTTTGGTCATTGAAAGAGGTGCGGGTATCGCGCATATCACTGAGAGCCTGGACGTCCTGGTCCTCTAAAACTCGGAGGTATTTGATCCGGCGGAGGGCGTCGTCCAGATTCCCCGCTCCCAGAACAATGTCGAAGGAAGAGAGCTGGTCGGAGGCGTAGGCGAGACGGGCCCGATTAGCAAAGATCTCTTCCTGGTAGTCCAAGAAATTGCCAATTCTCTCCAACCGCGTGGAGAGATCGCCGATATCCCCGGACAACACTTTGATCTCCTCTTCCTTGGCTTGAATCTCCAATTCGGTCAAGTAAATCTGGTTATCCAAGTAGGCGATCTGGTTAGCGAGGGTATTCTCCAGACCGTCCAGACGGGAGATTTCTTTTTTAACCCGCTCAATCTCCTTGGTACAAGAAAAATAATCCGTACATCCGGCGTTGGTTGGAATACTCCTAAAAGTTAGGAAGTAAAAGAAAAGAATGGAAAAGAGAGCGATCCGCAACAGGAATTTGAACATCGTTAAAGGCTTGGGCAGCATACTGTCCCTATTCTACCCCACTTTTATAGTCGGAGGTAATTTAATTTACCCGAACGACGTACGTTCCACTCACCGAGGAATTGCTGTAATACCTATTCAGAGGAATGTCGTGCGCGCCCGCGTACCAAGGATCGTTCATAATGTACTGGCTGCCGGATTTCCCTTTGATAACGACGTAGTGCCCAAAATTCATCACGGCTACTACGACCGGCCGACCGGCCGCCAGCTCCCTGTCGATAACCGTCCGGTTCAGTCCGGAATATCTTTCCGTTCGAGACATATACACGCCCCTAACCGTAAAGCTGTAGTTCAACCAAGCGGTATTAGAAAAGAAAGCCGAGGGAGTCGAAGATATATCTCCGGGATTAATATTCTTACCGTAATGGCTGGCAACCATCGCCATTGATGTCACCAAACAGCCGTACTCTCCCGTTGCCAATCTTGAATAACCCATTGCTGTGTAGAACCACCGAGCATCACGCTGGTTGTAGTAACAACCCCAGGAGTTGCAGCGTGTTTGGTTGTAGAGCGGCGTGGATCCTCCTCTTAAATTTACCGCCCGCCGAATGGCTTCCAGCTGGGACTGGGCCTCCTTGAGCAAGCGCTGGTAGGTCTGCTCATCGTTCCTAGTAACAACCAGTAGATTTTGTTTGGAAATTTTCTGTTGGGCCAGAGAGTCTTCTTTCTGGTTCAGCTCTTTCCTAAGTTTCTCCTCATCAGATTTCTTGTTAACCAGGGTTTTCTTTTGGTCATTGAAAGAGGTGCGGGTATCGCGCATCTCGCCGAGCGCTTGAACGTCCTGGTCCTCCAAGACGTGGAGATATTTGATCCGGCGCAAGGCATCATCCAAATTCTCTGCTCCCAGAACAATGTCGAAGGAAGAGAGCTGGTCGGAGGCGTAGGCGAGACGGGCCCGATTAGCAAAGATCTCTTCCTGGTAGTCCAAGAAATTGCCGATCCTCTCTAACCGAGTGG
>Ga0209642_10001118_pt1 | contig 17724 bp, 14 predicted proteins | sample RifCSP19_2_FD_184025 | JGI IMG/M metagenome (GOLD analysis project Ga0209642, IMG submission 184025) | Soil microbial communities from Rifle, Colorado - Rifle CSP2_sed 19_2 (SPAdes) (version 2) | ecosystem: Environmental > Terrestrial > Deep subsurface > Rock core/Sediment | place: Rifle... | reverse complement strand
AATTCGCTTGCTTATACCTATACTTACATGGGCGATTTCGAGAAATCTATTTGGGCGATAAACAAATATATATCCTTGGCACCAGATGAACACAATCCCTATGATTCCAGAGGAGATATATATGCTTGGTTTGGCAAAATAGACCAGGCGATTGAATCTTATAAAAAGGCCAATCAGATATACCCAAGTTACTCTAGTGGGAAACTGGGGCATATGCATCTTTTTAAAAAGGGGTATGCTAAAGCTGAGAGTTGTTATAAGGAACTTTCAAGCAGCAGTGAGAAAGGAAAACGGTCGGAAGGGAGGCTCTATCTGGCTTTAATCCCTCTCTATCAAGGAAAGTTCGAAGAAGCGTTAACGGTCTTGGATAATGGCATTGCTGCAGATAAAATGGAGCAAGTAGACATAAGAACTATAACAGATAAAAACCAAATAAAGATTGGGATCTATATGGAGAAGAAAGATTGGAACAGGGCTTTAAAAGAGACTGAACTGTATTTGGAAGTCTATCGCAAGGCTGACCCTAATTTTATTAGCGCAGAGCGAGCTGTCTACATTATGTTCTTAGCAGAGAGTAATGATTTTAAAAAAGCTCAAGAGGTAGCTAAGGTATTAAGAAAAGATATCGAAGAGAAAGATCAAAGTAGAATGGGTCTTTACTGGTGGTCCGTGGGACATATTGAGTTGGCAAGAGGCAATTTTGAAGCATCGGTAACTAATTTTGAAAAAGTAGCCAAAGAACGCCTAAATTTCGGAGCAATCTATTGGCTTGCCAGAGCTTATCTGGAAGCAGGTAGGCTGGGAGAAGCGGTAGCTGAGCTTGAGAAAGCACTTTCAAGGTATGATGTTTCAAGGGCTTGGTATGCAATTTGGGCAGTGAAGGCATATTACTTTTTGGGTTTGGCTTATGAAAAATCGGGCTGGAACAAAAAGGCGATTGAAAAATATGAGGAGTTTCTGGATATCTGGAAAGATGCTGACCCTGGGATTGAAGAAGTTGCGGATGCTAAGGAAAGGTTGAAAAAATTAAAAAAGTAGACAGTAGACAGCATACAGTAGACAGGGAAAAAGGCGACCCGTCGGGTCGCCCCTTTTGTTTAAATCCATTTGACAAACAAAATCAGGTTCTGCATATTTAATTTATCAGAACGTAAACCGAAAAAGAGAAAGATTTGAACGACAATCAGAAAAAAAGAAACCAGGAGAAGGTAAGGGTAGCTTTCAGCTCCCTTTTAGCTGCCATTTTCCTGACCGGGACCAAACTGGCGGTGGGTATTATAACTCACAGTCTGGGGATAATCTCTGAGGCTGCCCACTCCGGCCTGGACCTGGTGGCTGCTGCGATGACCTATTTTACAGTCAGGCGATCTGACAAACCCGCAGATGCCGAGCACCATTATGGACATGGTAAGTTTGAAAATCTGTCTGCTCTCTTAGAGGCGATTTTACTCCTGATTACCTGCGCCTGGATAATCTTTGAAAGTATAAAAAGGATGTTTCACCCAGTTGAGATTAAGGTTATCCCGATTAGTTTTGTGGTACTGGTAATCGCGATTGCGGTTGATTTCTCCAGGTCTAAAGCCCTTTCAAAGATGGCTAAAAAATATCAAAGCCAGGCTTTGGAAGCAGATGCTCTTCATTTTCAAAGCGATATCTTTAGTTCCTCAGTGGTGATCTTAGGGCTCATTTTTGTCAAGATCGGCATACCAATAGCAGACCCTCTGGCAGCCCTGGGTGTGGCTTTATTGGTCCTGCGTGCTTCCTGGAAATTGGGTAAGAGAACGGTAGATGTGCTCTTAGATCGAGCACCAGAAGGTTTAGACCAGAAAATCAGGGAAACAGTCGAGAATATCCCCATAGTTACCTCTCTATCAAGATTGCGGCTGAGAAAGGGAGGCAACCGCTTTTTTCTGGATATGAACGTGATGCTGAAAAAAGATAGCTCTTTGGAAAAAGCACATCAGGTTACCACTCTGATAGAAGATAAAATTTCCGAGCTGCTGCCGAATTCCGACGTGGTGGTCCACACAGAACCGGAAGAGGGAGCAGGATTCCTGGAGGATAAGGCTGATCTCCTGAGGGATGGAGAAGAGGAAAAAAAGATTGTGTATGAGATACTGAATCAGCACTTCGCCAACTTCGTGGAATTTCATGATTTGACTCTCAGGAGGATCAGGGGCTCCAGACTGATCAGCCTTCATCTGGTCGTGCCAGGGGACATAAAGATCGAAGATGCTCATAAACTCTGCGACCATCTGGAAAATGATATCAAAGAAAGGCTGGGTTCATCAGAAATCTCAATTCATATCGAGCCTTGCGAAGGTGAATGTAAAACCTGTGAGCAGGAATGCAAATCCAAAGAGTCAGGAAAAATGGAGAAAAAAGATGATGACTAAATTCAAAGGCAAAGCCTGGGTGGCAGGAGATGACATCGACACAGATCAGATCTATCATGGGCAGTATCTCCCTCTGACTGATCCGAAGGAGATGAAAAAACATGCGATGGAGTTTGTGCCGGGTTTCGAGAAATTCAGCCAGGAAGTCAGACCCGGAGATATAATCGTTGCTGGCAAGAACTTCGGCACCGGATCGTCCAGGGAACATGCGGTTGTCTGCCTAAAGGAAAATGGAGTGAGTTGTGTGGTCGCAGATTCCTTTGCCCGGATTTTTTACCGGAATGCCATAAATTTAGGATTTCCTCTTTTAGAATGTCCCGGCATATCCACGAGCGTTAAGACCGGTGACATTCTCGAAATAGATACCCTCTCCGGTGAAGTCAAGAATCTATCCTCAGGTAAAAGCATAACCGGTCATCCTCTTTCCGGATTGGAATTAGAGATAACTGAAAAGGGAGGTCTGCTTAATTATTTAAGAGAAGAGAATATACGTAAGACGTGAGACGTAAGAAGGGAGACGAAAAAAAGAAAATCGAGTGATGCAGAGAAGAGCCCAGCAAAATTTGGAATACTGAATAAAAACCGGTAGGTCAGACATTCCTGTCTGACATATCTGGCATAATAGAACAGACAAGAATGTCTGTTCTACCAGCCTCAGAGTTACGTAGTCGCGTAGGGGTGGAGCTTGTCTCCACCCAATTCTCCCAGGCGTCCAATTGGACGCCCCTACGCTAAATGAGAATAGATATTGAGAAAGGTAAAAAAGGTTTTCGATGGTGCTGAAAAAAGGAGATATTGTTGAAGTTTCAGTCACGGATTTAGCCTATGGTGGTAAAGGGGTGGGCAAATTGAATGGGTTGGTAGTTCTGGTAAGAGGGGGTCTTCCCGGAGATACTCTTAAAGTCAAAATCGAAAAGAAAAAGAAAAACTTCGCCGAAGGGTCTGTAGTTGAGGTTTTGAAAGCCTCAGAGAAAAGGATTTCACCGGTCTGTTCTCATTTTGGCTTGTGCGGTGGATGCACCTGGCAAAATCTTGATTATGAGGCTCAGCTTATCTACAAAGAAAAAACAGTCAGGGAGTCGCTCAGACATCTGGGCGGCTTTTCAGATTTCGAGACTGAAAAGATAATCCGCTCAGATGAGATATATTTTTACCGCAATAAAATGGAGTTTTCCTTTGGCAAAGACCTTGAGGGAAAACTTATCCTCGGTTTACATCCCTATGAAGATTTTAAAAGGGTATTTAACCTTCAAAAGTGTCATCTTCAATCCGAGTTTTCAAGCCAGATAGTCTGGTGGGTAAGGGATTTTTGCGCAAAAGAGGAGCTTATTCCTTACGACCCTAAAGAGCATACCGGCTTTTTGAGATATTTAGCCATCAGGGAAGGAAAAAGCAAAACCGAAATGATGGTCAATCTGGTTACTTATTCTGGCCAGTTTCCGCAGGCAAAAAAGTTCGCTTCAGGACTTATGGAAGACTTCCCTCAGATTAAAACAGTCGTCCGGAACATAAACACCAAATTTGCCGACATTGCCTTCGGAGAGGAAGAAGAAGTCTTAACGGGAAAAGGGACTATTCAGGAAAAATTAGGCAGGTTCCATTTTGAAATCTCAGCCAACTCTTTTTTTCAGACCAATACCAGACAGGCAGAGAAGCTATTTAACATAGTCACTGATTATGCTGAGTTAGAAGGCTCAGAGGAAGTTTTAGATTTATACTCCGGTACAGGTGCCATCTCTTTTTTCCTGGCTCAGAAGGCAAGACGGGTTACCGGGATAGAGTCAGTTAAAGATTCAGTGGAAAATGCGTTTAGAAATGCAGAGCTTAATTCCGTAATGAACTGTCGGTTTCTTTTAGGTGAAGCAAAAGAGGTGTTATTGTCACTGGTTCAGGAGAGCTTCTCACCGCAGGTCATCGTGGTTGACCCGCCCAGGGGTGGGATGCATAAGAAGGTAATCTCTTTGATGCTTGAGATTAAGCCTGAAAGAATCATATATGTCTCCTGCAATCCAACTACCTTAGCCCGTGACCTTCAGGTTCTGGCTGAAAAAGATTATATTCTGGAAAAAGTCCAGCCGGTGGATATGTTTCCGCAGACTTATCATATCGAGGCGGTGGCGAAATTAAGAAGGAAATAGGGTTAAAGGGATAAAGGGTTCAAGGGGAAAACAATTTTCTAGTAGGAGCAGAGTTTAGTCTGAGCTTTTAAACTCATCCCCTTACCCCTTCTCTTATGAAGAGAAGGGGAGTAAATCCCTCTCTTTCTAAGAGAGGGATTTAGGGTGAGTTCCGTTTACAACGGTCCTCATAATTATTTTTTATCCTTAATAGGCTTATACTTGGACCTGCCATTTTTTTGGAATGACAGGGACATGAACCTGTCCCTACAACCTACCACCTATGACCTATCAGGCGAGTCCGCCTGTGGCGGATCGCCCCTACTTTCAGAAAAACCTTAAATTATTTCTCCTTTTCAGCCGATAAGATTAACTGGAGTTTCTATGTGAAACTATACCTTCTTAACAAGAGAAAATGATTAAAATCTTACATACAGCAGACATACACTTAGGGGCTAAGTTCTCAGGTTTGGGCAGGAGTGGTGACCGGGTCAGGGCACAACTTAAGAAAACTTTTATGAAGGTCATAGACTTAGCCCTGGAGAAAAATGTTGATTTGCTTCTGGTAGCAGGTGACCTTTTCAATTCGAACCAGATCTCCAGAGCCACCCTGGGATTTATCCTGGGTGAGTTCGCCAGATTGGGCAAAACCCATGTATGTCTGGTCCCGGGGACCCATGACTGCTATGACAATAGCTCCATTTACCGGAATATCGAGCCGAGCCTGGTTCCTCCTAATTTCCATCTTCTGGTGGACGAGGAAAACCCTTTTGTCTTTTTTGAGGATTTAGGAGTAACCGTATACGGCAAACCTAACCGCTCAAACCGGGGTGGTGAAAAGCCTCTTCCAGTTTTAAATCAGAAATTCAATTCAAAATATAATATCGCCCTGGCTCACGGTTCATTTCAAATACCCTCAAAAAGCCAGGAGGATGATTTTCCCATTACTTTAGAAGAACTGGAGAAAAGCGGGTTCGATTATGTCGCTTTGGGGCACTGGCATTCAACTCAAGAGGTCTGCAAGAAACCTTTAACTTACTATTCCGGCTCTCCGGAACAGCTTAAATTCGGGGAAAAAGATTCCGGAAATGTATTATTGGTCGAGTTGAATGAAGGTCAACACCGGGTTGAGAAGATCAAAACTGGAGAGTTAAAGTGGCAGGAGATGGAACTTGAATTAGATAAATTCAAAAACTCATCCGAGCTTTTAAGAGAGATCGAAAAATATGAGGGTGAGCAGAATATCCTAAAAGTCAGGTTCAAGGAAAACCTGGGATTAAAGGGGTTCTCCGAGCCTGGATCAGGAGAGCAGGATTTCTCCAGATTAAAAGAAGTTTTAGATGACCAATTTCTGCACCTGGAATTGGAACAGATGCCTCAGCCGCTTAACTCAGATATCTCGAGCAAAAATCTCCCTCAGCATACTGTCACCGGACAATTTTTAAAGATTATGGAGGAGAAGATAAGTTCGGCCAATGAAGAGAACAGGGAGAAATATCAGCAGGCGAAGGTTTTAGGGTATCTTTACTTGAGCGGCAAAGAAGGGATTTAAGAGATGAAAGTCGAAAAGTTAGGTTTAAAACGATTTGGCAAATTCGACAAGTTCGAGATCAAGTTAAGTAAGGGGATTAACCTGATCAAAGGGGATAACGAGGCTGGTAAGTCCACCTTGGTCGAGGCTTTGACCTGTGCCCTGTACGATGATCCCAAATCTACAAAGAAAGAGCTGAAGGACAAGACCTCCTGGGGTTTCCAGAAAGATTTTGAGATGAAGCTGGATTTCGAGGCAGAAGGGAACTCCTATTCACTGGAGAAGGATTTCGATTCGGGCTTTCTTAAACTCTCCAAGATGCCAAGCGGCGAGAGCTGGGAGGACAAAAAAAGTATTGAGGAGATTATAAACCAGAGGACAGGGATTCCGACTAAAGAGGTTTTTTTAGCTACTGCCTGCGTGCAGCAGGATGAGATCTCCCGCCTGGATTCAAGCGTAGAAGCCATCAAGGATAAGTTAGAAAGTCTGGTAACCGGGGGAGAGGAGAAGGTAAAAGCCTCCAAGATCATAGAGCACATAAAGGAAAAAACGGGGGAGCTTAAGAAAGTCGGGACCAAAAACTTGGGAATAATTCAGAAATACGAGAAGGACAGGGAAGAGCTAACTTACGAGTTGGAAAAAGTCAGGAATCAGAACAAGAAGATGAGGGAAAGCCAGAGCGAGTTAACGGAAAGCTCCTCTGGGCTGGAGAAAATAAGTAAAGACTCAGAGGTCAAAAAAGAGTTACTGGAAAAAGCTGAAGCCGCCTCCGGTTTAGAGGAGAAGCAAAGAGAATTAGAGGAAAGATTCCACGACTTAAATAACCGCATAAAACAGACCCAGAATTCTGAAAGGGTGGTACGCAAATTAAGAGAGGAAGCTACTAAATATATTGCGGTAAGCAAAGAGGATAAAGACAAAATAGATGAATTAGAGGCAAAGCTTGGCTTCCTGGAAGAAAAGAAGAACGAATGGCTCAGAGAAAAAGAAGAGCTTGAGACTTTGGTTGAGGCCTCTTCTCGCAATCGGACTTTCAAAATCTTGGCATTATTTGCCCTCGGTCTGACTGTGGTATCCGGACTTTTGGCTTACTTTCTAAAGCCGGTCCTATGGGGAGGGACTGGTTTTGGTTTTATCCTGCTGCTTTTCTCCATACTTAAACTTTTCGCCCAGAAGAGCCAGAGATATTTTTACTCCCAACAGATAGAGCAGAAAAAAATCCGGCTTCAGGAGCTGGAAAGAGATTCTTATGAACTGACGACCTCAGCCAAGAATATTTTGAGCAAATATAATCTGGTCTCCTCTCAGGTCTTGAGAGAAAATTATGACCACTACCGGGACATAGAGCGGGAAATAAAAAATGAGCTTTCCAGATACGAGGGGTGGTTAGGAGGACGGAATGCCCGGGACCTGGAAAACGAGCTCAAAGATGTGACTAGAGAATTAGCTTTGTGGGATGAGAAGACCAGGGATTTAAAACCATTCATTCTGAAAAGGGAAGAGCTAATACAGCTCCAGAATGAAGTCAGGGAGATAGAGGAGAAGAAGAAAAACTTGGAAATAAAAACTATCGCTCTGAAAAAAGAGCTGGAGATGGCTGAATGCGGGGCGGAGTTAGAAGCAAGCTTGGAGGAAAGGTTAGATTATACTCATAAGAGCTTGATGGAGCTCCAGAAAGGGCTGGAGATATACGAGATTATTCAGGGGACCCTGGAAGAGGCGAGGAGAAAAGTGATAGATACCTGTGTCGGCACTCTGGAGGAGGAAACCTCTAAGCTCTTACAGGAAATGACTGCCGGAAAATATAGCCAGGTCAGGTTTGACAAGGAAAGTTTCAGATTTGAGGTCTTTTCAGATAAACTGAAAGATTGGGTAGACCCGCAGAAATCCCTTTCCCGTGGAACCTTAGACCAGATCTACCTTGCCTGCAGGCTAGCTTTGTTGAATCTGATCTCCGAAGATAAAAATCCTGTGGTGATCATGGATGATCCTTTTGTTACTTTTGACAAACATAGAAGGAAAAATGCGCTGAAGCTTTTAAAGTCTCTTTCCAAAAAATACCAGATTCTCCTTTTGACCTGCCATGATTTCTACGATGGATACGAAGACCAGTTGATAGAACTGCCCGCATAGGTTAGAAACTTCCGTAGCGTCCTCACTCCGGTGAGGACGATCTTCCAATGCTGCTCGCATAATTCGACTGAAAAACAGTAGATAGTAGGTAGTAGACAGCATATAGGACGGGCGATCCAAAGGCTTGCCCGATTTTTTGTAGGGGCAAGACATTTCCTGCTCCAGCTTTTAAGGCCGGTGGAACAAACATCTTGTCTGTTCCTTTTCCGTAGGGGCAATTTCCAGATGGAAATTGCCCCTACGTTTTTCTCAGTTGACAATCAGGAGACTTCTTACCTTATTAAGGGATAATTAAAGGTCTTATGTGAATGGTTGGGGGAATGACAAGGTAGCCGTAATCTTTAGATTGCTATTAAATAACTCACCCTGAATCCCTCTCTTAGAAAGAGAGGGACTTTCGTTCCCCTTCTCTTCTTAAGAGAAGGGAATAGGGGATGAGTTTATAAGCGCCCGTAGGGCGGCTACTAAATTGAAAGCATACAGTAGGCAATCCGCGTAGCAGGGGTTTTAAACCTCTGCTGCCGAGCCCTGAAGGCTCGGCTACGCGAACTATCGAGATTCTTCTCCCCTACGGGGATCAGAATGACAACTATAAAAGCATGACCATAAAAATCGATGGGAGTTATGGCGAGGGTGGAGGGCAGATTCTTAGGACTGCTTTAGCCTTATCCTGCGTTCTGCAAAAAGAGATCGAAATCTACAATATCCGTAAGCGAAGAAAAATTCCGGGGCTGCAAGCCCAGCATCTCACCTGTGTCAAAGCGGCAAAAGCTATCTCTGAGGCTGAAGTAGAAGGTGATAGCCTTAAATCTCAGGGGCTGAGATTTTCTCCGAAGAAAATAAGAGGAGGGAATCTTTTTCTCGATGTGGGGACTGCCGGTTCAGTCTGCCTGGTTCTTCAGTCGATACTTTTACCTCTGAGCTTTGCTCTGGTTTCCTCTGAACTCCGATTAAGAGGAGGTACTCATGTGCCGTTCAGCCCTCCGGCGACCTATTTTCAAAGAGTTCTTTTTCCAATGCTCAGTAAATTAGGTCTGCGCCTTTCTTTAGGGATAGGAAAATGGGGCTGGTATCCTAAGGGTGGAGGCGAGGTCATATGTAATATAAGACCAGTTGAGAAAATAAAACCGCTGAATTTAATGGAGAGGGGAAAACTATCGAGTCTTTCAGGTCTATCTGTGGTCTCGAACTTACCGCTCTCTATAGCTCGAAGGCAGGAACAGGAAGTGGAAAAAGTGTTGGGAGAGAATAATTTCGATTTAAAGATTGAAGTCCTTGAAGCACCGTCCATAGGCAAAGGGACTTTCTTTTTTCTCTTAGCCTCTTACGAGAATTCGTTAGCTGGTTTTAGCTCCTTAGGAGAAATTGGAAAAAAGGCTGAACAGGTTTCAGATGAAGCCTGTAAGGGTTTTCTGGATTATATGAAAACCTCAGGTGCAGTTGAAGAACATTTAGCTGACCAGCTTATACCCTTTCTGGCTTTTGCCCAGGGAGAATCAAATTTCTCTGTCTCCAGGGTAAGCCAGCACCTTCTGACCAGTATCTGGGTGACTCAACAGTTCCTGCCAGTAAAAATAGAAGTAGAAGAAAAAGAAAATCAGCCAGGAAAGGTTAGGATAATTCCTTAGAGGAATAAATGTAGGGGAAGGCTTCAGCCTTCCATGATTTCTTTCTGCCTTTTCTATTTACGGAGGTCTGAAGGCCTTCGCTACGAATACAAACCCCATCGCCGGCTTATGGTGGTTATGGTGGTGTCAGGAGTTACCTCCTGACACTTTATAATCGGTCTGAACTCATATCTTAATTTTTTTAAAAAAATACTTGACAAATAAAAATGCTTAGTTATATGTATATATGTAAATATGTAAATATGTGGATAAGCTGATTGAATTTTCTTGTCCAATATTATAAATATGAAAGACCTGAGTGAGTTGTTTAAAGCGTTTTCTGATCCTACGCGGAGGGAGATTTTGGATTTATTGAAGGGGAAGGATATGTCGCCCTCAGAGATTCTGGAAAAAATTGATATAGCTCAGCCCACGCTTTCCCATCATCTGGACATTTTGAAAAGGGCAAATCTGATCTCCGGGGAAAGAGAAGGGCAATTCATAAAATATTCGCTTAATATGAGCGTTTTCCAGATGGCGATTGAATATATGACTAAATTTATCAAGAGGAGGTAAGATTATGAGATGGAACGTGAAGAGAGAGATTTTTCCCTTTGTCATCATTGCACTGTTCGTGATCCTGTCGATCTATTTTTACCCGATCTTGCAGGAAAGAATTCCTTCACATTTTAATCTCAACGGAATGCCGGATAAGTACTCACCAAAATCGCATGTGGTCTGGCTTAATTTAGGCTTAGCGGCATTCATTTATCTGCTCTTGACCTTCATCCCTTTCATCGATCCTTTCTGGAAAAGGATTCAGAACAAGTATAATGTCTTCCTGATGTTTCGAGATTTTGCCCTACTTTTTTTCCTTTTCTTTTATCTGCTGGAGTTATTCTCCGCAAAGGAGGGGAGGTTGGAAAGGAGTGTGTATGGGATTGGTTTTGGACTTTTGTTCATATTTCTGGGGAATTACCTTCCTAAGCTTCCCAGAAATTTCTTTTTTGGTATTCGCTCGCCCTGGACTTTATCCTCAGAGATAGTTTGGAAGAAAACTCATATACTCTCCGGCTGGCTTTTTGTTCTAGCCGGGATAGCAGTGATTGTTCTCTCTCTGTTTAAAGTGAACCTCCTCTGGACCCTGATTATCATTCTTGTGCCAGTCATCTTGTTCACCAGTGTAATTTATCCATTGTACCTTTATAAGAAACTACAAAAGGCAGAAAATAATAAAGTTCCTCAGTTGTAAGATTAGAGTTCTTTCCGCTGACAATAGCGCATTAGCTTTATAGCTGAACTCATCCCCTACCCCTTCTCTTACCAAGAGAAGGGGTTTTAGTCCCTCTCTTTTTAAGAGAGGGATTCAGGGTGAGTTCCTTCGGTTGCATGAATTCATCCTCTGATCCCTTCTTCCCACCCTTGGCGGCACTCCTGGCAATGACAGCTGGAAATAAAGGGACAGGATCTGTTTGGGGCGGATTCTGCTCTGCGCTCCCGTTTTAATCATTTTTCTCAGCGAAAAATAAACTAAAATCTTCTTGATTTTTTCTGCTGATTAAGTGATATTTGAACCTGTAAGATAATTTGCTTTTCTGTATTTTTTTGTTTTTTTAACTATGAACAATGAACCATTAACCATAAACCGATTTTCACTTGGGGCAGTAGCTCAGTTGGGAGAGCGTCTCGTTCGCAACGAGAAGGTCGGCGGTTCGAATCCGCTCTGCTCCAGCGAATCTCGCCGAAGGTGGATTCGCTGGTGGTTGGTTCATAGTGGTTAGTGGGTAGTAAAGAAAACAAATGAATAATGAGGAGAAGTTTGGGTTTGAGAGGTTGAGGGTTTATCAAGACTCTTTAAGTTTTTCAAAGCAGGTTTATAAGTTGACAAAGAGTTTCCCGAAAGATGAGCTTTTCAGTATAACTTCTCAATTAAGAAGAGCGGCTTTGTCTATCTGTTTAAATATTGCAGAAGGGAGTAGTTTGACTAAAACCGAGTTTAAGAACTTCTTAAGAAGATCCAGAGGTTCAGTTTACGAATGCGTGCCTATACTTTCTCTGGCCTTTGACAACAGATATATTTCTGAAAATCAATTTGCGGAATTGAGTAATAGTTGCTTAAAGTTAGCAAAGTCTATCAGTGCTTTAATCAACTCGATTAAGTAGTTTTTACTATGAACCATGAACTATTAACCAATTACCAGGAGGTCTAATCGAAGATTAGACCTCCTTTTCCCGTGCTAGATGGGGAGTTAGCGGTGCCCTGTAACCCGGAACCCGCTTTACCGGGGTCGAATCCCCGCCTGAGGTCTTCTCCTCTGAGACAGGGGAGGGGTAAGAGGCGATGAAGGTCAGGTCTTGCGCAACCCAGGCTCACCTAACCCCGTCAGGACCGGAAGGTAGCAGCGGTAAGTGAATACCTGAGTGTGCCGTAAGAGAGCCTGGCTGGAGCCTGACTGCGTCCGAACCTCCTTGGAGTGAGGGATCAAAGGTGGGTGCACGGGAGAAGAATTCGCCACAGGCGAATTCTGGGGGGTAGTTGATGGTTGATGGTTCATAGTAAGAAAAGAAAAAGGAAAAAGGAAGAAGGAAAAAAAATGAGCTATTTGGTGATGGCAAGAAAATACAGGCCCATGGGGTTTGGGGAAGTGGTGGATCAAAAGCATGTTGTCACCACCTTAGTTAATGCCATAAACTCAAAAAGAATTGCTCATGCTTATCTGTTTTCCGGGCCCAGGGGAACAGGTAAAACAACAGTTGCCCGGATCTTAGCCAAAGCTTTGAACTGCGAAAAAGGCCCCACCTCAGAGCCTTGCAACCAGTGTTCTGCGTGCCAGGAGATAAATGCGGGACGGAGCATAGACGTCTTTGAGATGGACGCAGCCTCCAAGAGCAAAGTAGAAGATATCAGGGGTCTGATAATCGAAGGGGTTAAATATGCGCCGGTAAGGGGCAAATACAAAGTCTACATAATCGATGAAGTGCAAATGCTTTCCGATTCTGCTTTTGATGCTCTGCTGAAAACTATCGAAGAGCCGCCAGCTAACGTGGTCTTCATCTTCGCCACCACTGCACCTCAGGACGTTCCCCCGACTATTCTTTCCCGGTGTCAGCGCTTTGAGTTCAAAAGAATCCCTTTTAATGACCTGGTCGAGACTATTTCTACCATCTCCCAGAAAGAAGGTCTGGAGATGGAAAAGGAAGCCATCTATACCTTAGCCCGCAAAGCTGATGGTAGTCTCAGGGACTCTCTTTCCCTTCTGGACCAGATGATCGCATTTGGCGGGAAGAAGATAACGAAAAAAATAGTTGACCAGACCCTGGGATTGGTCGAGCAGGAGATTTACTTTGACCTCACTAAAATCATTCTCGAAAAGGAGAGCAAAAAGGGTCTGGAGCTGTTGGAAAGCTTGATCGATTCCGGCGTGGATTTGCAGGAGTTGGTTGCCGGGATTTTGGAGCATCTGAGAAATCTTTTGGTGGCTAAAGTTGGCGGAGAGTCAGAAAGGCTTTTTGACCTTTCCGAACACTATATCGAGCGATATAAAAAGGAATCAGAGAGTTTTTCGGAAACAGACCTTCTGAGGATGATAAAAATAGTCGTGGATTTAAATTACACCTTGAAGAGAACAACTGAACCGAGAATACATTTAGAAATCTCCTTATTAAAGCTCATCAAAATGGATTCGTCCGTTTCTATTGAGACTCTTCTGGAAAGATTAGGACAGGCAGGTTCAGAAGGCGGAGGGATTGAGTACAAAGTTCCGCCAAAAAAAGAAATCTCCCAGATAAAGGATTCGCCTCAGGATGAAAATTCTGAACCAGGGGAAAACCTTAAGAAGCCTGATCAAAACAGTCTCTCCTTAAATCTGGAAGCCTTAAAAGCCAACTGGCCAGAAGTGTTGAATAAAGTAAAGGAGAGGAAAGCCTCGCTCTGGAGCTGTTTGAGTCACGCAGAGATAGTGTCGTTAGACAACGGAGTTCTGCTCCTGGAATTTTCCAACGGGACTGAGTTTCACAAAAAACACGTAGAAAAAAAAGATAACCTGAAAGAGATTCGGGAGATAATAAATCAGGTATTTCAGAGTGATTTCAGGATAAATTTTCTTTTGAACGAAAAGAAAACGAACTCTCAGCAGAAAGGTTCTGTTACCAGGAGTGATTTTCATTATCAGGATATTCCAGGGCTTAAAGATATAATAGATAATTTAGGCGGGGAGATAATCGATAAGAAACCAATTTAGCCGTACAGACGGCTCGTAATCGTGGAGGGAAAAATGCCTAAAGGATTCGGGGATATGATGAAGCAGATTCAGAAGATGCAGGCTAAGATGGAGGAGGTCCAGAAGGAGCTGGAAAATAAAAGAGTAGAGGGGACAAGTGGAGGAGGTATGGTTAAGGTAATCGCTAATGGAAAGCAGGAGATCTTAGAGATAAAGATCGACCCGGAAGTGGTGAATAAAGAGGATGTGGAGATGTTAGAGGATCTGGTCTTAGCCGCGGTTAATCAGGCACGGGAAAAGTCGGTGGAAATTCAAAACGACGAGATGGCAAAATTAACCGGCGGCCTGAAAATTCCAGGGATGCCTTTTTAAGTATTATTTCCCTCCCTTTCAGGGAGGGACTGAGGGAGGGTTAGATTGCTTTTGGTCCTCTCCCATAAAGGGAGAGGGAAGAAGAGGGGTTTGTAGTTGCCCGATTTATCGGGCTAAAAGGTTAAGAAACGAAGCTCAATAAATTGAGCAACTACAAAGGTTCAAGACCAAAGATTATTATGGCGAAATTAACAGATTCAGTTGAAAGATTAGTGGAAGAGTTCTCCAAGCTCCCCGGGATCGGCAGGAAAACTGCCCAGAGGATGGCTTTCTATATCCTGAAGCTCAGAAGGGATGAGGCTTTGAAGCTTTCCCAGGCAATCCTGGATGTCAAGGATAAAGTTAAATACTGCTCGGTCTGCTTTAACATAACCGAAGAAGACCCTTGTAACATCTGCAAGGATACAAAAAGGGATAGAAGTATAATCTGCGTGGTTGAAGAGCCTAAAGATGTGCTGGCTCTGGAAAAGACCAATCAATACAGAGGGCTGTATCACGTGTTAGGTGGGGTTTTATCACCTCTGGATGGGATCGGTCCAGATGATCTGAGAACCAAAGAGCTGATGACCAGGTTAAAGGAGAACGTCAAAGAAGTGATAATCGCCACTAACCCGAATGTTGAAGGTGAAGCTACTGCCATCTATCTTGCCAAGCTGATAAAACCTTTGGGAATCAAAGTCACCCGCATTGCCAGAGGAATTCCTGCAGGCGGCGAATTGGAATATGCAGATGCCACCACTCTGGCGAATGCAATCGAAGGCCGGGTGGAGTTTTAAAGTTTTTTTTTCTGTAGGGGCAGAACATCGTTCTGCCCTCTATGTGACCGTCGTCCCGCCTGAGATAGTTTGTAGGGCAAGGTTTCAGCCTTGCGTCACGAAAAATACAGGTTATGAAGAAGGTATTGCAATACGCCCCTACAGGATTCTTAATACGCGTAGCCGAGTTCGGTAGAGGGCTACAAATTCCGAATGTAGGGGTTCGATTTATCGAACCCAAATTATTTTTCTTTGTTGGTCTGGAGACCAACAAAGAGCGGTAAATGTGTAAAAGGAAGATGGCTTGGACAAGAAGAAACTCGGTTATCTTGGGTTCCTGGGACTTCTGGGGCTTTTAGGTTTAATTCCGGGGCATGCGGGTTTTTTGGGATTTTTTGGCTTCTTTGGTTTTTTCGGACTGCTCAGGATGTGAGCAACGGGATATCCAAGAGCTCTTGCCGGTATAAGGTTGCATCCCTATCCTGTCTTTTGACTTTGCGACTACATAACTCTGATCTCTCCTGATCCTTTCTAAAAAGAAGAAGCATCATATGGTAGGGGCACAGCATGCTGTGCCCCTACCATTTTAAGAAAATGAGGAAACAAAACCAATTTAGTAGAAAATAACCTTTGACTTTTTCATAACCAGGGTTTTTATTTTAGGTATATCTTTCTTTTAGAGGGGCTAAGGAGGAGAAAAGATGCACGAGTTATTGAAACAATCCAGGATCTTTGAGGGATTAGGGGAGGACGAGCTTCAGAAGATTACCAAGATATCCCAGGTGGCTAAATTTAATAAAGGGGAGAGGATTTTTAATTTCGGCGATGCGGCGGAACACCTCTTCATAGTGAAAGAGGGAGAGATAGAGCTTCGTTTTCAGGTTACTTATCAGAACATCTCTCATGAGATTTGTTTAGAGAGAAAATGTAGAGGGGAGCCTTTGGGCTGGTCAGCTTTGACCGAGCCTTACAGATATACCCTTTCTGCTTATTCGGTGACGGACTCGGAGCTTCTGCAGATGGGACACAAAGAGCTGATAGAGCTGTGCGAGTCAGATAACCATTTGGGATACGTGCTGATGAGGAATATCGCCCGGCTTATCGCCAGGAGATTTATCCTGACTCAGGAAAAGCTGATCCGGGAAATTCAGCAAGTTCTCAAGAAAAAGGATTCATTAACTTAGCAATCCTGGAAACGGATTTCAGATGTTTCACAAAACTCTGCTTTAGGCAGGTTTAGATCTATATTGAAGCCCTTGTGAAATGGAGTAGCACCTCCAGACCTCAGCTGAGTACTGAAAAAAAATTGACAAATCAGCCAATAAGTGGATTGTATAACCGTATTATCAAGATGAAATGTGGTGTCGAAGACTTTTCATATTATTTAGCCTGACTTTCTGGTTGGTTAATTTTATAGCCTGTTTTTGCTGTTACGAGCCGGGTTTCTGTGATCAAGTCAAAGAACTTTCCAAGGAACCTGTAGGCCAGCACCAAGATCAGAGTTCAGATAAGTCACCGAACGGCCTCCTTTTTTGTTGCAGCTGTTTTTGCGGCAACCAAATCTTTGCCGGGAGGGAGGTCAGGTTTACCTCTTATGAAAATTTACCTACTTTTTATCTGCAGCCCGGACATTCTTTTGTTGTTAAACAAGTCTACTTAAACCCTATCTTTCATCCCCCTGAAGCTTAATTAGGCATCTTTTTAGCTTTTTTCTACAATCTAAATAACTGAATCATTTGGAGGTCCAAATGACTGGACGTACCGCTCTATTATTCTTGATTCTATTTTTGAGAATTAGCACAGGATTGACACAAGAGATACATACCTATTCCCTTCAGGCAGCAATTGATCTTGCGCTACAAAATAACCCAAGAGTTTTGATAGCTCAAAAGGAGATTGAATCAGTCAAGGGAAAGAAATTACAATCAGCTTCGCCTGAACAGCCAGAATTGAGTTTTGCCTGGGAGGGTATTCCGACTGGAGAATCATTCAGCCGAGCGAATGAAAGAACCATAAGCCTTAGCCAGAGCTTAGAATTCCCGCATAAGCTTTTATTAAGGAGAGATATTTCGAACAAGTATGTCGAGATCGCCGTTGAGAACTTAAACCGGACCAAAGCTCTGATTACCTCTGAGATTAAAAAGGCATATTACAGGGTGAATTATCAATTAAAGCTGGTCGAGACTCTGGAGTTTAATCTCGGATTATTGAAACAATTCCAGGAAGCTACCTTGTTGAAGTATCAGTCCGGAGATTTACCCTATTTTGAGGTGGTGCGGGCGAAAGTGGAAATAGCCAAGACGCAAAATGAAATCATCGAGGCTAAGAAGGAGTTAGTCTCTATCCGGTCGGAGTTCAATCTACTTTTGGGCAAAAAAGGCTCTGAGGAATTTGAATTAGAGGAGGCGCTCTCCCACCTTCCTTTTGAAAAAAGTAAAGAACAGACTCTCCAGGAGCTGACTCAAAAGAATAGAACACTCAAGATCACTCAGCTTTCTGAAGAAAGGGAAAGGAAAAGCCTGGGGTTAGCTAAATATAGTTTTATTCCAGATTTGAACTTTTCTGTTGGGTACTTCAGTGAAAGCGGAGAGAG
>Ga0209642_10001113_pt1 | contig 17780 bp, 33 predicted proteins | sample RifCSP19_2_FD_184025 | JGI IMG/M metagenome (GOLD analysis project Ga0209642, IMG submission 184025) | Soil microbial communities from Rifle, Colorado - Rifle CSP2_sed 19_2 (SPAdes) (version 2) | ecosystem: Environmental > Terrestrial > Deep subsurface > Rock core/Sediment | place: Rifle... | reverse complement strand
TTTCGATTTTCATCGTTATCCTTTGTTTCACTCCATCCATCCCATCTCTTGCGGAGTGATGTAATCGACATGACCCATGTGAGATATCACGTAGGGTTCGTTCACTGGCAACCCTTCCAGTTGCCGCCATATTAAAAATACGTGACTGAGCCATACCTTAATCATCTTCCCCATCGCGGCCAGGTGGCAGTGATTCTTTGTCCAGTCCGGGCGGTTAGCCAGGTAGTATTTCTTGGCTTCGTAGTAGACGTTGCTGTAAGGCGATCTCGATTTCAGGAATGACTCTGCTACCTGGAAGCAGGCCGTTTTCAGCCTGCGGTTGTAGTGTGACTTCTCGCCCTTGTGCATCCGCTCGCGCTTACCATCCACCACGGCGTAGCCCGCGTAGCGCCATAAATTCGAGACATGATCTGCCCGACTGATGTCAATCAGGCTGACTACCTTTGCGGCCAGGGTAAACGACACGCCTTTCACCGCGCACATGCGCTGGATGATCTGGCTATCACCAGCCAAGTCACGCAGATCATCGGTGATCTCCGCTTCGAGATCAGAAAAGCGATTGTGGTAACGCTGGTAAACGCCCAGCTCGCGCTCTCCGGCCACGTCTACCCCGCGTTCGATTGCCCTCAAGCGGTTGTTGAAAGCGATACGATCGCGCTGGATCGTGGTGCGCAGATCAACTAGAGTTCGCAAAGCATCATTGGTTTGGTTCACGGTTATCGCCTCCTTTCTCTTTATTGAGCAAATCGGTGAATTTATCGGCAAAAAGCATCGCATCAATGACCAAATCTGATACAGCTCTGCCAATCCCTGGCTCTTTGGTCATCAATGCGCACAGCTGCATGAATCTCGGCAGATGGTCAGACTGCACATTGGTCAAGTTGACAACCGACTTGTCTTTTTCGCTGTCGTCGATCAGGATAGCAGTATACATGGGGAAGTTGTATTCCTGGCATTTGGCGGCCAGGCTGGAGATCAACGGTTTGATCTCCAGCTCGAACAGCTGCTCGCGCATCTTAGAGTAGTTGCCCTTTTTGGTTTGTTTGGTGTTTGTCATAATATTAATCTCCTTTCTGTGATTTTTGATTAGATTATTACCCAGTCCTCGCCATACATATCCCCGTCTGAAACGATCAGATCGTGGATGCCATCTTCGAGCTTGATCCTGAGATAGCTGTCAAGGAATACATAAATTTCTGGATTGTCCCATTCCAGCTTAGTGACACGTCTGCCAGTCATGACTTCGTTCATTGCCATCGGGAATGTCATTTTAGTGAAATATGAAGGAACATTTTTTACTGATGGACTTACTTTTGGATCTTCTGTTGTCATTCTCGTTTCTCCTTTCTGGCTCGTTTCTTCTTAGGTTGCTCCCTGGTCGGCAAGACCAGGCGCAGGCCGTCGATTTTGATATGCCGGGGGTCGTCATCTGGAAGATTTGCCTCGAATAAAGCATCTTTCAATGTGCCCAGGCAGTCCAGATAGCCGATTTCGATGGCGTATTTAACTCCTGGATCGCCTGAAGCGGTTTCGCGGATCTCTTGTAAGTGCCGATTCAGGAGCGGGATGATGCCTTTCACGTTGGTTTCGATTGCCCTCAGCCGCTCGACTTCAGCCTGTAGAGCCGTATAGCACTTCCAACACGCCAGGCTCGCGCCATCCGAAAAACTTTCCGCTTCACAATTTTTACAGACAATTCGACCCGTCATCATTTCTCCTGTATTTTACCTGTCACTTGGATCGTTTTGTCTCTACCGTAGAGAAAAGCCCAGTGAGTAGCACTATTAAGAATAGGGCGATATTTAATGCATCAAATGGCACAAAATCGGCTAAAAACAACCAAATCATACCGATGAAAGATAGCCAGCTCAGTAACGAGACAATTTTTTTGATATTCATTAGATAATCCTCTCTTGTTCTATATTTTATCCAAATTAAACATCAGATCACAGTCACACTTGATTTTGGCTTCACGACAGGCTTGCAGGAAAAAGGCAATGTGATAATCATCATAGCCCATACTTATCATTAGAACTTTTTTGGTCTTGTAGAACATTGGATCATGATCGCAATCCCAAATCACCGCATAGCCGACCTCTCTGAAGTTCAGCTCGCCTGCCATACGCCTGACGAACAGCTCGAAATCATTATCGCTTATGGCTTTCATATTGCTCCTGTCCCTGACTGATCCGACTCGAATTCATGAGAGCCGGGATCACCAAAATACCGCAAAAGAGTATTATCCCCAAAACACACAGACCTATCCAACACCACGGCCCTAATGTGCTGATGACAATCATAGTTTAATCCTTCGGCGGATAACGCTCCTCCAGCCACTTCACTATCTGATCTATCAGTCCGTCTGGTGCTTGATCAACCATCACGACCCGCTTGTGACTGGACTTGGCTCTGCCAAACACGAACAGAACATCGTCGTCCGTTACATCATAGAACTTGGTGCGGCAAACCAGCAGGTCGAGGATGTTGCCATTCTTGTAGCCGCGATGTGTGAGTTTTGGCGACATCTTAGCCGAACAGAAGTGACGATCGGAACCGTGGTTGAAGATAAACTCAACGTCGCCGTGATGGTCGCGAGCGTAAAGTATTTCTACCTCGTCTGTCATGTTAACTCCCAACCAAAGCTCCAGTTATCATCAACCCAATTCCTGCTACTGCGACTAAAAAGACGGTGAACAGCTGTGTGGGAACCAGGAAGATTATGCCGAAAGCAAAACCAGCGATCACCACCATTGCCACCATAATTATCACAAGACCGATCGTTGCCAAAATAGCTCCCATTATTTATGCTCCTTTCTTATTTATCGTCTTACTCTGATATAAACCTTATTCACCGCATCGTAGCAGAACAGATCGCCAGCGATGTAGCGGCCCCCGATGTGATAGCCTGCCTTGAAACAGGCCATGAAAGCGTTCCCGTTGCCTGGCACGTTGAACCACATGGCTAGAATAACCAGGATCAATAGAACAATGAGGATAATTGTAATAGTAGTGTTCATGAATAATCAACCCACCTGACATTAATCCAATAAGGATTTCCGGATCTAAAAGCTGGTGAATACCAGCATTGCAAAAAAGTAGCGCGCTCTAGCCAGCGTGTTTCTCCATTAATTGTCACGGGGAACCAAAGGAATTTTGATATTGTCCTATTTTCCTCATAGGACGGCTGAGGTTTGCGGAACCATTTCATATTATGATGTCTCCATGATTTTGAACGACTCTCGAATATACTGCGAGGTCATCCGCCATTCGTCGGAATGGATCAGGCTGATCACCGCCCATTTGAACTCCTGGTAGTGTTCGAGCGCAAAACCGTCATCGAACTCGCGCGCCAGGATCGCCAGGCTGAGTTGAGCGGGGCCGGAGCCGCCGTAACCCCATTCGTAACCGGTGGGGCTGTGGTTGCGCAGGTCACGACGCGGGTTGAGCAACTTGCCATCGCAGGTGACTTCACCGCCACCTGCGACCCCATTTCGCACGCCACGATAGACGTGATTTTTCATAGCTGATTTATGCTCCTTTCTTATCTTCGCCAAGCTGCCTCGGCAGTAATATTATTGATATAGCCAGTCATGTTCTCCAAATGAACCAATGAGGCCTCGATCAGGTCTGCATCGACCAGATCAACGCCGCGCTTGTATTTCTCCGAGAACGACTGCATCTCCCCTGGCAGTTTTTGAACCCACGAATGGACACCGATCATATCGGGTGGCGGGCTGGTGCGCGCCATCAGGTCGAAGTAGTGCTGGACATTATCCAGGGATACGTGCACCCGGTTCACCCAGCTATCGTCGAACACTAGGTACGGGTTTTCAGACACCTGATAATTTAGTTCCATGAAATCTTCCAGATCGAAAATCGCCAACTCCATGTACAGCGCGATCTGTTCTTTGTACTCATGGTTTAGATCGCGTGCTTCAGTCGGGATAGCGGTCGGCGTCGCTTCGCTTACAGCCACGACTGGCTTGTGAGTGGTTGGGGCAACCGTCAGGGTTGGTTTGATGAATGGCTTAGTCGTTGCCGTGCGAAGCTTTGTTTCGCCGACGACGATCGTGCGGGCTGGTTCTATCCCTAGCGCAGATTCTACCAGTCCAGACACAGCCGCTGCCAGCATGAACAGGGCACATGAGGACAGCCATACGATCCCGATGCCGATCAGGATCGACTTGAGGATTGATTTGAACTTTGATTCTGGTTTAGGTTTATTGTTCATAAAATGGTCTCCTTTCTATCTAGTTAGCCCAGGCCGCCGTCTAGCCAAGAGGAGGGCAACGTCACTAACGGCCCAGGCCATTGTTATATTAAGGTACTCCTGCGCCGCTGTCTATCTGGCTTTGCCAGAAGTCTCCACCTAAGAAACGTCGCAACGGCGCAGGCTACAACCCTATCCCATCTCACACGTTGAAGAGGAGTCTCGTGAATGATGGCAAATGAAATTTCATAAGTCTATTGACCTAAGTGACGATGAATGACTTTTAATCCAATAAGTGCGGTTACAAATGAACCAATGACATAACCCATTGTACCTGAAGCGATATACCTGGCCACTGGTGTATCAAATATGATGAATAAGATTGCTTCAATGACAATTAAAGATAGTATGGCAAGAATGTATTTAAGTTTCATTTTATCCTCCAATCAGGTTGTTAATCTCACTGTCCCTTGACACCTGCATCATAAAGATTTATAATGATGCACAGGCGTAATCATATCACAATCGTTCTAGGTTGTCAAGGGCGAGTTTTTGGCAATAAGGGAAGTTTTCTATGATAAAAAACACTTTTTCGGTCACGGTCAGGATGCCACAGGAGCTGTTTAATCGCCTGAAAGAGCGCGCTGGACAAGATCATCGCTCGCTCAGCGGCGAGGCAGCCTTTATGATCGCCTATTATCTGAATAATATCCGAGAAGTCCCCGCTTATTACACCGTTAGCTATCAAAGTGTAGCGATCCACGATCCAGAAGGAGATAAAAATGACCAAGAATAAAGCATACGAACAGGATATCCGTCGCTCGCCTGATTTTGGCCTTCACGCAGTCCCCTGGCAGCGGCGGTTGCGTGATAGGTAGCTGCCTAACCCCCCCAACTTTCATTATTAATAATGTTACCAACTAATGACTTCTTGATCTTAAACATTGGTGCAATGTCTATATATCGCAATAGTCCCGTGGAATATAATCGTCGTATCTCATTCGCGTCTGCCATAGTTATCTTTGCATTGGGACTGTTCTCACCTCTCACAATCGAATCTCTTCCTTTGGCATGGCGATCTTTATTATTATCAGCTGTAGTTCCCAAAAAGAGATGGTTCGGGTTACAGCATTTACGATTGTCGCATTTGTGGAGTACACACATATCATCTGGAATAATCCCAAAAGTTATTAACCAAGTCACTCGATTTGAAACATTACTTTTTCCTTTAAAAATGAATGCCCCATATCCATTGTTAGTGCAACCAGCCCACCAATTCCAACAATCATTTGATCCTCGAATTTCAACTTTTTCCCAAAATCTTTCTTCTGGAGAGAGGGTATGGACTTGATTTCTACCGAACCAAGGTTTATTATTCATGGCGACCTCCTTAAGGAGCCGCCCCCAGCAAGAGCGGTTTTCTTGTCACAGATAACCGTGCTGAGGGCGACATGATTAAAAAGAAAACTCGCTTTTCGATTATCTGTGACTGGAGAATTATATCATGACTAACTATCCAATTGGAAAAGGAATATTTATCTGGAAGCTAGATTATTGCGCCGGTGGTGATCCATCCTTATTAGCTACTAAAGCGCAAGAGTCTGGCTTTTCCTGGGTGGCAATCAAAGTTCAAAGTTGGTATAACACTTATCAGCCCGCGCTCCTGGCTTCTGCGATCCAGGCATTGAAAGCCGCCAATATCGGCGTGTGGGGATGGGGCTATGTGGTCGGTGCCAATGCTCTCAGACAGTCCATTGCTGCTCGTGAAGCAACGAAAACGATAGAAGTAGTGGCGCAGTATGAGTTAGACGGTTTTTTTATCGATGCCGAAGCCGAGTATAAGCGCTCTGGATCGGCAACCTGGGCGGCTACCTATACCAACGGCATTAGAGCGGCGCTGCCTTCGCTGCCGCTTGGGCTGTGCTCTTACCGTTTTCCATCATTACATCCTGAATTACCCTGGGGCGTATTCCTATCGCGCTGTGACTTCCACGCTCCTCAGGTATATTGGGAGTTCAGCCACAACCCGCAATATCAGCTCCAGCGATCGGTGAATGAATTGACTGCCCTAAAGCAATTGCCGGTTATACCGCTTGGCTCTGCTTATGCGCGCGGCGGCTGGTATCCGACGGTTGGGGACCTGGACAGCTTCAATGGCACGGCGCAACAACTAAATCTCCCCGGCATTTCCTGGTGGAGTTGGCAACATGCCGAGCAAGTACTTGATTGGTGGAGTGCAATCAGCGCGCATGAATGGATGGAGCCGCCTCCGCCCCCGCTCACCCTGGAGCAGCGAGTGACAAACCTTGAGACAGAAGCGCGCGCCCATGGCTGGAATATCCCATAATGCCTGACCTGCGCGTGTTTGTCGAAACATCCAACGCCTATAATTGGGCGCTCAAACCATTTATATATCTTTTCAATGTATATTGGTCTGAGTTGCAACCTGTCGTGATCGCCGGATATACACCCCCAAACTTTGACATGCCGTCCAACTTCACCTTTCACAGCATCGACCGCCACAACTACCCTGCCGAGAGATGGTCGGATGGGATGACCAAGTTTCTCAACGCAATGCCAGACTCGCATTTCGTATTGCTGCTGTGCGACTACTGGCTCACCAGGACAGTGGACGTGCGCGGCGTGCAGGCGTGTTACGACTACATTCGTACCAAAGATGAAGTCCTGCGCATTGATCTGACAACGGACAGGCTATATACTGGTGGGATGTTCGATGTTGAGCCGTGGGGTTGCTATGACATCATCGAAACCCCATTCGAGTCATCTTACCAGATGTCAGTCCAGGCCGGTATCTGGAACAGGCAGCGAATGTTGGAAGTCCTCGTTCCAGGGAAAACAGCCTGGGAGGCCGAGATACATACGCAACCACCACCTGAGATGCGCGTGTTGGGGACGCGGCAACGACCTGTGGCTTACGCTAACGCTATCTTGAAGGGTGAGCTCCAGGAATATGAGGTAGATAAAATCCCGCAATCACACAGGGATATCGTTCGACAGTGGATACCAGGTATAGGAATACCTAGTCAATGAATACTGCCTCTATCGACACTTTTATCCCGGCTCACCCTAAAGATTACATTAAGCTGCCTTACGTGGTAGACGCTCTGTGGCGGCATACGTATGTGTCTGATATCCATATCGTCACGCCTGATCCTGACACATTGCCTCGTAACGGACTGGATGGTGTCCACGTCCACGCCGACGCTAATGTGGTATCTTTCGACAAGAGCCGCATCCCCTACCGACCAAACTGGGTATATCAGCAGTTCTTGAAGCTGTTCCAGAACGTGACAGACAGCGATTGGTTCTTAGGTATGGACGCCGACTTCATCTTCAACTGTGATGTAGATATGTTTGATGGCGACCATCCCATCATGATCCTGATCCGTGACCAGCTCTTGTCGGAGTATTTCGAGTTCAATCAGGCAATGATTGGGATCGACAAAGTCTATCCAAACTCATTCCTGAGCGACTGCACGCTGTATAACAAGAAGCTGATCGCTGAGATGCTGGCGATGAATGGTTATACACCATTATCATTCATGGAAAAGACGATCCAGGTTATCAATAACAGTTGTTTCATCGGCGATGCGGAGCTGTACGGCTCCTGGGTGTACGCACACTATCCTGACCTGTATCACTTCCGCAAACTGAGCAACAGCATGAACGGCAAATATTCAGGTGGACAATATACACCTGAAGAAATTGAGGCGTTGCTGACCCTTCATCGTGGCAATCCAGACACACAAACTATATCGGTTCACACCTGGGAGGGATGATGAATAACTATCAAGAACGCCAACGTGATAATCTTCCCGCATTAGAACGAGCCGTCTCAGATACACTCGATGAATATTTGGTGAGACTACATGGCATTATTTCAAGTTGGTCTCATCCTTATGAGTTTATAGAATGGCTCAACGAACGCGGCTATATTATTCATGCAAAGGATCAGGGAACAATTGAGGTAGCGGAATGATGTATTCCATCGAAGAAATCCAGGAATTTATCAACCGCATCGAGGCTGGCGAGTTCACCTTACCAGAAGAAGTGCTGAGCATCGAGGGTTATTCCAGCCGCAAGATTAAGCAATTGCTGAATCATCTGTGCTCCAAACCTGACACGATTTACTTAGAGATCGGCCTATATGTCGGTTCTACTTTCATCCCGGCGTTATACAACAATCCGATTAAAGCCGCGATCGGGATCGACAACTGGACTTTGCCAGAGTGGTTCAGCTTTGGGAAAGGCCGTGATGACTTGGAAAAAAACTTGCTCACGCATGTTCCCAAGATTCCAATCAGGATCATAGACGCTGACTGCTTCACAGTTGACCTGGATAAGCTACCACATGGTGTCAACGTCTATTTCTACGACGGCGATCACTGTCGCCAGGCGCAATACGACGCCATAGCGTATTTCGCACCCATCCTGGCCGATGAGTTCATCCTGATAATCGATGACTTCAACTGGGCCGAGCCGCGCGAGGAGACCTACCACGCCTTGAAAGACCTGGGGTATAAGATCGTTCATGAATGGGTGCTACTGTCCGTCGGCGACCGAGATACGGAACGCTGGTGGAATGGGCTATTTGTTGGGATGATAAGGAAAAGATAATGTCAACTTTTGACGCTGAGCAATTCAGACAAGCCATGAGGCAATTGCCTGCGCTTCCCAAGAGCCAACCTCCGCATTGGGATCACTGGCAAGGTGTGTTGCGAGATTGGATCTTAGATGAGAACAATGATCCAGCTGACTTTTTCAGATGTCCGGCCGTATATCACACCATGCTGGTCAATCACTGGGTCGAGGCGATACAGTACGAATTTGCCCAGCTTCCACACGAGATGCGCATTCAGACCTTCATGCCTGAGCTGGGACATGATTATATGGATAAAGTCCGCAGCCGCAACCTTGTCCACCAGCTGTATCACCTGCATCGCTGGCAAGAGGTAACAGGCAAGAAGGTCAAAGACCTGGATGAGATCGTTGAATTTGGCGGTGGGTACGGCGCAATGTGCCTGGTAGCACGTAGATTGGGGTTTGATGGCCGCTACATTATCTTTGATTTACCGGAGTTCACATTATTGCAACGTTTCTTTTTGAGTAATGTTAATTGGTGGAATATTGAAGTTATACCAAAAGTTCATGACAAACCAACCGAATTCTATGACAATATTGACGATCTATGGAACAACATTTACGAGCCAGACTTGCTGATCGCCTGCTACTCGCTGAGCGAGACGCCGCTGGATTTCAGGCAAATCTTCCTCGACAACATGACTGTAGATAATTACCTGTTCCTGTTCTCAAACAGGTTCGCCGATTACGATAACTTGACCTTTTTCCGCAGGTTCGCTGACAAGCGCGATGACCTGAAGTGGACGTTTGAGAAGATAGAACATCTTCCACCGGAATCTTGGTACGCGTTTGGGAATAAAGCATAATATGTCATACCTTTTTGATAAGAACTATATTTGTCCATATTGTAACAAAAATATTTTTCTGACAATGCCTGATGATTGGGAAGAATTTGTTATGGAGGAGATTAATTGTCCCAATTGTAACGAAACTGGTTTGTTTATTTGGGAGGAGTTTAATAATGGATGGGAGGGTTATATGCTTGTTAAAAAAGATTATTATGACTGACAACGGGAAAGTGAGTGAGATAAATATGAATCCAAAAAAATTTCTTTGTCACCATGAATTTGAGCCACATCAAGAAGAAAAAGGGGATGGCTACTTAGGACATGGAGAACATTGGCTGGAATGCAAAAAATGTCACGAAATAAAAGATGTGCAAAAATGGAACATACATTACGCATCCGATTTAGGTGTGCGAATCATCCAGGAAGAACTCCAAAAAATTGGACTTTGGGATGATTATGTAAACGACAAAAGATTGGTGGGATCGTATTGGCACTTAGAATTTCGGACAGAAGTCAGCGAAATAGCCGATTCGGATGAAGAGGCCGCTAGACGTTATGTCCGCACTTCCCTATCCGCAAGCTGATCGATGTGTTCCCGCCAATTAGCGTCATCATTCCCACATACGACCGACCGTGGTTGTTGAAAAAGACCTTAGAGAGCTTGCAAGAAAATCTGGTCTATCGAGGTCTTATAAAATACTATCTCGGCTTCGATGGTGAGAATGGAACTGGAAAAATGTTTTCAGGCAACAGAGACATCATCGCCATTCCTGGGCCTAATAATGGATTGGGGGCTAATCTCAATCGATTAATCCATGCTGCCGAATCCGATCTATTATTTCAATTAGATGACGATCACGCTCTTTGTGAACCATTGCGGCTGGACTGGCACGTGATGAAATTGCTTGAAGATGAGACTTCTGGTTGGATTCGTTTCATGGGCGTGGCCTATCATGATTATTATGGCCTATTGGATGGGGAGTATTGGCGGGTGCTATGGAAGAGTCCCGACTTGTATATCCCGTCTAACAGACCTCATCTCAAGCACCGCAGATTTCATGACTACTTTGGCCTCTATGAAGAAGGGATTACATTAGCGGAGACGGAAGAGGAGTTCTGTAAGCGGTGTAAAATAAAAGCTACAGAGAGGCGCGCGGTTACTCCGCCTGATGTATTGATCCCGCTGGACAATATTTCAGAACGTGGTTGGAACCATTCTGGAAAGAGTTGGCAGATAAAAGGAAGGTAAATGAATAAAAATCTAATCATAGTAGCCATTCTTTTGACGGCGCAAACCATTATTTTGGCGATACTAAATATGTTCTACAGTGACCTTGTTATTGTTCGGGTCGCCATCGGGATTGGTGTAGTTTTGTTTCCTATTTTATGGATATTTATAGCACTTAGATATCATGCTAACCGTTAACCTCTTCGACGCCAACTTCATCCAATCCCCATGCAGCGTACCCTTCACCAGCCCGAAGAACGTCGAATATGTGCGTGGTCAGATGGCCTGGGAAGGGATTACCCTATTCACCGATGCTTATGTCAACAACCCTATCGTGGATCAGGTGACATCCAAGTATAAGATCGGTTGGTTGCATGAGCCGTTTTGCCTGCACGCCGTAGACTATTACAATAGTCTGGACAACGCGCACAAGTTCGATGCAATCCTGACCTACCATGCCGACTTTTTACTGCACGAAGGCTATCGCTTTTGCCCCTACGGCGGGGTCTGGATTCTACCTGAGCATTGGGGCGTCAAGCCTAAAAGCAAGCTGGTCAGCATGCTGTTCGGCGAGAAACGAACCTCAGAAGGCCACCAGTTGCGCCACGAGATATCCGAGAGGCTCGGCGACCGCTACGGCATTGACTACTACGGCTTTCGCGGCTATCCTACCGATTACAGCGAACACACCAAGCGGCGCGTGTTAGAGGATTACTACTTTTCCATCGTGATCGAGACCTGCCGCGAGCCGAACCTGTTCACCGAGATACTGCTGGACTGTTTTGCGGTTGGCACGATCCCCATCTTTTGGGGTGCGCCAAACATCGATATATATTTCGACGACACGGCGATCTTACCGTTCAGGGACGTGGCATCCCTGGTTTCTATATTACGTGAACTTTCCCCAGGGCTGTACCGCGAGATGCTGCCCGGCGTGCGCGCTAATTTTGACCTGATGAAACCGTATGCAGTGCCGGAAGATTGGATGTATGAGAATGTGCTTAAGGAGTTTACATGAACCAAATTTTTTGTCAACATGGAGGTGAGAGAGGTAAACCCTATTACAACATAGATATTGGAGATGATGACACTATATTGACATTATGCAGGTCTTGTTATGAGCATATCCGTGGCTATATATTGCATGATGTTCTGAAAAGTTCCATCCAACAAGCTGTAAAGGAACAACTCAAGGGTGTAAAGATAGATGCGTAAACTTTTGCTTATCGTACTATTTCTGGCAATCAGCGTGTCATTCACGCCAGCCAAGGCTGATGACATCATTCCTGGCAATGAATATTATCCCATCTACATGCCAATCGTCACCGGCGGTAGTTTCGGCATAGACCGTTTCGTGAGCGCAGACTTCCCCTTCTACCCTGAGGAGCGGGAATATTGGTGCAACGGCGGCTATCCATGCACGCAGGCAGATACATTGGACAGCTTCACCTTCAGAGCACCGCCTGACAGAGTAGTGGCCTATGTGCGCCTTTATCTTGCCTTTTGGGATCCACCCAATGGTGCGCATATCATCTATCCTTATGATGGTTGCGCGGAGAAAGTCTGCGTACGATCTCTGCAAGGCAGTCTGGCAGAACACACAGCTACCCTGGTCGAAGTCTATATCGATTCATCATTGCCAGGATGGGGTGGGCCGGTGCATCTGGCCGACTTCTCGTACCTGTATTGGCCTTATAGTGCTATCACGGTGATTAGAGGAAAATACTATGATCCAAGTTTTCCAGCCATCCCTTAGCTCGGACGAAGCCAAGCGCGTCGCCCAAATCTTTGCCACCAACTGGATCGGGCGCGGGCAGATGGTCAACCTGTTCGAGGCTGAGTTCGCCTATCATATCGGAGTAAATCCCGAAAGCATGATAGCGATCAGCAATTGCACGGCGGGCTTGTTTATGTCGATGCAGTTGCTCGATCTCGGCTACGGAGATGAAGTGGTTATGCCAACGATCCACTTTGTCGGCGTGGCCAACGCGGTCGTAGCCAGCGGTGCCACGCCCGTGTTTTGCGATGTCCACCCGCGCACGCTCAACCCATCCCTGGGCGACATTATCCTGAAAATGTCTGACCGCACCAGGGCAGTGTGTTTGTTGCATTACGGCGGCGCGCCGTGCGAGGACATCGAGCGCATCGCTGCTATGTGCCACGATAGCGGTATCTTCCTGATCGAAGATAGCGCGTGCAGCCCGGCCAGCAAGGTCAACGGCCAATCCTGTGGCACGTTTGGCGACATCGGGCTGTGGTCGTTCGATCCGATGAAGATCATGTCCACCATCGAGGGCGGGATGATGTGGTGCAAGAATCCAGAACATGCGGCCCGGGCCAGGAGACTGATCAACCTCGGCCTGAGCGATGATTCAGGCTTCACCAGTAACCGCCTCAACTGGTGGGAGTTCGAGGTCAGCGAAGCCGCGCCCAGGAACGACATGACCGACGTGCAGGCGGCGATTGGACTTGTACAATTGGACAAGTTGCCGCAGTTCATTGGGAGGCGTGCAAGGATTGAATACATTTACAGTCAAGAGTTAGGCCACCTTGACTGGTTATCAACGCCTCCTGAAGTATCAATCGATAATCGCTCATCGCATTATTTCTACTGGATTCAGGTAGAGAAGCGCAATGAACTGGCCAGGTTTTTGCGCAAGAATGATATTTATGTAACCATGCGTTATTACCCTCTCCACTTGGTAAAATTCTACAACAACCACGGTAGTTTGCCTAATGCAGAGCAGGCTGCGGCTGAGACGTTGTTATTGCCGCTACACCAGGGATTGTCAGACGAAGATGTAAAGAAGGTTGCAAGGTTGGTGAAGAGATGGGCACGCAAGTCCTGATCCTGGCTGCGGGTGAAGCCACGCGATTCAACGGTGTTGTTAAGCAACTGTTACGCGTGGGCGATGAGACTATCCTGGACAGGATCATCAGGCAGGCCATAGAGAAAGACTTGCAACCGCTGGTCAGCACGGTCAATGATGAAATCAAAGAGCGTCTTGGTGTATATCATGTCCCTTACAATCACGCCACAGTATGCGATACATTTCTAAGTACGTTACCGTTGTGGCAGGAAAGGACGATCATCCTGCTTGGCGATGTGATATATTCAAACGGGACTTTCAATGCTATCATGGATTGCACAGATCCGATCAGGGTATTCGGCAATACCTGGGAAATATTTGCGGTCACATTCGATGAGACCGTATACGTTAAGGTAGCAAGGACTCTCGAAGAGGTCATCCAAAAAGGGTTAGATAAACTGCGGTACTTCTACAAGGTATATTGCGGGTTTGATCCATATTGCGATGAAATAGAAGCAACCCCTCTTGAAAAAACCGTGTTCTGGTACGTGCATGACTGGACGTGTGATATAGACGAACAATATAAATACGATAACCTGCGGCGAGAAGTCATTGATAGAGGAATATTAAACTTATGATGCGCGTCTTGATGATGCCCACGCTGGAATCATTCAGTGGCAGCGAATCTGGAATAAAGAGAGTGATCGAAGCCTACCACAATCATGGCCACGAGTTCGACATCGATTTTGTAAAAAACTGCAAGCCAGCCGATACAGACCGATATGACATGATGGTGATCCATGCAGGAACATATACTGGATCGACCCACAACAAGCCGATGACGGCAGCGATCCATGGGCTTTATTGGTCTGCGGACTATGCTGTAGCGCGGTGGGAGCTGGACGCAAACCGGGATGTGATCGACGTAGTTCGCAGGTCAGATGGCGTGACTGTCCCCTCGCCCTGGGTGGCGGAGACCTTCCAGCGGGATATGCACTTATTGCCATATGTCATCCCGCATGGCATAGACTGGAAAGACTGGCAGCATAAACGAAATAACGAGGGCTATGTGTTATGGAACAAGAACAGACAAATGGACGTGTGTGATCCGAAATATATGGGTCTATTAGCCAGGGAATTACCGTCACAGTTATTTGTATCAACATTTGCCCCGACCGAGGAGGATTTGCGTGGTCTATCTAACATAAAAGTTACTGGTGTGGTGCCTCACTCGCAGATGAAAGCCCTGATCCAATCCTCTGCTGTGTACCTCAACACGACCAAAGAGACGTTCTCAATCGGTATCCTTGAGGCGTTGGCCTCTGGCGTGCCTGTCCTGGCGTTTGCTTATGGCGGTGCGTTGCAGCTGGTTGAGCATGGCGTGAGCGGCTATCTGGCTAGGCCGAATGATATCAATGACCTGAAAGAAGGATTGCGCTATTGCCTGAAACACCGCCAGCAGTTAGGACATAATGGCCAGGAGATGGCTAAAAAGTGGACGTGGGAGGCAGCGGTGGAGAAATTGGCGGGTGTTTATCAGCAAGTCTTAGATAAGGCCAGCCAGCCCCCCACGGTAGCAATTGTTATTCCAACCTATAACTATGCCGATAAGGTAGAAAGGGCAATAGAAAGTGCCGCAAAACAATCTGGAAATCACCCTGTACGTGAAATTGTCGTGGTTGACGATGGCTCTACTGACGATACTCAAGCCGTTGTCTTATCTATTGCAGATGATCTTAAAGGTATTGTCCGTGTTCGGTATATCCGACAGGACAACCGAGGTGTGGCAGAAGCTCGCAATCGAGGCATACGGGAAACTGATTGTAAATACATTGTCTGTCTCGATGCAGACGACGCCCTTTCGCCGCAGTTTGTTGAGGCGTGTATTGCGGATTTAGAGAAAGACCGATCCCTCGGCATAGCCTACACTGGCCTGACCTATATCAAGCCTGATGGCAGCACGGGGCTATCGACCTGGCCAGGGGAATGGGATTTTGATAGGCAGGTCAGCGGTGGTAATTACAATAACATCCCTACGGCGTGCATGTTCAGGAGAGAGATGTGGGAGCGGCTCGGTGGATATCGGTCACGCTACTGCCCTGAGGGAGCAGGTGAAGAGGATGGAGAATTATGGCTGCGCTCTGGTGCTTTCGGCTGGAAGGCCAAGAAAGTCACCGACGCTGGTCTGTTTATCTATTCTTGGATGAGTGGGCGCGTCAGCGGTGACAAGCAGCATCGCACAACGGACTGGCATTTCTGGCATCCCTGGGTCAAGGATGGGCAGCACCCCTTTGCCAGCTATGCCACGCCCAAGAATCAGCTATCGCACCTGGTCAGGCAGTACGACGAGCCTACGGTGAGCGTGATCATCCCCGTTGGGCCGGGGCATGAGCAGGTTTTGATCGACGCTCTGGATTCGTTGGAAGGACAGACTTATCGCAACTGGGAAGCGATTGTAATTATGGATGGAACATTTGCCAGATTTCAGGGCGTTGATGTAGATAAAAGAACCGATCCAGATCAATATTTCCCGGATGCGTTTTATGAATTTAAGAAAGCGTACCCATACGTTCGCTTCTTAACAATCGGCGATGGGCCGAAAGGGGCTGGATTTGCACGTAACTTTGGCGTCGAGCGCGCGCGTGGCAAGTTCTTATTATTCCTCGACGCCGATGATTGGCTATACCCCGAAGCGATCCAGAAGATGCTGGATGCGTGGGAGTTGAACAATGCTATCGTCTACACCGATTACGTCGGCAAGGCAGTGATCGATCCAAAAGAGACACAGAAACTCGGTGATCGACTGTTGTACTATAACCCTGATACGAGTGACGCTGTAGTGCAGCACAGGGCGGCCGACTATGATTGCGATCGGGCAGTGATCCAGCCCGCGCCGAACCTGTATATCTGGAACCTGATCACCAGCCTGATCCCAAAACGATGGCATGAAGAGGTTGGCGGGTTCGATGAAAGCATGTCCTCTTGGGAGGATTGGGACTACTGGATCAGGTTAGCCAGGGCTGGGCGATGCTTCTTTCACCTGAATGATACCCTGGTGGTGTACAGGTTTTATACTGGGAATAGGCGTGAAACTGGTATTCAGGATCACCCGAAGCTGTTAGAATATCTACTCAAGAAGAAAGAGGAGGCCGTAATCATGCCATGCGGATGCAAAGGTGGGTTATCAGCGCCACCCCCAACAGTTTCAGTTACGCCGTTGCAGGCGAATTCACAGGAGGCTAAGATTATGTCAGCGCAAGATGGTGATATGGTATTATGTATCTACGCCAGCCCTAACCGTGGCGATCATAACGTTGTCGGGCCGATGACTGGGATCAAGTATGGCTATCGCGGTGGCGGCACAAAGTTCTACGTCAGCAAACGTGACATTGCCGCTGTGCCACATTTGTTTATACCGATCAGCCACCAATCTATCGACGAACCAGCCAACGTTCCTCCTCCCCCGCCGCCTGTCAATACGGAAGTAGGGGCGAATCATGATGCGCCCGTTGTTCAACAGCCGGAGTTCCAGAGTCAACCCGATAAACCTAGCGAATTCGATCTGCAAACCATCCCTGGCATATCGTCCATTCACGTTGCCGCATTGAATGAAATCGGCATACATTCACTTGAAGATGTGATAAAATTAGGGATGGAAGGGCTGACCAAGATCAAGGGCATTGGCCCTGCGCGTGCAGCAGTTATCATGGCTTATTTGCAGGAGCAGGGTCAGTAATGATTGGCGAACGGAGTTCGCACTATGGCCTTTCTGATCGTCGCGCTGGCGACCTGGAGGGTGAGCCTTTTGCTGGTCAGAGAGGCTGGCCCTGGGGATATCCTGGCGAGGTTTCGTAGATTCGTCGGCGTATATTACGACGAGCTTTCCCAACCTGTTGGTAAAAACGTCATAGCCGATGCCCTGACGTGCGTGTGGTGCACGTCGGTGTGGGTCGGCTTTTTCTTTGCTGCGCTGTGGCTGATACACGAGCGGTTGGCTTTTTATGTTGCATTGCCATTCGCGCTAAGCGCGGTGGTTATTATTTTAGATGAACTGATCCAGATAAAGAATGGAAAGTAAGAAT
>Ga0209642_10001112_pt1 | contig 17782 bp, 19 predicted proteins | sample RifCSP19_2_FD_184025 | JGI IMG/M metagenome (GOLD analysis project Ga0209642, IMG submission 184025) | Soil microbial communities from Rifle, Colorado - Rifle CSP2_sed 19_2 (SPAdes) (version 2) | ecosystem: Environmental > Terrestrial > Deep subsurface > Rock core/Sediment | place: Rifle... | reverse complement strand
CGGTGGCGTGGTCGGTGGCGTGGTCGGTGGCGTGGTCGGTGGCGTGGTCGGTGGCGTGGTCGGGGCCGTGGGCGTGGTCGTGGGGCCGACGGTCCCCGTCGGCGAGGGGCTGACGCCGCCGCCCGGGCTCGGGCTCAGGTCCGGCGGGATCGAGAACGGATCCCTCGCCCCGGCCAGGACCACGGGCGGCAGCGTCTCGCGGGGCGTCGGGGACGGCGTGACGGTCGGCGTCCCCGTCGCGGCGGGTCCGGTCGGACCCGTGGGCGCGGCGGTCTCGCCTCCGTCGTCCCCTCCCAGCACGGTCGTGAAGAGGAGATAGATCAGCGCCAGCCCGGCGAAGACGCCGAGGATCTGGAGCATCCGCTTGTCTCGGGGGGTCAGCTGCATGGCTACGCGGCTCCCGGTTCGGTGGTGCCGTCGGTGGGTTCGGTGGTGCCGTCGGTGGGCTCGGTGGTGCCGTCGGTGGGCTCGGTGGTGGCACCGCCGACCGGCGCCACCGCTCCGGCTTCGGTCGGACCGGGGACCGAACCCGGACCGGCGCTCGCGTCCGTGGTGAAGAACTCGACCGTGATCTGCATCTGGAGCTGCGAGGCCGATGTCCCCGTCGGTGTCGTGGTCATCCCCTCGGTCCCGGCGCCCTGCGGGGACACGGTGATCGAGGTCACCTTGGCGGCCCTCGGCAGCGTCTCAATGAGGAACAGGAACTCGTCCAGGGAGAAGTACCCGCCGGACACGGTGATCTGAGACGAGACCACCGAGAACGTCCCCGAGGCGTCCGAGACCGGCGTCCCGGGCGAGAAGGAGAAGAAGTCCACGGCGGAGCGGTCCGCCGCCCCCTGGAGCAGACGGAACAGGGCGGGCAGGTCGGCGGTCGGCGGCACCTGGTCCTCGATCCGCGCGATCGCGCGCTCGGTCTCCGGGGCTGCCACCTGCGCGTCCTGGAGCGCCCGGAGCTGGGCCTCGAGCGAGATCTCCTGGTCCTGCGTCATCTCGAGCTGGTCCTGCGCCTCCCCGACCTCGCCCATCTTCGGGAGTACGAGCAGGGCCGCCGACACGACCACGAGGAGGGCGGCGACGGCGCCGGCGATCAGTGGGGCGCGGCGGTTCACAGCTGCCCACCCTCCTGGCCGCGCTCGGTCGCCGCGGCGAGCGTGAGGTCCAGACCGCTCGAGAAGTTGTAGATGCCCGAGAACGGCCCCTCCTCCTGCGCGCTGCTCACCCACGCGTTGACCCAGCCTTCGACCTGCTCGAGGCGGGTCAGCCACGTGGCGATGGTCTCGGTCTCCTTGGCCACACCCTGGAAGCTGATCGAGCCGATCAGGGCGGATCCGGCCGCGGCGTCCGGCGCGGGCGCCGCGCCGGCCCCCGGCGTGCCCGCCACCGCCGTGATCTGCCCCGTCAAGTTCGTGAGGTAGGAGGCGTCCGGGATCACGCGCGAGACGTCCAGCAGCACGCTCGACCAGGAGACCTCGTTCAGGAACATCGACGCGGCCAGCTGCTCCTTGGCCTGGAGCTCGGCCTGGAGGTCCGCGAACGGCTGGAGCTCGGCGATCTGCGTCTGGAGCTCGACGTTGCGGACTTCCTGCGCGGCCAGCTCGGCCTGCGCGTCGGCGAGCCGCTGCGTCTGGAAGAAGTAGAAGATACCCACGAGCGCCAGGAGGCCCAGGCCCGCCGCGATGATGATGGACGTGGTCCGGCGGAGCACCTGCCGCTGACGGAGCTCGGGGGGAAGGAGGTTGACCTGGCTCACGTTCGCCCCCGATGGAGGATCGCCAGCCCCACAGCCACGGGCAGGACGGCCTCGGCGTCCGCCTGAGCCTCCGCGGTCAGGTTCAGCTCGGACTTGGTGTGCTCGAACAGACGGCCGAGGTCGACGGACACGGGGATGCGCTCCTGGAGCAGTTGCAGGAAGCCGTCCAGACGCGAACCGCCGCCCGTGACGACCACGCGCGCGATCCGGGCGCCCGGCACCTGCGCCGCGTAGAACTCGAGCGATGAGCGGATCTCGTCGACGAAGCTCCCCGCCCGCGACAGCGCCAGGCGGCGAACGTCCTCCGGCGTCGGCAGCTCGACGGGCCGCCCTTCCTGGTCGACGGGAGCCTCGACCGACTCGCCTCGCTTGAGGGACTCGGCGACGTCGTCGTCCACACCCAGGCCTCGAGCGATCGCCAGCGTGACGTCCCGGCCGCCCGAGGGGAGGATGCGCACGAACCGGGTCACGCCGCGGTCGTGCACGCAGATGCTCGTGACGTGCGCCCCGATGTCGATCACGGCCTCGTCGCCCTGGGTCTCCAGGTCGAGCCCCTCGTCCCCGGTGCCGACGGCGCGCACGACGGCGAACGGCGTGAGGTCGATGCCCATCGGCTCGAGCTTGGCCGCCAAGACCGACTCAACGAGCGAGTTCACCATCGCCTTGTGCGCCGCCACCAGGAGGATCCGCTGCATCCGGCGGCCGCCCTGGTCCATCTCCCCGAGCGGATCGAAATCGAGCACGGCCTCGTCCGCGGCCATCGGGATGAACTCCTGGACCTGGAACGCCAGGGAGTCCCGCAGCTCCTTGTCCGGGAGCCACGGGAGCGCAACCTCACGGACGACGACGCGCTGGTTCCCGACCCCGAGGTAGACCTGCTTGCCCTTCACGCCGCTCTGGCTCCACAGCTCTCGGAGGGCCTCGGCCACCAGCTCAGGCTGCCGGACCTCTCCCGCCTCCACGGCACCCGGCGCGAGCGGGACCTGGGCCGCCCGGACCACCACGGGCACCTGCCCGTGAGCCACCTCCGCCACGCGGACGGCGGTGGACCCCACGTCGAGGCCGATCCTGGTCTTGGCCACCTAGGCCCCCTCCACCTGGCGCTCGTACAGGTACTGGTCCACGTCCGACTCCCGGATCCGGTAGTTCTTCCCGACGCGGATCGCCGGCAGCTCCCCGCCCTTGATCAGGCGGTAGACGGTCATGTTCGACACCCGCATGGTCGCGGCGACCTCGACCACCGTGAGCAGCCGGTCGCCCGCCTGACGGCCCGTCCACCCTCCTCGGGATCGTCGCGTCACGAAACGCCCTCCGCTCAGACCGACCGCTCCGAGAGGTACCGATCCACGTCGGATTCCCGGATCCGGTAGTTCTTCCCCACGCGGATCGCAGCGAGCTGCCCGCTCTTGATGAGCCGGTACACGGTCATGTTCGACACGCGCATCGTGGCCGCCACCTCACCGACCGTGAGGAGGCGGTCACCCACGAACGGCCGCCGCTTACCCATCTGTCACAACCCCCACACCTGTCACAATCCTCACATGTTCCTCGACTTCAACATCTGCCTCGTATCCACCCTCGTACTCTGGGGCTCCGCACCGTAACAAGTGCAACATCTGTCGTCAATCACCCCTTTTACCTACTTTCGGCACGATAGGCTTAATTACATATATGTAATTAGCTCTAGTTCCCAGGAGTCACAGACGCAACAGACGGCCCGTCAGCCTGGTGGTCCGGCGAGGGTCCCCGGGCGCCGAGGTCAGGCGCCGATGAGGCGGAGGTATGCCTCGCCGAGCTCCGCGCCGGCGAACACGGCCACCGCGGCCCCCAGGGCGATCGCCGGCCCGTAGGGCAGGGCGCTCTTCCGTCCGGCCCCGGCGGCCAGAGCGACGATGGCGGCCACTCCCCCGATCAGGACGCCCGCGCCGGCGGCCACTCCGACGTACCGGAGCCCGAGACCGCCGACACAGAGGCCCACGAGGGCGGCGAGCTTCACGTCGCCCATCCCCATGCCGCGAGGCGAGATCAAGGCGATGATGAGCAAGCCCATCCCGTAGACCAGGAACCCGATCCCCGCGCGAGGGGCGTCCAGCCCACCCCCTGCCAGGTCGGCCACCGCCACGTACGGGGCCGCGAGGAGGATCGCCGGGTACACGAGCCGGTTCGGGATGATCCTGTGGCGCCAGTCGATCACCGTGATCGCCACGAGGAGCCCGAGGAACGGGGCCAGCATGACCGCCGTCCACGCGTCCTCGAACCTCAGGACCACGGCGACGAAGAGGACACCGCTGGCGAGCTCGGTCAGCGGGTAGACCGCCGAGATCCTCGCCCCGCAGGACCGGCACCGCCCGCCCAGCAGGAGCCAGGAGACGACCGGGACGTTGTCCGCGGCCCCGATCTGGCTCCCGCAGCTCGGACACCGGGACCGGGGGCGCAAGAGGGACTCCCCCTCCGGGAGCCGGTGGATCGCCACCGTGAGGAAGCTGCCGAACACGAGCCCGAGCGGCAGGGCGATCAGGATCCGGAGTGCGACGTCGTAGCCGGTCATCGTGTCCGCGGAACGCTACCGCAGCCGGGATCGGGCCGCGGGATGGCGCACCTCGTCGGTTCGTCAGTGAACCGAGAGGTTGCCTCCTTCCAGGGGTTGTGGCCCACGCGTGGAGTAGACGGTGACGCCTCCCGGGCCCACGATCAGCATCGAGATGGTGTCCGCTCGCTTCCTGGCCCCCGACCCGACGTCCACGACCTGCACCGCGAACGCGTATCCCGATGCCCCGCTCCAGTCCCCCGTCCCCCACCATGTCGCGGTGTTGCCGGCGACCGACAGCCCGAGGAGCTCATCGGCGTGGAATCGGCCCTTCGTCGCGTGGACGACGACCTGGAGCTGGCCGCGCAGGCTCCGAGCATCGCGGATCACCTCGAAGGCGAAGCTGGTCCTGCCGTTCACCGAGATCTGTCCGCCGCCGGTCACCTTCGCCGCGCCCTGCGCGGCCACGACCACCTCGGTCGGCTGCGCGGTCCCGCAGGCCAGGTAGGAGTCGTCCCCCGCGAAGGAGGCCTCGACCGTGTGGGTGCCCGCCGCCATCGGGACGGAGGTAGAGGCGGTGCCATCCGGGTCGCTCAGGGCCAGGTGGTGGCTGGTCTGGCCGCCGGGGCCCACGACCGTGAACATCACCGGCTTGTCGGATCTGTCGCCGAGGGCATCATCCGACTCGCCGAGGTGCGCGGCGAGCGTCACGGCAGACCCCGTCGCCCGCGTGTCGCCCACATAGGCGAGCGTGCAGTCCTCCCGCATGATCGAGAACGGATCGCTGTCGTTCGAGGGGCCGTACGAGTCGTCGCCGGCGAAGCTCGTCTCAACGGTCGAGACGCTCCCCGGTGCTTGGATCACCGTGAGCTCGGTCGAGGCGTTCCCGCTGCTGTCGGTGGGCCCCGCCGAGGCCGTCTGGGAGCCCAGGGTGAAGTCCAGCTCCTTCCCGGGGACGCCGACGGGAGCACCGCTCACGTCGAGCAGCGTCCCCGAGAGCGTCACGGGGTCGGAGTACTGCGCGCTCGAGGCGCCGGATGCCCCCGTGTACGTCGTGTTCGTGGGGATCGGGCCTTCCAGGACCGCGATCGGGGCGGTGTCCCCCGTGGGGAGCACCACGAGCGACCCGCCGTCGGCGCCCGCGTCGTTGTAGTGGTCGCCCGGGACGGACGACACCGTCACCTCGAAATGGATGGAGGCCGTTCCCGCGGCGGGGACGGTCATCGGTCCGACCCAGGTCAGGGTCTGCCCCGCGATGGCCGGGTCTGCCGTCGTCGCGCCCGAGGTCGAGCCGGCCCGGTAGATGAAGCCGGGCGGAAGCGTGTCCGTGATCGAGGCCAACCCGGCGGCAACCGTGTTCGGGTTGTGGACGGTGATCGTGTACCCATCGGTGGCGCCGGCGATCGCACTCGGCGAATCCGCGGTCTTCGAGGTCGTGAGCGGCACCCGCCCCTGGGGCGAGAAGTGCGTGAGGTGCGAGCGCGTGACCGAGCCTCCGGGCGGGATGGCGATGCCCCAGCTCAGACCCGCGCCGTTGTCGAGGTGGTTGGCGCACGCACAGGTGTCGGGGAAACCCAGCTGGGCGCCGATCCGAGCCCAGACCGTGTCGTAGAAGCCCTCCATGTAGTGACTGCCGGGCGACAGCGGGACCCATTGCTCGATCCGGGAGCCCGGAACCGTGTTCCCATGCCCGTCGTCCTCGCCCGCGACGCAGGCGACCGCCCCGGTCACCGGATCCACCCTCCCGAACCCGAAGTCGGAGTTCTGCAGGTAGCAATCCCCGGCCCGATACAGGATGGCCGTCTCGGCGTTCGTCCCGAGGTTGGAAACGGTGACGTCGGTCCGGTAAGCCTCCTGCCCGACGACGTAGGAGTCGGCCTGCGTGATCCGGAGCCCGCTCGTGCCCAGAGCCACCACCGTCACGATGGTGTAGGGGTCGTCTGTCGTCCCGATGCCCGTGACGGCGGACTGGCTGACGGGCGTGTACGGGGTGCGAGGGGCGGCTGCGCCCCCGAACGGGATGGAGGCCGGACCGAACAGGGTACCGTTCACCGCGAGGAGCGTGGCGCACGCCGTGTCCCCGAAGAACTGGGGCTCTACGTCTCCGAGGTACGACACGGCGCAGTTGAGGACCGGGCTGATCTCGACCCTGGTCAGGGGGCCGCCGGAGGTGATCGATGCGGCGAGGGCCGGTGGGGCGCCGGCCACGACGAGCGTTCCGGCGAGGCTCAGGACGGCGACGACGGCCACCCAGCGCCTCCCCGACGGGCGGCGGCGGCTCTGTTCGGGCCGACGCCCGGAAGTCGGCATCGTGACGCGGAACGCCATCGCAGCCACGAGCGACGTCACGGAGCCCCTAGCCGTTCACGACCTCACGGATGTAGGCGATGTCCTCGTTGAATCCGGTGATCTCTCCGGCGCCCGGCACCCTCACGGGGACGTAGTTCAGCGTGAACTGGTTGTTGATGTTCACGGTCCCGCCCAGGACCTGGCCGTTGAAGGTCTTGTTCTGGTTGTTCAGGTTGATCGTGCACGGCGAGTAGAAGAACACGTCGGCGTTCAGGAAGTCCGTGTTGTTCGAGGTCGAGATGTCGTAGGTGCCGCTCGCGCAGTTCAGCCCGCTGCGGTACGCGTCGATCAGGAACAGCTTCTTCTTGCTCCCCGAACCGGTCCAGGTGTTCTGGTTCACGAACGTGATCGAGCCGTCCGTCACGATGGCGAGGTTGCCGTTCAGGGTCACGTTGGTGTTGTTGGCGAAGGACAGGGCGCACGTCGAGTCGATCCGGACCACGATGCCGCCCTTCCCCGCCGGTGGCGTGGGGTTGGTCAGGATGTAGTTCCTCGCGGTCGTGCAGTCCGTGAAGGTCTGCACCGAGTACGGGAGATCCGGCGCCGTGCTGGCCGCGTCGGTCCAGTGCGACTCGACCCACGGGATCTGGGGCAGCGGCTGTGACGGCGGAGGCTCCTGCAGCGTGTTCGGCGTCTTGGTGCCGGCGATGTTCGTCGTGCCGGTGATCGTGGTTCCGGCCGTGGCGTTCCCCCCGACGGTACCCGTGACCGAGATCGACGACGTCGAGGACGTCACGTTCCCCGTGACGATCGCCGGGTTGTTGACCGCGACGGAGCCGTTCGCCCACAGGCTCTGACGGATGTTCGAGTTGCCTCCGAGTGTGGCGAACCCGGAGACCACGTAGACGCTCCCGAAGATGTTGGGCTGGTTCGTGATCGTGAGGTTGCCGGTGTTGACGTAGATGTCTGCGTCGTTCGTCGTGTACCCGTTCAGGGTCAGGTTGTTGCCGAGGTCCAGCCCGTTCATCGTGATGATCGCGGCCCCGAACCCCCCGTACACGGGGGTGAGGTTCACCCACGTCTCCATCGTGCGCGGCTGGCTGCCGCTGACGGTGCCCACCGAGCGGACGTACACGGACGCCGGGTAGTTCGTGTTCGTGAACGTCGAGGGGTCCATCGGGGCTCCCCCGGCGTCGTAGTAGACCGCGTGGGCGGTGAACTTCGCCGTCGTGGGCGCCGTGCCGAGCTCGAGCACCATCGGCGACGCGCTCGTGTAGGGCGTGGCCTTGATGTCCGAGAGCTTGGTCGTCTGGAGCCGGTGGTAGAACCAGTCGAGCCCAGCCTCGGCGGCGTCCACCGAGAGCAGACGGTCGCGGTCGCGCCCGCTCTGGTCCGTGTTGTGGATCGCCTGCTGCACCACGACCGTCGAGAGGATCAGGACGACGAACACGACGAGGACGGCGACCACCATGGCCATCCCCCGCTCCTCCCTGATCCTGGTCATCATGGTTGGCCTCCTACGAAGGCGTGCCGTTGCAGACGTCCTGCGGGAACCCGTAGGACGTGTTCCGGCCGGTGCTCGAGGTCTCGATCTGGATCGTTCGCGCCCACGGGTTGGACGGGTCCGGGTTCACGACGAGCTTGATGCCCACCGTGCGCAGCCCCTTGTTCGGATCGGCGTCGAGCGCGAACGCCGTCACGGGAGTGGGCAGGGCCCGGTTCACGACGCCCTCCGCGATCACCCGCCACCCGGTCGCCTCCCCGGGTTTGAGAGGCGGCCACATGTTCTTGATGAGCTGGTTCTGGTCGTCGATCGTCCAGAGGGCGCACACGTAGCCCGGGTTCCCGAACGTCGGGATCCGGGTCGTCGCGTTCGTCTGCGTGTAGATGCGGAGCGTGAAGTTGGCGGGCGCCTCGTTCGCGGGGTCGTACAGCACGTTCCCCGAGCGGATCTCCCGGTCGAGCTCCTGGACCGCAAGCCGCGCCTGGTCATTCGCCCGGCTCATGTAGTCCTGGCGTGCCGCGCTCTGCTGGACCGAGGAGAGGACCCCGTAGAACACCGGGAGGACGATCCCCAGGATCATCATGGCGACCACGAGCTCCGCGAGGGTGAACCCGTCCTCCGCCTCCACACGTCTCCGGAGCCGGACCCGCATGCCCGATCGCATCCGCATCACCCCGCGCTCGGGGCCGGCTGGTACAGGCCCCGGGCCAGCATCGTGCCCAGTTCGACCTGGACGGTGAGATCCATGACGGTGACCTCGCCGGGCGTCAAGGCATCGACCTTGACGACGTAGTGAATCGTGCCGGTGAGCGGGCCCGTCATCTGGGCATCGGCGTCGCAGAGCGCCGGTCCCGAGCACGCCTCCACGGTCGGGTTCAGCGTGGCAGGCAGGAGCGCGCTCGACGTGATGTCGATCTGGATGGTGTGCCCCGACACCGTGTCGAAGATCTGGATCGGCGCGGGGGTGAAGGGGAGGGACGCCGACTGCGTCGTGTAGCCGGCTCCATTCCAGAAGGTGACGGTCCCACCCTCGACGGAGCCGGCTGGACCGGACGCACCGATCCCGACCGTCGCCGTGGCAGTGTCCCGGTATCCGGTCATGTTCACCAGGTACGAGGCCCATCCGGCCGGGTAGGCGGTCAAGCCCGACGGCAACCCGACGAGGTTGACCGTCCCGATACGGCGGGCGACGGTCGAGACGAGTCGGCCGTCCTGCCCCGTCACGAGCTCGCGGTCGACGAACGCCCTGTTGGGGTCGTTCACAGCGGCTGCGATCGTGGCGAGCGAAGCGGAGCCGAGATCGACGTTCTGGTACAGGTTCCTGAGATGCACGGTCGCCGTCAGCGTGCCGCCGGGTAGTCCGGACCCCTGCTGGATCTGGCTCCCGGTGCAGAGAGCGCCGTCCAACTGCGGTGCCCAGGGCGGACACGGCTGTGAGCCCCCTGCGGCCGTCGCCGCCTGCGCCGTAGCCGCGTCCCCGCTCGGAGCCGTCACCGTGAACGCCGTCTGCCCTTGATCGAGGGTCAGCGTCCCGCCGGGGAGGGGCACGAGGGTCGCGGATCCGTAGGTGGGGATCGTCCCGCTCGGGTCCGTGTCCGAGGCCGCCGTCGTCGCCGCGGATCCTCCGACCGTCTGGGCGGTGCTCGCGGCGTCGACCAGGACGGCCCCCGACTGGGAGAAGGCGCCCTGTGCGGAGGCGAACTGCTCCTGCTGGGCGTTGGCTTCGACCCCGCTCAGGTACAGGTGCGCCTCGGAGAAGGAGAGCCCCCACAGGGATCCCGAGACGGTCACGACGCCCCGCGGCACCTGTGCCTGGCCGTAGAAGAAGGGCTGGCACGGCGCCGCGTACGGGTGCGTTTCGCTGCTCACGCAACCGCTCGGCGAATGGAAGAGCGACTCGGTGGTGATGGACCTCGTCACGCCGTTGACCGCGCCGCCGGCCCAACTGACGATGATGGTGACCCTGTAGGGGTCCTTCGAGGGGTCGTTGTTAGTGACGTAAGTCCTCCACGAGTAGGTCGTCGGATAGCCGGCCGACAGGGTCCCGGTGTGCGGGACGAGAGGCGGCGTGTTCGGCTGCCCGTTCGCGACGATCTTCTCCCCGGCGCAAGACCTGAGGCGATACGTGGTCGGACTGACGAGGTCCCCGGGGCAGTTCTTCACGACGTTGCCATCGGTGGCGAGCTGTGAAGGGGCGAGGCCGGCCTGGATCTTCGCGTAGGCGAGTCCCCGGACCTCCTCCATCACCTTGTCCGCGATCCCCGTGGCCGCCTGCCGCTCGCGAGCCAGCCCCTGGTATCCGAACCCGGTCGTCGCGCTGTAGGCCAGGGCGGTGAGGGACCCGAAGATGACGGTGATGGCGATGACGGACTCGAGCAGGCTGAACCCGCGCTCGTCTTCGTGCAGGCGAGCGCGGATCCGCGCGAACGGCAGCAGTTGCGTCCTCATGCCAAAGCTCGATCCACCTGTAAGAGGCATCGGCCAATCGGGGGAGATCCTTGAGGGCCGATGAGGCCGCTGAGCTGGAGGTTCACCAGCCGTTGCTGCACTTGGCCGGGGCATCCACGTTCGCGAAGAGCTGATCCCCACCGCGGTCGGTTGCCGGACTCCCAGCCACCTGTGCGACGCACCAATACGTTCCGCTCGAGCTCAAGGAGACCAACAGGAGCTCGGGACCGTTGGCAACATGCACGGAGATTTCGCCGCGCCCCGGCGCGCCGGGAGCCACCCAGGACAAGCTGGGTTCGGAAGCCGTCGCGGTCGGGACGTCGTACCCCGAGAAGGTGCCGCGATCCGAGTAGTACGTCATCGCGGCTGCGAGCCCGCTGCGAAGGTTCGACTGCGTCGCTCGATCCGCCGCTCGTTGACGACCACCGAGGTACGTCGGCAGCGCGATCGCGATCAGGATCCCGACGATCAGGATCACGACCATGAGCTCGATGAGCGTGAACCCACGCTCATCGAGGCATCGTCCCACGCGCCGATGAGCCCTCATAGACTCTGGTCTCGGTACCAGCCGGACCCGGCTTGATGCCGGGAAGCCCGAAATACCGAACTCCAGGGATGCGGAAGGGGGCGGCCCGTTGGGCCGCCCCCCGTATCCGCTCCAGCGCGTAGCTCGTCGACTACCAGCTGCCGTCGCCCGCTACCACGCCGAGATGCGTGTTGCCGTCGCAGGCAGCCGGCGACGTCCGGTAGGTACCTGCTGTGGCACCGACCGTCTGGTCGATGATCGCGTAGCAGGTTCCGGACGCGGACATCCTCGCGGCCGCGAACGAGTCTGCGTCGCTGGCGACGCTGACGCTCGGAGCAGCAACGGTCGAAGCCGCGGTGATGAACGTGAGCGACGGCTCGATGGCCTGCAAGGCGGGCAGGATCGTAGCCGTAACCGTGTACGTGTTCGCGTCGGTGTAGAACGTCTTCGCCGCGGCGAGGGAGTTCCGCAGATCCGACTGCGCAGCCCGGTTCTGAGCACGGGTCCTGGCGCCCAGGAAGGTCGGCAGAGCGATGGCGATCAGGATGCCGATGATCAGAACGACCACCATCAGCTCGATGAGGGTGAAGCCCTCCTCGTCCTTCCTGCGCTCCCAGAAGCGCTGAAGCATGGAGTCACCTCCCTTTCTCGTGCACGCGCGTCCCGATGACACGCATCAGTCCGTGTTTCGGCCGAAGAGCCCTCAGGCTTGACCGGATGACAGCCCTTCAACCCAGGAATGACCCGAACGGGCTAGTCACCGGCACAGGCATCCGCCCCAGTGGTGCCTGCGCTCGGATGCGGCCCCCGGGCTCGCCGGGATATGCTCCCCCCGTTCACGGATCCGCAGGTCGCGGCCCCTATACTCGCGCCGTGGATCGGGACGAGCGTGCCAGGCAACTCGCGGCTGAAGCCCAGCGCGTCACGGCTCTCCTCGTGGAACGAGGGGCCACGCTGGTGCTGGTCTTCGGCTCGTTCGCCAGGGGAGACGTCCGGAGAACGAGCGACCTCGACATCATCGCCGTGATGGAGAGCGACGTGCCCTTCGTCACGCGGCTGGGCGAGCTCTACCAGGAGATCGCCCCGAAGGTCGGCCTCGATCTGCTCGTCTATACCCCCCAGGAGTGGGAAGAGATGCAACGACGCTCGTTCGTCCGCCGGGCCCTACGCGAAGGCAAGGTCCTGCATGCAGCCTGACCCGCGGGCAGAGGGACGGCGGTGGCTCGGCCAGGCCGAGCTGGATCTGGACGACGCGCGCTACAGCCGGGACGGGGATCGCCACAGCTTGGCCTGCTTCCTTTGCCAGCAGGCCGCCGAGAAGGCCCTGAAGGCGTTCCTGATCCTCAGAGAGGAAGAGGAGACGTGGGGACACTCCGTGGGCGAGCTCTCCGAGCGCGCCGCCGCGCTCGATGGTGGGTTCGTCACACTCGTCGACGACGCGCGGAGCCTCGACGTCTTCTACATCCCGACGCGCTATCCCAACGGCTTGCCGGGCGGGCTCCCCGGAAGAGCGTTCGGCCCGGAGGACTCACGACGAGCGCTGGACAAGGCCGAGCGCATCATCCGGGCCGTCGCCACCGCCTTCGAACGCGACGTCGACTGAACCCAGGCGCTCCGGAGCCACCCGCGGCGTCACGCCGGCCTAAGGGGGTACGTCGCATCCTCGTGCGAGACTCGACCCGTCGTAGACTCGCCGGTGATGGCGGACAGGTCTCGCGCCTGGCTCCCGCAGGCGGAGCGGGATGTCCGGCACGCCGAACGCTCGCGGGACACCGAAGGTCCTCGATACCTTCTACATCCCCCCGCGGTATCCGAACAGCCACTCCGAGGGAGCGCCGTTCGAGCACTACGGCCCCCTCCAGAGCGAAGAAGCGATCGCGCATGCCCGTGAGTTCCTTGGGTTCGTCCGTTCCCAGATGGCCTGACCGGGACGCCATCGATCGGGCCGTCCGCGCATGGGGAGAGGAGGTCGGCCGCTAGGACGACCGCGTGATGCGGGTCGGGTACTTCGGCTCGTACGCGAGGGGCGACTGAGGCGTCGGCCACGAAGTCGTCTGGGTCTTCGAGCGCCGAACGCGGCCTCGCCCGGCCGGGTGACGACCTCACGCACCACCACCTGGGCGGTTGCCGACGCGGGACCCGCGCCGGAGGATAGGCGGCGTGCCGAAGAGCAAGGGCAGGAAGAGGTCACGGGGAGCCGCGAGGCGGCCCCGGCCCGCGGTTCGATCCCGCAAGCCCGACGAGCCGCTCATCCCCCCGATCGACGGCCTGGTCCGGAGCGTCCTTCGGGGCGGGCGGGAGCTCCTCGAGGTCGAGGACCCGCTGGAGGCGGAGCTGTGGGCGAGCTCGATCCTCGGCACCTCCTACAAGCTGCCGATCCCCCTGGACGCTCGCGACGAGCTCGAGCGCTCGCTCGGGCCGGCCATCGTGGAAGGCGCCGAGCGAGCGGCGGACGCGGAGCGGCTGGCGATCCTCCGGGCCCTCGCCGCCGTCGCCGACGGTGAGCTGTCCGCGGCGGCGCACCAGGCCGCTGAACGGCTCGCCGCCCGCGCCGTCCCGGACCCCGTGTGGACGGCGGGGATCGGCAGGCCCCGGTTCGTCGACGCCTGGGTGCTCGCGGACCCCTACGACGACCAGCTCTGCTACTACGCCACCTTCCGGTACCCGGGCCGGCCGCCGCACACGGTGACGGCCCTGTTCGACGAGAACCTGGGCGGGATCGTCAAGGACGCGTTCGCCGGCATACCGACCGGGGATCCGCGATCGCGGGCCGAGCGGGAGCCCGGAGCCAGGGTCTCGGATGCCGAGCCCGGCCTCATGGCCGCGCGCATCATCCACGCGATCGAGACGGGCGACCGCTACCTGGACAACGACTGGACGCGGGAGTTCAAGCAGACGCGAGCGCTCCTGCTCTCGCGGATGCGGCTGCTGCCTGCCGTTCCGCCCCCGGAACCGCCTCCGCCCCTGGAGGACGACGCCAGGGCCGCCCTGACCGCCGAGTTCCTCGCCTCCGAGCACGCGCCCGCCCTCGAGGAGACGGGATCGATCGTCCGCCATTGCCTGGACTCGCGCTGCGACTTCGGAGACGGCGACCCCCTGCGCTGGAGCCCGATCGTCGTCGAGCTGTTCATGCTCGACTACCTGCCGAGGAAGGCCACGCTCGACACCCGCGAGATCCGTGCCCTACCGGATGTGCTTCGAGGGTGGGTGCGGTTCGCGCTGACCAAGCGCGGTCTCGAGGAGCGATGGGTCGCCGAGGCCGAAGGGGCGGTGAACAGGTTCGCCCCTGCGTTCCGCCGGGCCGTGACCGACCCCTCGAGGTTCGGCCCGGCCAAGGCGATCGCGAACGCCATGCTCGCCGCCGGGGTCGATCTCACGGACCAGCGAGCCGTGAACGCGTGGATCGCCGACTTCAACGCTCGTCCGCAGGAGGCGCGAGAGGGGCTCCTCGGGGAGCTCCCCCTCCCCGAGTACCTCCGCCCGTAGATCGGCCCGGACGGCGTCGACGTCCGGTACATCGATCCGCCGTAGCGGCGGATGGTGACCGCGCTCTACCGCAGCCGTTCGCGGAGCGCCGCGGTGACCTGTCCGCCGAACTCCTCGAGGTCCGGGAGCCCGTCTCGGAGCGTGGCGAACACCAGGCGGTCGTCGACGCGCGAGTACTCGCGCACGAGGATGTTGCGGAGCCCCTTCATCGTGCGGAGCTTCCCCATCATCTCGTCCGAGAGCACGCCCGCCGAGGCCAGCTTCTCGAACAGGTCGTCCTCCTCCCCCGGAAGCCCGAGCTCGAGGCCGGCGACCAGCAGCCCGCACGTGTCGATGGCCGCTTCGACCGCGATCTGGACGAGTCGCTCGCACGCGCGGCACGTCTCGACCCGCTCGTAGCGCTCGAAGTCGGGAGGGACGATCGCCCGCAGCTCGTCCAGGTAGCCGCGGAGCTGGTCCAGCTTGCCGAGGACCCGCTCCTGGTCAAGCACCGAGGACCGACTCCAGGTACCGGCGGTACTGGGGCTTGAAGTCCTCGAAGGCCTTGGCCGTCCGGATGGCCAACCCGTACAGCGCCTCCACGTCCTTGACCAGTAGCACCTCCCCCTCCTTGAGCACCCGGCTCCGGATCGGGAGCGGCAACGCCTGGAAGACGTGGATGTCCAGGTCGAAGTCGGCAAGGTACGCGAGGCGGATCTCGGAGGGTCCGGTCCTTACCTCGGGGTGCATCACGAGGCACACATCCACGTCCGAAGCGTCCGACGCCTCCGCACGGGCCCGGCTCCCGAACAGCAAGACCGCGAGGATCGCCGGGTCATCCTCGGCCCGGGCCAGGAGTCGCTCAAGCGTCGTGGGCGTGCTCATCGAACGGGATGGTATCCCACCGCACCCCGCGACCCGGGGCCGACCCCTACTGGACCAGGTTGATGATGTTGAACATCGGCATGTACAGGGCGACGACGGCCGCGCCGACGGCCCCGCCGATCACGGCGATCAGCAGGGGCTCGATCAGCGACGTGAGAGCGTCCACGGCCGCGGTGACCTCGTTGTTGTAGAACTCGGAGACCTTGTCGAGCATCGTGTCCACGGCGCCCGTCTCCTCCCCGACCGCCATCATCTGGACGACCATCGGCGGGAAGACCGAGTGCTTGGAGAGCGGCTTCGCGATCGACTCGCCCTCCCGGACGCTGCCCTTCACGTCGTCCACGGCCTTCGAGATCACCTTGTTGTCGACGGTGTCCTTCACGATGTCCAGCGCCTGGAGGATGGGAACGCCGGCGCGCAGCAGCATGCCGCCGGTGCTCGCGAAGCGGGCGAGGGCGACCTTGTGGAACAACGGCCCGAACACCGGAACCTTGATCTTGATCGCGTCGACTCGCGCCCTGCCGGCTTCCGTCTTCTTGAACCGTTTCAATCCGAACCACCCGCCGAAGCCCATCCCGAGGACCATGTACCAATAGGTCCGCAGCCCCCTCGAGACGCCGAGGAGGATCCGGGTCGGGAGCGGGAGCTTGCTGTCGAGGGTCGCGTAGATCGTCTCGAACTGCGGGACGATGAACAGCAGCATCGCCGCCATGATCAGAACGACCAGGGCCAACACGACGATCGGGTAGGTCATGGCCGACTTGATCTTGCGCCGGAGCTCGACCTCCTTCTCGATCTGGCTGGCGACCTGGAGCAAGACGTCGTCGAGCACACCACCCGTCTCGCCGGCCCTGATCATCGAGACGAAGAGGTTGTTGAACGCCTTCGGGTGTTTCGCCATGGCGGCCGACAGCGAGGAGCCCTGCTCGACCTCCGTCCTGACCGCCACGAGGACCTTCGCGAGCTCCTTACTCTCCGTTTGGTCGCCGAGGATCGCGAGCGCACGCAGGATCGGCAGGCCCGAGTTCACCATGGTCGCGAACTGCCGGCAGAAGATCGCGATCTGCTTCAGCTTGACGTGCCCCGGACGGAGGTTGATCTCCATCCGGAGTCCCTCGACGTGCTTCTTGACCTCGACGGGCGTCATGCCCATCTCGCGGAGCCTCGCGAGGACGAGCGTTTCGCTGTCGCCGACCAGCTGGCCGGTCACGAGCGCGCCGCTCCGATCGCGGACCTTGTAGTCGAAGGTTGTGGGCATCGTCCGCGCTCCGATCAGTAGTCGCCCATGAAGATGCCGCTGGCCGCCGCGGCGCCGTACGCGGCGTCGTAGCTCGCGCCGGATCCGCCGATCAGCCGGTTCAGCTCCTCGGGGTCGTGGCAGCGCTCGTACGCCAGCTGCTGCGTAACCTTCCCGGCCTTCACGAGGTTCGCGAGCGACTGGTCCATGGTCAGCATGCCGAACCGGCCACCCGCCTGCATGATCGAGTAGATCTGGTGGGTCTTGCCCTCGCGGATCAGGTTCCGCACGGCCGGCGTGCAGATGAGCACCTCGGTCGAGACGGCTCGCGCGCGCCCGTCCGTCGTCTGGAGCAGCTGCTGGGTCACGACGCCCTGGAGGGTGGTGGCCAGCTGGACGCGGACCTGCTGCTGCTGGTGGGGAGGGAAGACGTCGATGATGCGGTCGATCGTCTGTGGCGCGTCCTGCGTGTGCAGGGTCGCGAAGACCAGGTGGCCGGTCTCGGCCGCCGTGATCGCGGTCGCGATGGTCTCCAGATCCCGCATCTCCCCCACCAGGATCACGTCGGGGTCCTGACGTAGCACGTGCTTCAGCGCCTGCGAGAAGCTGTGCGTGTCGGCCCCCACCTCCCGCTGGTTCACGATGCACCGGTTGTGCCGATGGAGGAACTCGATGGGGTCCTCGACCGTCATGATGTGGGCTTGGCGCTCGCGGTTCACGATGTCCACCATCGACGCGAGGGTCGTCGACTTCCCCGAGCCCGTCGGTCCGGTCACGACGACGAATCCCCGTGGGTACCTTGCCAGGTCGGCCACGACGGTCGGCAGGTCCAGCTCCTCGATGCTCATGATCTCGTAGGGGATGAGGCGGAACGCCGCTCCGATCGAGTCGCGCTGGAAGTACACGTTCACGCGGAAGCGGGCCTTGCCGGGGAGCGAGTACGACATGTCCAGCTCGAGCTCCTGCTCGAGCCGCTCCCGCAGCTTCTGCGGGAGGATCGCGTACACCATCCCCTGCAACGCCCTCGGCGTGAGGGTCGGATACTCCTCCAGCCGCATGAGGTCGCCGTACAGACGGATCGTCGGCGGCGCCCCCACGGTGAGGTGCAGGTCCGACGCGCCGCGCTCGAGGACCACCTCGAGCAGCTCGGG
>Ga0209642_10001111_pt1 | contig 17793 bp, 19 predicted proteins | sample RifCSP19_2_FD_184025 | JGI IMG/M metagenome (GOLD analysis project Ga0209642, IMG submission 184025) | Soil microbial communities from Rifle, Colorado - Rifle CSP2_sed 19_2 (SPAdes) (version 2) | ecosystem: Environmental > Terrestrial > Deep subsurface > Rock core/Sediment | place: Rifle... | reverse complement strand
CGATGGCCCGGTCCGTCATCACCACGGGGCAGTCGGGGCACTTCTTCGAATGGCACTACCGCGACCAGGCTCCCCTGTGGCTCTCCGGCGAGACCCATCCGGCCTGGACCGACCCCGGGGAGATCCGGGAAAACACCGAGTCCGTCCTGCGCCTAACCCCAAAAGAAAAGGGACGTTCTTAAAACTTTTCATCAAGCGGGAAGACGTTCATGAAACGGTCTGCGTATCAGGCGGAGAACGTCTTTGGAACCTTGGGGCCGAAAAAACAAGAACATCCCGAAACGTTTCCCATCCCGGAACATGTTCGTGGATATCGCATCTTCAGGCGTTCGGAGGATGCCCGGAACTCCGGTTGGCGCGTGCCAGGAAAAACCACTCGACCAGATAGAACCCTGCGGGAAGAGCAACCACGATGCTCGCCACTTTCACGCCTAGCCGTACGGTCGTCGAGGTTATGCCCGTGATGTCGCAGAGGAAGTCCGAGATGCGGGCGCCGGCGAGGAACGCGGCGATGACCCCGCCAGCCAATGCTGCGGCAAGCAGGAGCCGGGAACCGGGCCTCCGTTTCCTTTCACGATTGCCGGGGGAATGCCCCGGGTCTTCCAGCGGATATCGGGGCACTTCGCTATCCTAAGGAGGTCACCGCGTCACGGGGGAAGAAAAAGGATGCGGCCGGCGGATCAGATCCCGCCGGCCGTCGGATCCGGGATTCCGGACTGGGTGCTGGGGGATCACTTCAGCGTCTTGATGAATTGGTCGATCGTCATCGCGGGGAGGGTCATGATCTGGATCGTCCCCCGCGACCCCAGCGCCACCGAGATCTTGACCATCGTCTCGTTGCTCGGGGCCTCGACGATGTTGATGAAATCGTGGGGGCCCAGGACCGCATACTGCCCGAGCACCTTCGCCCCCATCCCCTCGATCTCCTTGTTCACCTCCTTGATGCGCTCCGGCTTGGATTTCACGGTTTTCCTTCCCTCGTCGGTGAGCGAACTGAGCAGGATGTAGAGCGGCATGGGATCTCCTTTCTCCTGGCCGGGTTGGATGGGGGGGTTGCCGGATTCCGCGAAGAGCCGATGGGGAAATTATACTACCGGGATCCGCCCGTGACGCAAGGGGGGATGCCGCCGACTTCGCTCCCCTTCGGCTGCGGGGTTTTCTATAATATGGAATCGATCCGGGACAATTTCCGGTCGATGAGCGGAAGCGAGCTGCACCGGCTTGCCTCGCTGACCGACCGGGTGGCCGCGGGGGCGGACGGTGCGGTGGGCTGGTTAATCGGGGTGGCGGTCCTGGTTATTCTGATCATCGTCATCCTGATGCACACGGACAGACGAGTCGTTGTCCGTTGAAAAAAGGGTTACCCTTTTTCGGCGCCGCCTTGTTGACGGGCGGCGCCTTTTCGAAACATGAAGATTTAAGGAGAGAACGGCTGAATGGAGCCTCGGATGTCCCTGGTGAAGAGAAAAACGTCGTGAGCGTTTTCCTGACCTGCATATCATGGGGAAAAGTGGAAGAGATTCATGACGTAGAAAACCTTAGACCATTCTCCCGTCTTGCAGGTACCGGCTGAGCCGCTCTCTCAGATAGAGCCTCGCCCGGTGGAGGCGGGACTTCACTGCCGCGATCGTCAGGTCCGGGACCTGCGCTGTTTCCTCGTTTGACAGCCCCTCGATGTCGCTCAGCACGAAGACCACCCGGTATTTCTCGGAGAGCTCGTCCGTGAACCGCTTGATCACCTGCCCGAGCTCCTTGTCGAGCATTCTCCGCTCGACTTCCTTGCTCCAGTCCTCCACCGGCCTCGCATGCGCGCCCTCCTTGGTGAAGACGGGCAGAAATTCCTCGATCGGGACGGTTTCCGTCCGCCGGCCCTTGCGCTGACGCATCAGGCACGCGTTGACGCAGATCCGGTAGATCCAGGAGTAGAGCGCCGAGTTCCCCCGGAACCGGTCTGCCTTCCGCACCACCGTGAGGAAGACGTCCTGCGACGCTTCCTCTGCGTCGCTTTTGTTCTTCAGGATCGACATGGCGAGGCCATACACCTTGCCATGGTATCGGCCGAAGAGGGTTTCGACCGCGGCCGGCGCACCCAGCCGGAGCTGGGAAAGAAGCGCCGCGTCTTCCGGGCGCAGGCCGGTGTGTACTGCCCGCCTGGTCGCCGATCCGGAGCCGTTCCGAAGGGGGGCGGTTCCGGCCGATGCACGTTTCATCCCCGCTCCACCTTCCGGGACAGGACCGTAACGTAGTCGGGGTGCTGGCATTTCCATGCGATCCCCCTTCCCTGCTGATTCCACGCGTCATGACACAGTAATTTTGTTCGCCGGCCTTGGGTATCGGCATCTGTCGGAAACGCGAGCCGCTGTTTGTCTGATTCTCGGACCGGTGTTTGTCCTATGGTTTCGGGCATCGGCGGGAATCTGCCTTCGGAACGGGGTGAGGCTTACGATTAATACCTCTTCTGTAACGTAATCGCGATCCCTTTCGGGACGGCCACGAAACTGACTCTTGCCATGTCGGGTCCTCCTTCTTACCGGGTATTGGTGGGCTGACCAATCCCGGTCTAGGGGAGACCGACATGGTATTTCCGGGGTGAAAAAGGGGTATTGCCGAGACGCTGTTGACGCGAGATTTCCTTTACAGTATGATGACTTTCCTCTCGGACGCACCCATAGCTAATACCGGATAGAGCACTTGACTACGAACGACAAACCAAAGGGGTCACCGTAATATGCGGCGACCCCTTCGTGTTCCGTCTTGTTTGGGAAATCCGGGTTTTCGTGCCCGGAGTTTTTCTTCCTGGTACGTCTAATTTAGAAGTCTCTACTATACAATAATACACAGTCCAGCCCTTTGTTTTCCTGTAGTAATTAGGAGGGCTCCTCCACTAAGATACGGATGGACCGATCACGGGGGGCTGGTCTTAGGGTCTTTTGGAACCCCCGGGGGTCCTCGAGCTGCAGGCGGGCACCATCGAGAGAACGGGGACCGAGGTCGGGAATGAAATCGAATTCCAAACGTAACGCAACCCTCTTTCCCATAGCCAGCGGACGACCGATCCTCTCCATGCTTGCCGGCGTGATCCTCCTTTCGATCGCGGTGGCGCCTGTGCCGGCGCGGGCCTTTGTGTCCCTCACGGAGATGGCCCGCATCGAAGCGTCCGATGCGGCAACGCACGACAATACCCTCACCCTTTTCCAGGGGTACCTTTCCCTGGGGCTCCTTTCCGAGGCGGCGTCGCTTCTCGAACGGAGGGTCCGGATGATGATTTTTCCGATCCCGGCGGCGGCTCCGCTGTTCGACGTTCTCGCCGACGCCCAGGGCTGCTTCGACTCCCCGGAGCGTCTCATTGCCGTCTGCGAGACTGCCATCCGCAACGGCGGCCAGACCCCGCAGGTCCTGTATTTCTACGGCACGGGATTGCAGAGCCTCCGGGGCCGCCTTGGAGAAGCTTCCGCGGTCCTGGCCCGGGTGGGGACGGGCAGCCCGTACCACCACCTCGCGTTGTACTCCCTCGGCCAGATCGCCGCGGAGCGCCGGGATGTCGCCGCCGCAGAGGAGCTTTTCCGCCGGGTGGAGCAGGAGTCCGGAGGACCGGGCGGGAACAGCAACCTCGCCCGGAGGGCCGCCAGGTCGAGGGCGGAGATCCTGATCGCGACCGGGCGCGGCGTGGAGGCGGCACCGGTGTTCGAGGCCCTGCTGCGCGAGGAGAACGATCCGCTGGACCGGATCGGCCTCGCCTCCGCCGGGACCGATCCCGTGTCCGCCCTGGAGCGGCTGCCCGCGGAGGTGACGGCGGGGCTTTCCCTGAAGGAGCGGGTCCAGTACCTCCTCCTTCTCGGGGGGCTGGCGCGGGAAAGCGGACGGTATGCGCTTGCAGTCGAACGCCTGACCCGGGCGGGGAGGGAACTTGAGGAGGCCATTTCCCCGGCGTCGCCTCCTCCCCCGGAACCCCGGGCCCGCTCCGAGACCCAGGAGTCTCTCCGGCTCCAGATCGAAAGGCTGCGGTCGCTCCGGCAGAGGATGGAATTTACGGAGTCGCGTACGGAGGAAGCGGTCCGGACCGACGCGCTGGAGCTCCAGGTCGGTCTGCTTTTCGCGGATTGGACCGTCTCCCGGGCCGCGGCGGAGACGCCGTCCGCGGGGGTACGGTTCCTCACCTCCGCAGGGATCGTGGAGGTCGTCCGGAGGATCGAGGAGGTGGCCCTGGACGGGGTCGATGTCGACCGCTTTGTGGAGCAGCTGTCCGCCACTCTCCGCACCATCCAAAACGTCAGTCGATCTTCCGTGCTTTCCCCGCACCTCGATCGCCGCGAGAAGGGCAAGCTTGAAGGGGGCGATGAGATCCTAATGCTGTGGGAGGAATTCCGGCAGCGCCGATCCGTGGCCGTCGACGGCATCGTGTCCGCCAGGGGCAAAGACGCCTCCCTCCTGCTGAGGAACCTGTGGCTCTATATAAGAGAACTGGGTATGATCCGGTCCTCCTCCCCGGAAACGTATGAGATCACGCTGGAACACTTAGGAATCCCCCGGAAGAGGAAGGAGCGGCCGGGAGAGGCGTGGGAGCCGTTCCGGCGGACGATCCGGACGATAGTCGCCTTTACGGACGGACGGATGGTGGAACTCCTGACGGCGTTGAAGACTCTGGAAAAGGAGGAGCGAACAGCGGCCTGGGAACGACGGAAGCCGGAGCTGATCGCCCTGCGAGCGGTCGTCTTCCGGCAGTTGGCGGACGCCCTCATCGCGAAGGCCCGCGGATTGCGGCAGGATCCGCGCGAGGAGGCCCGAAAGGAATCCTTCGCGGCTCTCGAACAGTCGGTTTTTCTCCTGTCCGGCGACCGCCTCACGCCAACGGACGCCGCCGACGTCGCCTTGCAGGCCGGGTCCCTGCTGGCGGAGGGGAGAGGACGTTGGGAGCTGTTCCCCGGTCGGAGCGCGGGAGAGAAGGAGAGGGAGATGATCGCCCGCATCCTCCCGCTGCTCCCGAGGGAGGCCCCTTCCGGATCGAGGCGCGAAGAGTCCGCGTATCTGCAGGCGGCGTTGCGACTGGCGGTCAAGGACCCTGGTGCCGGGTCCGTTACAAGGGATTTCCTGAAGAAGTACCCTGCTTCCCCGCTCGCGGCCGAGATCGGCGTACGCCTGGGGCACGAGGCTCTCCTCGCCGGCGACACGGGGGACGCCGTCGCCCGGTACCGCGCGGCGGCGGAAGCGGGGGACCCGGAGACGTCCGCCGTCGCAAGGTACATGCTGGCGTGGATCCGGTTCCAGTCCGGGGACGTCGACGCTACGGCCCAGGAACTGTCGCACCCGCTGTCCGCACCGTCGTTCCCTTGCGGGGACCCGTCGCCCTTCGGGCAGGCGGTCCTCGCACTGTCGGTCCGCGCGTGGAATGAGTCGCCCCTGGAACGGCTGGACTCCTATCCGCCCGTGAAAGCGGGGACGTGCGGCGGGAAGGTCCTCCTCACGGCTCTCTGGGAGGCCGAGGAAAAGCGTGGCGAGGTGGGGCGGGCGGTGCAAGTGCGCGACATCGCGGCTCTTCGCTTTCCCTCGGACGAAGGCGCGGCGGTCCTCGCGATGAAGACGGTGGAGGCTCTTCTCCGCGCCGGCCAGGACCGGGAAGCCCTCGCTCGCGCCCTCACGCTTCGCGAGAAATACGGCCCGGGGTCCGCATGGGCGCAGTCGCAGCCGTCTCCCTTGCGGGAGGAGGCCGCCGCGGAGTTGGCCGGAATGCTGAGGAACCTCTCCGAGAAGAAATTCGACGAGGGGATCCGCTTGGGAGAACGGTCGGCCATGTCCTCGACGGCTGCGTTGATGGGGGAATATTTCGGGGTGAAGGGCGGCGAGCCGTCGGACGAGGACGGCGAGCTGCGCCTGAAGTGGGCTATCGCCCTCCTCGGGTCGGGGGACCGCGAAGATGGGGTGTTGCTCCTCGAGGAACTGGTGGGGGAGCAGCGGGGGGACGTTACCGGGGAGCGGGCGGCCGTTCTCTACGCCGAGACGATGATTGCCGGCTATGAGAGGAAGGAGTCGACCGCGGAGGACGCGGAGGGCACCGCCCTCCTCCTCCTGGGGGAGCATCCTTCAGAGAAAGCGGTCTCCCTCGCGCTTCGCGCATCCACCGCGTTGTTGGCGGGGCGGGAGTACGGTCGCGCGAGGGGGCTGGCGGAGGAGGTCGAGGGGAGCCGTTTCGCCCCTCGCGCGATGCTTGCGCAGGCGCGCCTGATCCAGGCGGAAGCCGCCCTCTTCGAGGGGGACCTCGCGGCGGTCCGGGGCAAGGCGGCGCTCGTGCCGGCCGACCCCGCTGCGGGGGGAGACATCGGCTCCGCGACACGGGCGAAGGATCTCTACCTTCTCTCCTCCCTGAAGGAGGTGTACGAAAAGGTCTCTTCCGAAGACCCGATGGGCGCCGCCGCGATGCTCGAGGAACTGTCCCTCCGTTTCCCGGAGTCACCGGAGACCCCGCTGTACCTCCTCCGTGCGATGCGGTTGCACGCGCTGGGCGGCGGCGGGGAAGGGGCCGTCCGTTCCGGTCTCCGGTTCCTGAAGGAATTTCCCCGGAGGGAGGAGACCGTGGAGGTCGCGGCCGTGGTCGGGCCCCTCCTCGAGGAGAGGAAGGAGCTCGCGCGGGCCGGAGACCTTTACGAGGGCGTTGCGTCACGCTTCCCGAACAACGAGGTCTCCCCGCGGTTCCTGTTCCACGCCGCCCGGCTCGCGGAAGTCCACGGACCGCCGGAAACGGCCGAAAGACGGTTCTCCGACTACGGCGCGAAGTATCCGGCCCCGGCCTGGATGTGGACGTACGCGACCCTCTCCGTCGGGCTGGCCGCCTGGCAACGGGGAGACACGAAGGAATCGATCCGTCTGATGGAGGAAGGTCTGCAGAAGGTGGACTCCGGTATGGAAGGCGGATCCCCCGAGGAACTGGCGGAGCTAACGGGAAAGGCCCGGATCGCCGTAGGGGAGAACTGGGCCGAGCAGTTCCGGAAGACCCGGCTCGTCGTTCCCCTCGACAAGAGTCTCGCCGCTAAGGACCGCCTCTTCCGGAGGGCGCTCGACGCTTTCTCCAAAGTGGGGAACGAGGCCCCCCTCGATCTGTCGCTGCAAGCCTCCCAGCTCTCGGGCGACCTGCTTGTGGAGTACGGGAAGGCGATTCTCGCCTCCCAGCGGCCGAAAGGGATGAGGGGGAGCGACCGAGAGGCGTACGAGGAGGGATTGAAAACACGGGCGAGATCCTTCTTCGAGCGGTCGGTGGACTGGTATGCCGGCGCGCTGGAGCGGCTCGAGAAGGAGGGGGGAGCTTCGGACCTCGCGGTACCGATCCGGAAGCAGATGGAGACCGCACAGGCGCTCCTCGAAAGCAAGGTGTCCGGGAAGGGGGGGAGAGCGGAATGAAACCGGCCGTCGCGCTCGCCGTCCTACTGCTGGTCGCCGCCGCGAGGGGCTTCGCGGGGGAGCCGTCCGGTGGGGTGGGCAGCGGAAACGAACCTCTCCGGATGGAAGAGCTGGAGGTCCGCGGTCTCCGGGAGAAGGCGGAGGTCCTCTACCTGCCCTCCCACCGGGGGATCGCCCTTCCTTCGCCCGTGCGTTACGACCTGTTTCTGGAGGACATGAAACGGCCCGTCTTTCACCGGGGACTTCTCCCCGGGACAACTCAGACCGACTGATTTTATGACCTGCCCCCCTTGGTTCGGTCCGAGGTATGTCCATACCTTTCAGGCCGATTCGAGGTGGGGGGATGGTTTGATGGTGAGAGTCCGCACAGACTGCAAACTCCGTGGAAACAACTGGCTCTTTCGGGGGGAAAAGGGGTTTCGCGCAGACGTTGTTGACGCAGGAAACCCCTTGTGCAGTTGGAGAGGGTTCAGGGGCAGGACAGGGGGGCCGCAGCCCCCCCGGGATCGCATCACTTATCGAGCTTCGTGAACTTCGCCCCCTTCAAGGAGATGTCCGCCATCAGGCCCTTCGTGTCGAAGACGAATCCGACGACCGGATCCCGGACCGTGGTGGTGCTGAAGTCGCCCCCGGTGCCCACCTCGATCACCGCGACGTTCGCGTTGACCCCGGCCTCCCACCCCTGGCTCTCCCGGAACTGCTTCAGCGCCTCCTCGGTCATGAATGCGATGATGATGTCCTGGGACTGGCCGCCGAACGTGAGCCCGTAGGAACCGGCCACGAGGTTGTAGTACCCCTTCGTCTTTCCCTCGACCCGCAGCGCCCCTTCCCCGTATTGCCCGCCGACGAAGAATCCCGCCTTCACGACGTTCGGCATCACGAGAAGCCCCTTCGCCGTCCTGGCGAACTCCTTCGCCCCCTTCACCTGCTTGTAGAACCGTTCCAGGCAGACGTCGACGCTCGTATCGATCTCCAGGGCCGACTTGGCGAACGACACCCCCGCGGGGAATGTGGCAAGCAGGATCGCCCCCAGGATTGCGCACAGGGCGAACCGCATCCTCCCGTTCCGAAACGTACCGATCGGTTTTCTCATTCGCCGTACCTCCTCTCCGTATGTTTTCCCCGGCGGGCAGGGCCAGCGGCCCCCCCTATCCAGGTTCCCGCGTACAGGGGCTTTCCTTCGCTTCGACCCGCTTCCGGGTCTTTTCCCGTTCCCGGCGGACCTGTGACGTTCCCTGCCCCGATGATCCCGATCCGCATCCCGTCTCTTCCGTGTCCCCGGACTTTTTTCCGGGATCGCAACACACCTTCCAAAGGATGCAGGAAACGGCCCCGGAGAATCAGGGGGGCTTTCCTCGCGATCGACTCATCCCGTATTTCAAATGGAAGAGATGCTTCAACCCCTGCAGGATTCATCGTCGGACGTCGGGTCGGAGTCCCTCCCGTTGTCTACATGACACATGGAACGGTCTGCCCGAAAGGGTCTTGTCCGTTCCGGAAAACCGGCCGGAAAGGTATGATAGGCAGAATCGTGCCGGGACATGCGCGGATCGCCTGATCGCGGGATCGCTCCTGCTTGGAGCGGAGGCCTGGAGCGTCAAGAACGGATCCAAGATTTACGGTCGTGATGGTTTGACCAAAGGGAAGGCCCCGTTCCTCGGGATATTTCACTTTTTCTTTTCCCGGCTTTCCCCCCCTTTCGGGACGTGGCACATGCCTGTGCACCCCTTCGGTTTCCCTGCCACTTCCTCCTTGTGGCATTTGAAGCAGGCCTGATGGTAGGCGGTCTTGAGTTCCAGCCGCCCCCTGTCGCCGGGACGGTTGGACACCGGGTGACACGTTCCGCAGGGCTTGAGCGTTCCGGCGTTCACGTTCTTTTTAAAGAAGGAGGGGTCGATCCGATGGCATTCCGAACAGGATTGAACCTGCATCGAGCGATGTTGATGGTGGCACTCCTCGCAACCGCCCACCGCGGAAATGTGCTCCGCATGGTCGAGCCGCACCGGTTCGTAGACCTTGGACAGGCTTCCCAGAAGGAGAACCTTCGGAACGTTTCCCTCCGCGGTCGTTTCGCCTGCGGCGGAGATCCCGGTCAAGAAGGCAATGGCAACCACGGTGATCGTGGCTTTCTTCACATATCGGTCCTCCTTCGAACCGGGATTTTTTCGGGCGCTCCGCAATGCTTCCGTCTCGCGCGGGCCTCGGGATCGGCTTTCTCTGTCGATAGTACACATCATCGGGCATCGCGTTGCCAAGCGCCTTTTGATGGCGGCATCGGTTGCAGAAGACGGTGAGCCGACCGATTTCAGGGGTTCCGGTGAGTTGGCGGCCGCTTGCAGCGGGGAAGCAACGACAGGAAACCGGCCTGCCGCTCGAATCATCGGAAATGTCACCACCCGAAGGAAAGGAGGAGGACATGGCGCAGGATGGAAGCCGGATAACCGCGTGGCTCCGGGGGCAGGTCCAGTCGGCCCACGGGTTTCTCGAGGCGACGATGGAAGACGTGAACGCGGAGATGGCGCATTGGGGGCCGCCGGGGATCGCCCTCCCCATCGGGGCCGCCTATGCCCACTTCGTCACGTCGGAGGACTGGGTTGTGAACGTCCTGTTCCGGGGAGGGGTTCCGCTCTTCGCGGGGCCGCACGCCGGGAGAACAGGGCTCTCCGAACTTCCTCCCGACCCCTCCTCGGTGAAGGACTGGGCCGGTGAGTTCGCGGGCTGGAGCCGGAGGGTGCGGATCGACCTTGCGGTGTTCCGCGCCTACGCGCAGTCGGTCTACGCTGCCACGGACGCGTACCTTTCGAACGCACCGGACACGGAACTCGACCGCCCCATGGACCTCTCCGCCGTCGGGATGGGGACGCAGTCGGTCGGCTTCGTCGTAAACAACGCGGTGATCGGGCACGCTTTCAGTCACTGCGGGGAGATCTCCGCCCTCAAGGGCGTGCAGGGGAAGAAGGGGTACCCGTTCTGACGGGGCCCCAAGGAACCCCCCGCCGCCTTCCTTGCGTCAACGGATCCTGACGATGATCTCGTTGCGCCGGAACGGAGAAATCGTCCACGGCGGGTTGTATTGGGCGGAAAGGAACGGCGGGACCGGGATCGTTTCCAACGTGTAGGAGGCCGGGGCAATGAAGGAGACGACCTGCATGTCGCTGACCTGTCCCCCTCAAATCGGTTCGAGGTGCGAATACTCTTCAGGCCGATTTAAGATGAGGGGAGGGTTTGATGGGGAGAGTCCGAACGGTCTGCAAACCCCGTGCAAACAACCGGCTTTTCCGGGGTGAAAAAGGGGTATCGCAGAGACGCTGTTGACAGGGGATACCTCTTGCCATCCGACCTTTGTGTAACTCATCAAATGAAATGGGAGACGGGGTAGGACCCCCGCCTCCCGCGGACCCGCAGCAATTCCAGTGGTTCACGAACCCCGATTATCCGGCCTTTTTTGCGTAATCCACCATCCCCTGGAAGTCGACGATCACGACGTTCTCTTTCCCGACCACCCAGGCATCATGTCCGGACGGCAGGAGCGACACATCACCCGGCTTGCACACGAGTTCCGTTCCATCGTCCATCACGACTTTCAGGGTCCCTGCTACGTGATACTGGAAATGGGGGGCCTCGCAACTCTTTGTCTTTGCGATCGGCTGGACGGACTTGGACCAACGCCATCCCGGCTCCAAGGTGGCACGCCCGATGGTCGCTCCGCCGATCGTTACCAACTCCACTTTGCCCTTGGGAAAAACCCGTACTTCATCAGGCTTGCCGAAGCTTTTCTCTTCCGCCTTCCCTGGCATATCCTCATCCTCCCTACGGCCGTCGGTTGGGTTTCCTGTTTAAAAATTGGATTGTTCGTACCAGTTTGATGGGGTGTGGCTTCTGAAGTTTCCCTTCAGAAGCAAATAGCGTTTAACGGGGCGCGGTACTACGCACCGTGGGTGGGGAGGCGGAAGCTGGTTTTCTCATGTTGTCGTCTTCCCTTGCGATGCCAGTACGAACCCCCAAGCCGACAGAATACCCGGAATGATGAGACCGGGAACCGAGACCCAGTGGGGAGCGACCCAACCGGCGATAGCGATTTCCCATCCCATGATTAAGCGCATCAGATGTGCCGTAGCGAACACGAAGAAGATCGCGCCACAGACCAGAAAGTACATCTTGTGACTCATATAGCGCCTCCAGTCCAAGGGATTCTGCCCCGCCTCCAACGATCGGGCCATCCTGATCTTAGTGTAATAACCTTTTGGGCATTTCTATCGGAATTTGGAAGGGAAAGCGGAATGGACTGCAAACCCCGTGCAAACAACTGGCATTTTCAGGTGGTAAAAGGGTTTTCGCGGAAGGGTGTTCCGGGGGAAACCCCTTGTGCGGTTGAAGAGGTTTGCGGGAGGCAGGTACACATACATCCTTGCTATTTATACATCTGACGGACTCCGAAGGAATCGGAGTGCATCATATAAGAAACCACTCAGATAAAAGGGAGGAACCACCAATGGTATCCGTCATGGCATTCCACAAAGTTGAGGATTCCAAACGTTGGTTGAAAGCATGGAAGCCCGGACCGGGAAGCCGGCACGAGGATTTCCGGCGACACGGAGCACCCCGTGTCCGAGTATTCCAGTCTCCTGATGATCCGAAGTTAACTGGATTGCTCATTGAAGTGGAGGATCTCAAGGCCTTCAAGAGCTTCCTGGACTCGCCCGAAGGGAGCAAAGCAAAAGCGGCAGACGGAGTGAAGTCAGAGACGATGAAGGTCTTGAACGAGGTGAGCCAGTCTTAACGGAAAGACACTCGTTGAAGCGAAGCCCGGCTGTCTAAGGGATGCACCGGGACCTTCCCCCCCCAGGTCGGTCCGAGGTGTTTTTATGCTTTTCAGACCGATTCGAAATGGGGGGAAGGTTTGGTGGGGAGAGTACGAACGGACTGCAAACCCCGGGCAAACAACTCTCATTTTCGGAGTGAAAAAGGGGTTTCGCGGGTACGGTGTTGACGCGGGAAACCACTTGCGCAGCAAGAGAGGTTTCAGGGGGCGGGTCAACCGGCGGGAGATTCCGCCGCTGTTGGATTGACCTCGAACACCTCTCTTCGGGCGGCGATCCCCCGATGTGCGTTCGAATAAGCGCGGTAGTAGTGAACGAGTTGGGCGTCCCGCTCCGGGATGTGCGACGTCAGGCGGGCGATCCACTCCAGATCGTCGAACTCGCGGTGCCCTTCGGAGACCGATTCATCTCCTCGCCGGCGAAGGCGTGGAAGCTGGAGTGATCGAGGGATTCCCTATGGAACCCCTCACGTGGTTCCATAGGGTAGGATACACGGGAATCGCCGCATGCCTGCTTTGGCCCCGCATGGGCGTGCACGCCGTCGGCGTGGCCGGCCTCATCCTGTTCGTGCTTCTGGAAAAAGCCCTCCATAAAAGGCGGACAGTCCGGGCAAGACGCGAATGAGTCCGGAAGATTCCTGGCGGGAAAGGAAAATCCGGGTTCCTCCCTTGACAGGCAGGCGAAATTGACATGGAATTTATATGGGAATTTTCTTCGGTAAACCCTCCTGGAGAAAGGAGCCGTTATGTCGGCCACATTGGGGAAAGGCGCGGCAGTGTCGGTCGCGAAGGTAGTGGAAATCACGGCATCGTCGCCCAAGAGCTTCGAGGATGCGATCCATTCGGGGATCGCCCGCGCCTCGAAGACGCTCGAGGGGATCCAGGGAGCCTGGATCAAGGAACAGAAAATCATTGTAACAGGTGGGAAAGTCACCGAATTCCGTGTGAACATGAGTGTGACATTTCTCCTGAAGGATTGATCCCGGTCGGGGGACACGATCACCCGCAGGAATCGTTCCTTGAAGTGACACGGTAAGAAATCCGCAGGTGACAACCGGCGGACTTGGAGGATGGGGCGAGAACGGGCCCCGTCCTTTTTCCTCTGCTTCCCTTCCGATCCGGCAGGCATGGAAAGGAGCCGAAGCTTCACCCGGGGATGCGGATCAGATATTTCGTTCCTTCCCCCATCCGGCTTTCCACCCGGAACGTCCCGCCGTGGGATTCGACGATGTGCCTGGCGATGGAAAGCCCAGGCCGGTTCCCCCGAGTTCGCGGGACCTCGCCTTGTCGACCCGGTAGAACCGTTGGATAGGAAACTCCTTTTTCTCTCGTCGCGGCCGGGAGGGGAAACAGCCCCTTCCGGAGAGTCCGTACGGACAGCAAACCCCGTGCAAACAACCGCCTGTTTCGGGGTGAAAAAGGGGTTTTGCCGGAACGCTGTTGACGGGGGAAATCCCGTGTGGGGTTGGAGAGTTTTACAGGGAGCACGTCAATCGCCAAGGAGTTGTGTCTGAGGGTGAAGACAATCAGCAGCTATCGGTCAAGTATCCTGCTGAAGACGAGGATGAAGAACAACGCGGAAATAACCCATTACGCCATCCGGAACAAACTGGTGGATTGACCCGAACCCTCCAGCGCCCCTTCCTGCCATAGGACAAACACCGGGCCGAGAATCAGACAAACGGCGACTCGCGTTTCGGACGGAAGCCGATTCCGAAGGCTGGCGGGCAGGATTATCATGTGAGTATCAGGAAATGGGTGCGCCTACTGGTTGAAGGACTAGGGAAACAGGAGGCCACGATGCGAGCGGTCACGGTCTATCGATTGGATGACGGCAACAACAATTGATTTTCCTGTCGCTTCAATGACGCCTCGGAATTTGACAAGCAGCATGGCCGGCAATTTGCTCGAAGCGGTTGCCGTCGAGGAGATGCAGTCATGAACGGATTCTTGCAGGGAACGCTGTTGGCGGCCTTGTCGGGGATCGCACTCACACTCGCCGGATGTGGCGGCGGCGGCAGCAGCAATCCGCCGGGCGCCTCGGCGCCGACCGCCGTCGTGCAGCCTTTGCCGTTGCCGGGTCCCTATGCGGTTGCGTGCAGCAACGTCGTCCAGAACTTCAACCTCGTCGACGTGGGCGCCGGCGAGGACGTGGAGAGCTATTGGGAAGGCATGCCGTCGGACAACGGCATGCCGCGTTATGCGACCGATCTGCTGGCGGACCCGGATAATACGCTGATCGCCACGGTGACCGCGCCGCAGGACTCGAATCTCTACGGTTCGTTTGCCGGACAGAATGTCGCGTTCGTGGTGCTCGCATGCTATCCCACTACGGCCGACAACCCCCGTCCCGACTATCCGCTGCCGACCGGCAAGATGGTGCCACATATGCAGACCGGATCGGATGCGCCGTTATTTGCGGACCCCTCGGCTCGTCATCCGGTGGTTGCGTTTTCGCATGGCTACAGCGGCAGCCCGCTCTCCAGCGACTACATTTCGGCGCTGTCCATTTTCGCAAGTTACGGTTACGTTGTAATCGCCCCGTTTCACGGCGACCTGCGCTTTTCCGTCCTCAAGATCGAAGACCTCAGAGCCGCCATTGACTTGGGGTTGCACTTGAGCGACTTCACGGCGCTGCAGGCACTGCGACCGCTTTCGATATCCGCGGCGCTCGACCTCGTGCTCGCGCATCCGCAATGGCAAGGTCACATCGATGTGACACAGATCGGCGGCTTCGGGGCGAGCATGGGCGGCGAGACAATGATGCTGTTGGGCGGCGCCGGCCTGACGACCTCATACTTCGACTTCGGGTTGTCGTGGAATCAGGTCACTCGCGATCCGCGGATCAAGGCGGCGGTCGGCTACGTGCCGTATTTCGGGCAGCCGTTCCTGCCTGCATTCGGACGCGACCAGCACGGGCTCGACGGCATCAATCTGCCGTTCCTCGGCATCAGCGGAACGGCGGACACGACCGCTCCGATCATCGAAACGAAGATCGGCATGTCGCGCCTCACCGGGACCCGCAGGCTGGTTGCACTCTCAGGCGTGCAACACGGGTTCGACCTTGCCTCGACCAACGACATCTTCACGTGGACGCTTACGTTCCTCGACGCGGAGGTCCGCGGCAACCCGGCGACACAAAAGCAGCTCTCGACGATGGGGAGCGTGGCGGGCGGAGGCGACGACAGCGTCGTGATCTTCTAAAACGGCCCGCCATGATATGACGAGGGCGCGGCGGTGAATGGATGCCACGTGGTCGAGCTTGGGACAGGAATCGCAGCATGTCTGCAGCCGCTCAATCAATTCGCCTCGCCAGTGCCGGCCTTGTCATCCTGGTTGCATCCGGGTGCGCATCGCTGCCCCATGTTTTTAGGTCGAAAATAGGACCTCTGTGGTACCTTCTTATGGAAATGCCTGTAAGTTTTCACCAATAGCAGGATCACCACTCGTGGCGCTAAATACAGACAGTCAGGGCCTCTCAAAGGGCGAAGCAAGATGGCCGCTTGTCACGTTATTGACGAGGCCATTCGCCGCTATCGGCAGGGCGGCGATCCGCTGGATCAGCAATTTGGGCGCTTCGGCAGTTTTCCTCTTTTTGGCGATCCTGAATATAGTACGACCCAAGCAGGGACCTAAGATCATTCAGCAGATCTATTTCATCGGGGCAAAATCCTCGATGATCATCATGCTCGTCGGCCTGTCCACGGGCATGGTCATGGGCCTCCAATTTTACCGTGCCTTGGTTAAGGTCGGCGCGGAAGGGGCGATGGGCACCCTGGTGGCTCTCTCGCTGGTCAGGGAAATGGGGCCCATGCTCACCGCCATCATGATTGCGGCCAGGGCAGGCTCAGCGATCACCGCGGAGATCGGTATCCAACGTATCTCCGAGCAGATTGACGCCCTTGAAACCATGCGCATTGATCCGCTCAGGTACCTCATCAGTCCCAGAATCGCTGCTTCCATCATCAGCTTTCCCCTGCTCACCGCTTTGTTTGACCTCATCGGCATGATCGGCGGCTACATCTCCGGGGTATTGCTCCTGGGTGCGAATTCCGGCACCTATCTCCATCGCGTTCAGGTCAGCATGGAGATGGAAGATGTCACGGAAGGTTTCATCAAGGCTATTGTTTTTGCGGTGATCGTCTCCACGGTATGCTGTTACCAGGGTTATTTCGTTCACATGCGCACAGATAGCCATGGCGCTAAAGCCGTCGGTCTCTCCACCACCTCGGCCGTCGTGCTCTCCTGTGTGCTCATCATGGTCGCAGACTATGTTTTGACTTCCCTGCTGATATAGAGAGACCCATGGAACCTCCGTTGATTGAATTCAAGGACGTCACCAAGCGTTTCGGACTCCGAACAGTCCTTGAGCGCGTTAACCTGCAGATCTATGAGGGACAGGTCACGACGATTATCGGCCTCAGTGGTTCAGGCAAAAGCGTGCTCCTCAAACATATCATCGGGCTACTCAAACCCGATGAGGGGACCATTCTTTTCAAGGGCAAACCCCTCACCACGATGAAAAAGAACGAGAAGGCTGCCTCCCTCGCACAGTTCAGTTACATGTTTCAAGACAACGCTCTCTTCGACTCCATGACCGTCTATGAAAATATCGCGCTGCCCCTCCGGGAAACGACAAACCTGAAAAAAGCGGAAATAGACCTCAGGGTTACGGCCAGAATGGAACAGTTGGAACTCAGCGATGCCGCCAACAAGTACCCTTCAGAACTTTCCGGGGGGATGCAAAAACGGGCGGCCCTGGCGCGGGCCCTGGTAACCGATCCTAAAATTGTCCTCTTTGACGAACCCACTTCCGGCCAGGATCCTGTTCGGAAAAACGCAATCCTGAGTATGATTGCCAAATATCAGAGAAAATTTGGTTTTACTGCGATCCTGGTCAGCCATGAGATTCCGGACGTCTATTTTATCTCCAACCGCATTCTTGCCCTTTATGATCAAGCGATTGTTTTCCAAGGCACTCCGGAGGAGCTTGAAAATTTCGACCACCCGTTCAAAGACGAAGTCATCCTCAGCCTCGAAGGGCTGCAGGAAGAATTAACGGGCCTCTACTCCAAACGACAGTTCAAAGTTCTGCATCATCTTCAGTGGAAGCAGAAAACGCCTGGGGAAAGTTACTCGGTTGTGGTTTTTACTCTGGAGGAGATGGATGCCATCATTACCAGCTTGGGCCACGAAGCGGCGCAGGAGGCATTACGGAGCATGGGCGTATATATCGATAAACACTTTGGTGCCATAGGGGGCTTTTCCACCCGCCGCCATACCAATGAATTTGTTACGGTGCTCCCCGATTCGGATCTGACTGAGGTGGAAAGCATGCTGAAGGATTTTATCGATGATTTCCAAGGGCAGGGAATTCGAGGCATTTGGGCTGGAGGTCGCAAACAGGCGGCTTCGGAGGTGTGCGTCGAATTTGCCATCCTGGCCGGAATTGCCCAAGGGCAACCTATTGGGGAAATCGATTCCGTCATCAATTCTGCAAAACATCAACAAAAAGAAATTGCCCGCCTTCGGTGCGACGTGAGGAGGTAAGCAAATGAATAAGTACGCCGTGGAAACAACGGTCG